>Ga0209611_10004506_pt1 | contig 23798 bp, 14 predicted proteins | sample S1TSphgellanicum_3_FD_187693 | JGI IMG/M metagenome (GOLD analysis project Ga0209611, IMG submission 187693) | Host-associated microbial communities from peat moss isolated from Minnesota, USA - S1T2_Fc - Sphagnum magellanicum MG (SPAdes) (version 2) | ecosystem: Host-associated > Plants > Peat...
AAAAAAACTAAAAAAAAAAAAAAAACAAATTTGAATGGTTCTATTACAACATTAACCCTATTGTTTCACATACATAATCATGATCAAAATGAAAAAAAATTCACAATATTTTTCATTTTAAAAAATGAAAATACATTAATTCAAAAATAAAATCCAAAACAAATTTTCATGTTTGAGTTTTTTTTTTTTCCTTTCTTCTATCTTTAAAATATCATTTGTACTTAGTCACGATCCTTTTTCTTTCCAATAATCTTCATGAAGATCCTCATGGAAGAAAATTAATTGAAATTTTCGCTCCAAAAACATAATTCAAATCCTTTCGTTTATCCTAATTAGTCCAAAATTATGATACAAGTATAATTCAATCCTTAATAGTGGAGTATGTTGGTCCATAAAGAAAAGTCTTTGTTAATGATTCCACGTTGAATTTTCCAACCACCACCAACATAGGTGTGCATTGATAGGATCTTCCAATCCAAAATCTTAATACCATGTTAAATTTTAGGCCCAATTATCTTAAAACCCTAATGATAACCCCATAATTCTAATGACTTTAGCTCTTGTAGTATGTTAATGGGTCCAACTATGTTCATAGTTGGGCTAGGAATAAACCCTTTCTTTTATTGCCATTACTTGTAGGTATTCAATGTTGGTGGTTTTGGATTATAAATTTGTAAATATTAAGTAAATACCTATTCATGTACTATGGTGATGTTGAACAAGAATGTATACACCCTCATCAATTACTTTGCTTTGTCCATATGGTAAGGTACATGGCATGCCCCATCCACAAGTGTCATAACTTGGCTTTAATTGTCAATTCTCCAAAAAAAAATTTAGCTCTAATACATGTTGAACCAAAACCTTGTTGACTTTGAATATTATATCCAAATAGTGACGCGCTCCCAAGTCCCCAAGTTAACCCCAAGCTGGGCTAATTCACTCAAGTTGCGAAATTTTTGGGACTCGGGGCACGCTCTTAGTTTCCAGCACTAAAGGGGGTGAGAAGGGCATGCTGAAAGCTCCGGGATAAACAAGGAAGAGAGACAAGTTCACTCACTTATGTTGTCCTGCATCCAAATCCAACTCACAAATGGGTTAGAATTCATTCTGCACCTTTTTGGTGTTGGGACAAGCCATGGGCTAACTTGGACTCACTTGACTCACCACGGTTCGGACTCAGGGGAAGCCACCACCTTCCCCCATATAGTATTCTCTGCAGCTCTCCACGGGACTTGCATCCAAATGGCTATTTTTCCCGGGACTCCCAAAGTGGAGTCCCGAAATTATCCCGGTTTGGATTCCCGGGACTTTGGACGCTCTTAACTCCTCGCTCTGAACTCGGATCATGACAAGGTCTAAATCAAAGTTGTAGTTCTCCTCAAGAGCTTTTCAACGGTGTGTTGCACTTCACCTGCACGCACCAGAATTGGGTCGATTCCTGACTTTTAGTGGTTGGGAGTCGAATTGCCAGTTTGACTCTCAACCTTTCTTTCGACCATAACTTGTGTTGCAGATGTCCAAATGGTTCATGCAAGGCCATTTTGGACATCTATAATTTAAGACCTTTCCAACAATATAAAAAACACCTTAATGCGAGGTGTTTTGACCCCTGCAATCACGCTTTGAATTTTCGAGAGTCCTGGAAGACTCCCAAGTCCCATTTTCGGGAGTGTGAGTGACGACCTCACAACTCCCTCAAAGTGGGGTTGCGACAAATAGAGTGGGATGTTCTATTTGATATGAGGATTTGATTAAATATATAAATGTACCAAAACTAAAAATTTGAGTTTTGTTTTAGATTTTATATTGGATATATTCTAATAGTAATGAAGATTTGATTGTTGTAAACCAACAACCTATGCTTACACTATCATGTTATGTTAATGATGTCCTTCTTTTGTCAATTTAAGAGAAAATGACATCATTGATTTTTAAAATTTCAATGTAATTACATGGATTACTAAAGAGACATTGACTTGTTGTAAAAAACCACACAAAGAACCACTATAATGCAAGTAAAGTTGTTAAAAATTGAACTAATAATTAGCTTTCAAACTTTAAAAAAGTTGAACAATATGTCCTTTAAGTTTTTACACTTTTATAAGATGTTGTACAACACATCTTCTACATCTTATTTAGTTGTTAGTAGTAGAAGGTGTTTTAAGTCTTGGTGAGATAATCTATTGTTTGTTGAGTTTATCAATAGTTGTCATGTAAACTTTTGTAGCTTTAATTCCTTGAACTAGTTTTCAAACGTGTTTTTAAAAATAATTGGGGATTTATTTTGTCCTTGCATTCCATGTACTTTATTGCGCCATAACTAGGTAGAAATTGTCAAAACTAACTGGTGTTTAATAGTTGAAGCCATCAAGCTCATGTCATTGCCATGGCTTTGCTTGTAGGTGTTTCCTGTAATTTCTTGTTGGTTGTTAGGGTTATATGTTTGCAAATATTTGTCAAAAACCATGGCATGTTTAAAAAACTCCACCAATTTCAAATTTCATTTATTCTTTTTTGGAAATGGTGGGATTGCTACTTTAGGTGAAGTTCCAACCCTATAATTAGTTTCTATAAGTATGCAACTAGATATGGTCTAACAAGTATATTGTTTGTGTTTTCCAAATTTGGCTTGAATTCAAGTACATTTTTTAGTTTGCATTGAAATTGATGAACTTGGGTCTATGGTTCCTATTGCACACCCTTCCAAAAATAGGAAGGTTTCATGGCAAATCCAAAGAAATTTCCAAGATACTTGGGTAGCCAAATTCCTTAAGTTGAGCTATTCATAAGGGAAGATGGCCAAATCCACCATGTGAAGTGCAAAATTTGCACAAAAGTTGAATGCAAGGATAAACTTTTGGTGCCCAAGTTGGATGGGCTCCATAAACATAGTGTGAGAAGGAAATGTAAGTGATCTAAACTTAGACATAAAGTTGATGAATTTTACACTAGTTTTGATAGTTAGCATGCAAAAAATGAGAGGATATATGTCACTACATGGCATGATTTTGATATTGACCAAATGATTTTGTTATTGATTAAGAGATGTTATTTAGGTGATCATGGATTTTGTTATTGACTAGGTGATTTTGTTATTGTCCAAATGTTAAATGTAAAGAAGGCTTGCAAGAAAAATGTTTTTGGTTATTATGTTTCATTTATTGAGAGAGGGAGGGTAAGTCGATGATGAACTATGAGTGCATGGAAAGATTTTTTCATTTTTAAAAAATGGGTGATGACCTTGTTGTGAATGCAATTGCAAAGAAAAATTATGAGTTGTTATGTGATTGCAACATTGTTTTGGGGACCTTGACTTGTGTGTTGCCCATGTTGGAAGTAATGTAAAGCTTGTCCAAGCTAGCCCAATATATACAATTTTATGCAATTTTGTGACCTTTATCATTGTCACTACTATTGATGTTACACATGCAATGTATATGGACCCATTGACAAGGTATGATCACCTTTATTTTCAAATGTTTAACAACTTGCTGCATAACAATTATGATGCTTTCCACATGGTGTGGTACTTGGAGCCACAAACCTAGCCTAGTGAATTATATGTTACATTTTAGTTCAATGGCCTTTTCTTCATGTTGCATAATACATGTTTTAGTACTAGACATGTGTTAGTTATGATGATTGATTAGGGGAGGTTGGAAGTACGAGGAGGCACCTAATGTGGAAGTGACATTTTTTGGTTGATCACTTGGCAATTTTGAAATCTAAATTTTACCACTTCAAGCCAATATTTACAAATGGTTACTTGGTTGTTGGTTTGTTTGATCCATCATTGCTTGGCAAATTTTTGTTGTTGTTGTTATAACCATGAAAAAAATTCTCATGGTGCCTTACATTCATCACCTAATTGTAACAACACAACAAAATTGTGATGATGATTGACCTCCAATGCCATTGTGGATTAGAAGTTATTGGAGTATTTTAAATTTGTGAATGTTCGCCATTGTAATGGTCCGAGGTAGTGAGGAGGATAAGAGGACCTTTCCCACATTCAACTTTATGAAATCTAAACTTTGTAACCATTTGATAGTCCATTTTGACTTGGCATTAAATTGTGTGCCCAAAAAATTTATAAGTTCAAAACTTTCTCCTTCTATATATTGCAATTTGAAAGTGGGGGAAAAAGAAATTGCATTATGGAAATTGGTAGAAATATAGTCAGCCTAATTTGTTGGTTGTGTGGAAACATTTGTAGGTGTAGATGTATGGTTTTTTGGACCAAATTTTGGAATATTTATCTATGCCTTAGTTTGGGTTTGAAAATCTAATAATTCAAAGTTGGCTTCTTTTCCAACAAGTTCATTACATATTCATCACATTTTATTGTTTTTTCTGCATAATTCTAATAGGGTTGGGTGGAGTGGTTGGGATTTTGTAAGTTTTTGTTTTAAGGATAGAAGGAAAAGGATTGTGCAACAAATTTGCCCCATCACAATAGATAATTAAAACTAACATGTTGAATTTGTCTAAATTTTAAGGAGGTTTGTTTTGTGCATGTTTTGTTGCATTCCAATTGGGAAGAATTGTTAAAAAAAATTATGGTTCAACCCCTACTAAATGAGATTTTAGGTCAATTAAATAATATTTGTCCTAGATACCAACATCAATGAATTCCAACGTTAGTCACCATTGTGTAGATGCGTATGTGGTAGGTTTTCTTGAAGTAACTTTGTCTTTTAAAAATTTCGTGACTTCTTTTCATTTTTTCCTCTCTTGATTGTCTATTGAGAATCCAAGTTGAGGTTCTTTCTTTTGTTGTGTTTTATAAACTATTCTAACTTCAATGATTGTATGCATTCATTGGGGGATGTATATTTTTTGGTGTTCAAATTTACAATGATGGGGGAGATGTGGCAAAACACAAAAGCAATAGGAGACCAAGACAAGTGGTCAAATTGTTTTTATGTAGGCCAAAATTTGATTCCAAAAGTTTTTAATTAAAAAATAAGAATAAAACTTGAATAGGGTTTTTCCTAGTCTTTGAATTGTGTAGCATGATTTTGTTCAAACCTTTAGCATTACTTGCATTATCCATATCTTTTAGTACATTGACATGGCACATCGATTTCCATCATGAATTTGATATTGGTTGCAATCTCATAATTGGGGTTTTTATTCAAGTTCCAGAAAAACTTCAAACTTGGAACATCCATGTCACCAACAAATTTTGCTCCTAAAATATCATATAGCCCACAATTTACATAAACTTGATGTGATATAGCTTGCCATGTTTGTCATGTTTTTCAATGAACATTGGATAGAAAATGCCAATGACGCTATTGAAAACATGAAAACAAATTCACTGATTCTAATTGGTCCTTTCATAGGTCCTTTTTGAAGGTGTACATGCCTATAAAAACCTTTTAGAACATTAAGTTTTTACTTCAATGAAGACAATTCTTGAAAATGATATGGTAGGCTAGCCATATTTTTGTTGAAAAAATATTTTGGCAAATGAAAAAAAGAAAAAAAAAAAAGAGGAATTATATGTAGCTTAATCTTTATTTAAATTATTTTTAAAAAATCACCAAATCTAAAAATATTGAAATTTGTTTCACTACATTTCCTTTTGGATTTTAGAAGGGGTTTTTTTTGTACTAATTAAAAAAAATTGGATATGTTTTTAAAACCTATCACCATTTTAAGCTATATCCTTCTTAGGATGCTTGCATATGACACGACATTGGAAATCTCGAAAGTAAATAAAAAAACATTGTGATAATCTACTTCAAAATCCTAGTGACGGTGATTCATCAAAGCTAATGTATCCCGTATAACAACCTTAGGTTTTATAAGTTGTAGTTGTCACTTGGATAGTTCAAAATTAGAATCTATTTAGTCCATTCCCTAGTAAAGAAGCATGAAATGGCGTCTTTTTTTGGATCTATGTCCTTAAATTTTTATTTTTTGTTTTTCTCAACATTATATTTCATGAGTAGATTTTCAATAAATTCTCCACCAATTTACATCCCATTTCTTTTCAATTTAATTAAATGCAATTTTAATCCAATTTTTGGATTGAATTGAATTCAAATAAATCTGAATTGAATTAAATTTCACTTCAAGTTGCATGCAATTTCATTCTATATTTTCATTTGTATGGTAGTTAATTTTCACAACATCAATTCATTTTTTGCATAAACTAATCAATTGATTGTCATTTTTAGTGCATAGTAACATGCAAAGCCCAAATTAACAAATGTCATATGCATAGTATGATGAGCCAAATGTGCTTCCTTAGGTGATTATTTAGATTGCAATAATCTTGAAATATCGAAAAAAGTTTAAATTGTTTAAAGACGATTACTTATTTGGGAATATTTAATATTTCTTTTTATAAATATTTTTATAAACATTGAAAATTCATTATGCTATTATGTTCAGGTTTATATTAAAAAATGTGCCCAAAATATGTTATTCTCAAATAAACATTGGTTGTAAGGATTTCAAAGTGCTTTTGGGCAGTTCTTATTCATTACATTGATTTCAAACTTATTCAGATCATCACATGAATGTTGATATATAAGTAAATCCAAAAATTTCAACACTAACTTAAGTTGCCATTTAAAAATATGAAACATTAAATAATCAATTATAACTACTTTGGTACATATTAGCATGTTTGAACCCCTTTGCCGTTATGTATTACGGTGCAATTTTTACTTTATACTATCACAATGTTGGAAAATGGTGGAATATTCTTTTTTTATGTATATGATGATTAAAGCAAGATGTAATGTTTTGTTGCTTAACAAACATTTTGATATATTTGAATGAAAAATGCAATATGGTAACTTAATGGTTTCACTTTGGGTTGCGTGAATGCATATCTCAACACCAATTATGAAAAATGGGGGACAAATGCATTCCATTTACTTATGCTTTGGGCAATTTCATTGATACAATTGTGCTCCAAAATTCTTGACCCACAACTTTTGGCCATAATTTTCCACAAATTGGGCACCACCATGCAGAATATCAAACATTCATTGGCCATTTAGGGTAGTCAACATTTAGTAACCATTGAAAATTGAAAAAAAATCAAAGATCCCCATTGCAAAACCTTCACAATGTACATGGAATATGTCCTCAATTTTAACATGTGAATGGGTGTTTGAAACATTCAAGCCACTGAAATTTAATTGTTTCTACCATTGGGCAAATGAAGATTGTGGGAAATAATACAAAAACATTTTTTTGGATGAAAAGTCATCAATTTTTGAAGCAATTAACAATATTTGTACTTTAAATCCTTGTATTGAAAGTAAGTAAAAATGTCTATGATTCATTGAAGTAACCCAACCTTTTTTTTCACATATAAAACACCACAAGATTTGCAAAATCCCAATTTCATGCATTAGGTTTAGCATCCTCCATAGTTTTCCATTCACCCAATGCAATGTTGGATTAATGTGGTCATAGAAAAAAATAGTTTACCTTAGGGTTTTGTGGAGCAATTGTGAATGAAAACCTTTTTCCCTAAGTTTGCTATTATACACACCATAGTTGTTAGAGGTTGATTTTTGGCATTTGCTAAAATTATTATCTTGAAAGGTGACCCCTTTTAAGATTAGTTTCAACTTAATTTTTAACATTGCAATTTATCTTGGAGTGATTGCTTTCACTACCCATCATCATGGATATTTTAGCAAACTTTAATCATGGGTGTTTGCAAAACATTATATATGTAAAATGCCATGTGATCATTGCTATAAAATTGTGTACATAATATGAATAAATAAACAAAAATAATTTTGTGTATGTTTTGTGTTAAAATAAATGGTTATAATATATATATTGGGATAACATGTTTGGCAATTCAAATTTTTTTATCATAAATATATAGAACATAGACCTTTGCGTGAATATTCTATTGAATAAACTTGATTCTTTTATGTATTCATAATAGCTTAAATTTGTTATGTTATTAGTTGGGATTCAACATTTGAAAATTCAATTTCAAATGTTATTAATTATATGGATAAATGGCCAACATTGTCCACATTACAAATAACATTGTTGGATGATAAATCCTTATAAACTTACAATATAAAATTTATCAATTTCTTATTTTGTGAATTCAAAATATCCTTACAACTTATACAAACCTTGAAAATTGTTATTGACATTGTAGAAAATGATAAAAAATGAAAATGTTGTTATAAAACAAGTACAACTTGATGAAATCAAACGGTTTGTACATATGTCTTGTAAATTCATTTGGTGATTTGTGTCCTAATGTAAATATGACTTACTGTAACCGAACATGGGGTGACCGAACAATGGAGCTATGTTGATTCTGATCCTGATTTTTGCACCATCACTAGGTTGGCTGCGCATTACATCTCATTACTGTAACAATGCATGGCGGTTGCTCTGGTTTGGTCATGGAAGTTCACCACACTTGAGGAAGACGGCACAGAATTATGGCAAAGGAGGTGCTGGCATTTATGGTTTGAGGCGGTTAGAATGCAGGACGGCGCGGGAGCTGGCAATTCAAAGAGGAGGAGGCTAAACGTTGAAGGGAGATCTTGGAAGTTGGAGGAGGAGCTGGAAAGGAGGTCTGGGTCCTGAGAGTTTTAGCGGAGGCTGATCGTGCTAGTCAGTTCAGAAAATGTATAGTTGATGAGTAGATCTATTTGCTGGTAAGAGCAGAGATCAACAGAGAAGAAGTAAGAGATTTTTGGAGAATGCCGAGGAGCTTAGAAGATTGCTAGTTGCTGATTTCTTCCGCTGCGTTAGTAACTAGGGGATGGCTAGCTCTTGAATATGGTGAGAGTCAGGTCGAAAGTAAAAATCGGTGCTATAGACCAGTGAAGTTTTGGAAAGTGTATAAATAGACAGCTCGAGTGGTCTGTTTTTGGAACTCAATCGTTGACTGAGTAGTTGTTAGACTACTAAGGAACGTACTGGAAAAGAAGAAGCTTGTGTTGTTGAGGATCTTTGTGCAATCTGAACTATGAGCTTTGGTCCTTGAGATTCTGTGTAGGAGCCGGATCTGCAGAGGTTCGGGTGAGATTGTTTTGCTCCAGTAATGAATCTTTCGTGTGGATCTAACTGCCTAGATGTTGTTATGATGTTTCTTTGAGGTGTGATTGCCTGATTCTCGCTCTGTCAGAGTGAAATCAATTTGAGGGGTCTGGTTGTTGTTTGGTCCCTCTCCCTTTTTGGTGACACTACTAGAAGAAAACAATCCATCTTGTTTATTATATAATAGTACATAGATGTAACTTTTATATTTGCATTTTATTTATTAAAATAATAACCTAACATTTTAAATTTGAATTGTTGTAATTTGCAAAGAACAAAATTTTGTGAAAAAAAGACATAATCTTTTGGAATATTCAAGAATACTTTATTCTTGACATGAAATATTCAAAGTTCACTAAATATTTTATAAACATGTGTTGAAACTTTCTTTGTACTACAATAGTCGAATGTATTTAAGCAACTCTGAAAATAGTATGAATGTATGAAATCACATTGTGTTTTCCACATGCCATGAATATGTTGTAAGGTTTGAATTTTTTTTTTAATGTGTGTTATTATTTCAATGAAATGCATGGGAGGATGCATGACTTGTTGTTTTAAAAGCTTAATAAAATAAAATAAAAAATAAATAAAAGTGACAAAAAAAAGGAGAAAACAAATGATTTAGTTTGTGAACAATATACCAATTTTTGCAAATTGGGTGCAAATTAAGATGGGCAAAACTTTTAAAATCATGAAAATTAATCACAATTTTTATTTTAAAATTATATTTTAATTTCATTTTCTATGCAGTTGAAAAATGTTCAAAGTTTGACTTTTAATTTCAAATTCTACATTATTCAAATATTTAATATTTTGGTTAAATCAATTTCATGTTAATCATAAACCACATGTCTTTTAACCTACTATCATTATATATCACACCAATGTTTTAGAAACTTTGAGATTCCTTTCTGCATGTTGTTATTTAAGAATGCATGATTCACAATTAAGTGCATTTGTGTTTCATCTTTTCATTCAAATTCAGTTTTAGGTTTAATGATGTACTAAACAATATATTATTTATAGTTTGAAACCTGGATATTAAACTATTATTAAAGTTACTGACCTACATTTCATGATTACAAATTGTCTTATATGTCTTGAATTTTAGCAATTTTTTTCATATGAAATTATTTTTTGATCAATGTTTTTTTTTTTTCCAGTTTTTTGATGTAACATTGTCAAAGAACATCCCAAAATCTTTTTATAAACTAACAATCTATAATAATCAAGAATAAAAATCTAGCTAGATTGACTTAAAATAACCATTTGTTTGATGATTTTTTTTTTAAAACAAGGAATTTTATTATGAAATACTACGTTTCCCAATTTCTTTTTGCAACAATGTGAAATTTCGCACAATAAAACCCTAAAGGCACACTAGAAAAATCAAGAGGACTTATTTAAGTGTGAAAATTTCTTTTTGGACAATAGTGGGCAACAAAGAGATTGAGGAGGATTGAGGTTGTTGGATACAATGTTGAAAGACACCAAAAAAGACATAATGAATGTCATAAATGTTACTATTTTAGTAGATAAAATTCAAATTTTCATACTTTAAAATTAATGGAAGTGAAAAGGATTTCATGAACAATCTATATGATCTTGGATTGTCAATGTATGGCAATTAATCATATCTTAAATAATTTATTGAAACATTAGCAAAACTTTGATTGAAATTTTTGATCTTATGTTAATTATCATCACTAGTAGTGCAAAATAATGCAAAGACCTAATAATATAATAATTGGGTATTTACCATTTGTTCTAAAGCAAGTGCAAGAGAATTTTTAAAAAATTTATATAGATAATCATTTATTTTGTTTGCATTTGACCATGTTGTAACATTCCCAAATTGTGAAGGGCCCTCATTTTGCCTTTTGGTATCATTGAAAAGCACTCAAATGTGCACGTTTCATTTGTCGTTTCACAAATTTCAAATCAACAAAACAAAAGTTATTAAATTTAAAATGATTTTGTCTATAGAAATCAATTGAATTTTTTTTAAAAAAATTCTTTCACAATTAATTTAGCAAGGTTCCATAAAGATTTCCAAAGTTAAGCTCACACTTTGAGTATCACAATATTGGGATGGCCACGCCATAATATTGAGATGGGTGACCTTACAAGAGGTTTTAATCTACTTGAGCCATGTTCATTGCCAAAGCACACCCGGAAGAGAACCATCTTTTCATACAAGAGCACACAAGAAAGAGAACCTTGCACCCACAATTTTCAAACCAACAAAACAGAAGTTATTGAATTTAGAGAGAATAAAGTTATCCATAAAGTCAGTCGATTAGGGTGGGTGAGAACAGCCAGTTCCGGTATAATAGGGCATCAAATGCTTAACTGGGAATGAAATTTTACAAAACGAAATAACTGGGACTATATATATAGTGAAATTAATTTTGAATTGTAATTAATGGTTCTTTCTTCTTTGTATAATAACTCTTAAAGTCAAATTAACTGGAATAGTATTGGGATGGGTGCCCTCACAAAGAGGGTTAAATAACTTGGGCCAATGGCCACAGGGGCCTACTAGTTCATACGAAATAGCGCACGAGAAAGAGAACCCTACGCTAAGAAATACGTATTCGTATGAATACCTAACCCCTACGCGGAGATATACGTACTCCTACGAGGAGCGCGCGAGAAAAGGACCAAAAGCCTACGCCGAGAGATACGTATTCATAGGAAGAGCGCACGAGAAGGAAAACCCTACGCGGAGGAGAGACGGGAGAATTTGACCGCTCTCGTCGCTTGGTTTTTGTGATTTTTGTGTTTGTTTCTTGACAAATCTCTTCTGTTGTGTCTACGAATCTTGTAGGATTTTCGATTTCAAATCACGGCCATCGCGTTGCGTTGTTTGAAGAGGTTTTTTTTTTTTTTTTTTCGGGGGGAGGCCTTCTTTTTGGTTTGGTAGTGGTTCGGAACAAAATCCTTCTTCTTCTTAGGAACAAATGATTTACACCACGCTCGACACCTTCTATTTGTCGCATGAACAGATACTGGATTCGCCTTCCAGAAGGGATGGCGTTGATGAAAATGTTGAAACTCTCCTGCGCGTCTACGGCTGTGAGCTCATTCAGGAGTGCGGCATCTTGTTGAAATTGTATTTCATCTCTTTCCCTTTCTCTTTCTCCAAACCTTGTTTTTATATTTTGGAACGGTTTTGTTTGTTTCTTCAGTTTGGCTTAGCAATGATACATATCATCATCATGGCAGAAAAGTTGATGTCCGTGATTTTGTTGCTGTTTTTTTCTCTTTTTCGCATAGGTGTTTTTTAGGGGATCTTATGTGCTAAATTGCTTTGTTCATTTTACAAATTCATCGTTTCTAGGATTTCTAGGGTTTTGATTGTTCCGGTATTCTTCCTTGACGCTATGTGAACAGGCCTCAGGCGGTGATGGCCACAGGTCAGGTGCTTTTCCATCGTTTCTATTGCAAGAAATCATTTACCCGCTTCAATGTCAAGGTATGGTGGATCCTATGAACCTCACGGAAATTTGTTTTCTCTCATGCTGTGTGCTGTATTGCATGATTGCTGCCAGTAATCAGAACTTGTTCATCATTCTTGTGTCTTTCAAAAATTTGCAGGCTTCTCTCTGCCTTGTTTCCCATCTCTAATCACTCCGTTGTTCTGTTGTCTTTGCAGGATGTTGCAGCAAGTTGTGTTTGGTTAGCTTCAAAGCTTGAGGAGAGCCCTAAAGAGATTTCAGTAGTGTTACAAGTCCTTTGGCGCATGGAACGTAGACGCAATAACCTTCCCCTTGAGATTCTTGATCTAAATTCACAGGTCTGCTCTTTTTGCTCAATCACTCAATTCTGTTTCTTTTTTTTCCTGTTTTTTTGGTGCTCAGCACTCTTGGTAATCAACTTGGAGCCTCATGTGGTTTGCAGAAGTACTTTGAGATGAGGACTGCGTTGATCAGGACAGAACGGCATCTTTTGAAGGAAATGGGGTTTATATGCCATGTGGAGCACCCTCACAAGTTTATCATGAGCTATTTGAAGACCCTTCAGGCACCTGTGGAGCTGATGCAGGAGGCATGGAACCTTGCAAATGACAGGTAATATGTGGGCAAGAAATCACTTTGTGAACAATAATTTTTGTAGGAAGTGTCTTCATGCTTTTCTGGCTGTTTGGATTGTTTGTCCGGTATTAGAATTCCACAAGGTTGTTTTATTATTGCTGCTTTTGGAAATTTTCTGATGTTTGTTTGTATTTTCAGATCTTGATCATTAGCTTGTGTGGTTGTGCTGTATTTGATGTGCTAGGGCTCATGGACGTTGTAAGGTCATCTGCAGCTTGATGAGGAGCTTGTGTCATTTGTCAATATGCCTGCTTTTTTTTGTATTGGTCTCCTAGCTGTAAAAGCTGAGATGCAATCTGTTCTGTTTCTGACAGTTTAAACTTTGTGCCCTAATACATTTTCTTTCCCTAGTGACATGAGCTGATAACCCCTTGGTTCTGTTTGTTCCAGCTTGCGCACCATTCTTTGTGTTCGCTTCAAAAGTGAGGTAGTGGCGTGCGGGGTAGTGTATGCTGCAGCTCGACGATTTAAAGTGCCACTGCCCAACAGATGGTGGGAAGTATTTGATGCAAAATGGAGTGATGTTCAGACTGTGTGCAAGGTTCTTGCAGCCCTGTATAAGCAGCCAAAGGCTGAATACATTGAAGTTGGACGAAGCTCCAAGTCATTTGTTTTGGCCAGCAAGGCCTGGGATTCTCCTATGGATACGCAGGTGCCCTCTTATTTTCTGTCCATGCTCACAGTTTATTCCAAAAATTGGTCAATGCTGAGATTTTCTCAGTGATAGAAATAATGTCCATGTATGTTGGGTTTTGTAGGTAGATGTATTGGGGGATGTTTCTGTCAATGTTCTTATTAGAATTTAAGCAACCTAGGTGTGCAAACTTTGATATGGAAGTTTTTGGCTGCGCATATTTCAGGCTTGACTGCATTTCTAAGAACCTTGAATCTCTCCTTAACACCTTTTCTAAGGTCCATTTTCAAACTGGGTCCAGGCACTGGCCACCATGGCTAGGCTTCTGACATTTTGCTCTATGTCTTGTGACTTGTATAAGTTTTTGGGTGTCCTGGGTTCTTCTTGTTAGCTTCTTAATCTCAAGTGCAGTGGTCTTTCTTTTAGTTTTTTTCTCCTCCATTTTCTCCTCCATCTTATTGTGGTTCTTTTTGTCTTCTCTTGTCTTGTAAGTTGCGTGGAGCTAGCCAGCATCATAGCTTAGTTTTCCCATTCCGGCCAGTCTTTTGACAAAGCTCAGATGTGTTGGTTAATGTTTGACATTAACCTACACCCACTCTTTGGAACCGATGACATCAGTGGGAATGTTATGGTAGGTGGTCAGTATCATACATGTTGCTTTAGTGTATGACAATTCCTGTTGTTCAAATTGCTCCTCAATTTGTCATTTGGTTTCCTCTTTCCTTTGCGTTGGGATTCCTCTTTTTCATGCTTGCTGTTTGGTTACTGTTGTCAGATCTGAAATGTTCCAATTCTCTCAATTCTTTTTAGGTTCACTTAAACGATAAGTATTGAGAAATTGTCAGTCTTCATGAAGATATGCTTGTGACCTTCCTGGCACCTATTGTTGAATGTCATGGAGGTGAGGAGTTCTAAGTAAGGCATCTTTGATCTACAGGGAGGATCGTTGAAGAGGGTGACAAATGGAGCCGCCCCAGTCCTCCAGGTACAGACCACTTCGAGCTTGGATGGTGGGGTTGCGAAGGATCCTACTTTTGTAGAGGCTTCAAACAATACAAAGAGCTCAACTGTCAAGAGTGGGAGGAAGGATTTGGAAGAGGTTCGAGGGTCTACTTCTAATGGGGAGTTGAGGGGTGATTCTTTATCAGGAAAGGAAAAGCCTGCTAATTACCTTGAAGATGGAGCAGGGGACAGAAGTAGGGAGAAGGAACGGGATAGGTCTAAAATCCGCAAGCGGGAAAGTGGCCGAGATTTGGATGCAGAGCGAGAGAGGGATCGGATTAGGATGCGAGAAAGGGATCAGGACAGGGAAAGGCTCAGAGAGAAAGCAAAGGAGCGGGAGCGAGAAAGTGGGAGGGGTAAAGAGTATCGACACAAGGAAAGAAGCAGGGACTTAGGTGAGCTTCACACATGTGGAGGCATATCTGCCATGATCTACTAGAGGTCCTTGCCCACCATCTTCTCTGGCCTCACAAGAACCTGAGGCAAGTTTGACAGTGTTGTGACAAAATGTTCAGAGAAAGATGTGTTCAGTCTCTTGAAAAAAGTGTGCTTCACATATCACAGTGTATTTTGAAGAGTCTTTCCACAAAATCTGAAACATCAATATTCACACCCCTACAAAAACTAAATTCACTATTCATGTGAATTTGGGATTCTGGTGGTCTGTACCATGTGTCATGCACCGATGGGCATTTTTCCAATTTCTTTAGCTTTCAAGCTCCAATGATTTGCTTTCTGATTTTATGTACCTTGGCTTCTGCACACAGCTAATCAGGTTCTTGGCCTTTTCTCAGGTCAATCTGAGAAGCTATGGCAGTATCCATCCTCTCAAGGTGAATTATTGTGTCTTTTTTACTCTACACATCTGGCATTCCATGTTTTTGATTTGATCACTTTTACAATGTGGAAAGCCCTGTGCATACAGGGTAATTAAGTGTAAAAGTCTAGTGGAGTAGTGCAGACCTCCTAAAGATATGGATGTCGCACCACAGTTCACTGTTTTGTGGGATTTAGAGTTGATGGATAGTTGATAGGATTGCCCTCCAGTGCTTTTATTCACAATTGTGTTGGACGAAAACCAAAATTTGTTTAACATGCTATAAAATGACAACTAGGCTCAACATCATCTTTGTGTTTGTGATTGCAGATAGAGACTTTGAAGTGGTTCGGGAAAAAGATCGCCATCGTCATCATCAGAATATCTGACAGGGGATGGCTTAGTAGTCCTAGAGCTTTTTATGCTTCATGAGTAGGACTATGGACTGAGAATAGGGCATGCATGAATGCATGGTCTTTTTACATCTCATAGGTTCATGGTACTGCGTTGGTGAATAGCCCAAATTTGTTTCTGGATTGTGCTTATGATCTCCATTGAAGGTGGCTTTTATTATGAACTGATGTCTACCAGCTTCATCTGGCAGAGGGGGCCTAACTCAACTGGACCAAGGTGGAGTACCTGGCAACAATCAGGACTGGATGGGGACCTTTTGGCAACTTCATGGTCGGTTTCTGGACCCATATTCAGTGTTGTGGAGACCATAGTGTGCACAGTAGGGTTGTTAGTTACTGGACCGTATTTATCACTGCATTAAAGACAATCCATTTTGGCAATATCATTAGCATGTGACTTCTTTGAAAGACGTAGTTTTGGTGCTGAAATGTGTGATGGGGTGGTCTGAGGCAATTAACATGTTGCTTTTCAAATCAGATGTTTTCTCTGCCTTGCACACATCAAGTTTATGACAAACCAACCTATCTTTAACGTATAAACAGTAAATGCCAAGGTTCTCTTGGATGCATTCATGTCTTAATCCTGCATCTTGAAGTAGGGGATCTTGTCTTGTCTTGTCTAATAGGAAACCTTAGTTAGCCTTCACTAATGCCCTTGCACTGGCTGTTGAAGAACATGCATTCTACTGACCACCTATCTGCATGCATGTGAACAACATTGTCGCAGCCTCTCCTTCCAGCAGAAGCACATCAGTGCTGAAGGAGGACAATGTGGCGCCTGCATCCTCTCTTCATATACGCGGATTTGTAAGTGGGGACCTGATCAGCTTCTGCTGCTCTTGAACAGCTGCAGCAGGTGTTTCTGGCATACCTCTGTCATTCCTTGTGGAGAACAATTTGTTCCCGTGAATGCTAGTATGGGTGGGGCTAGTTTCATTAATGTTTATCGTATCTCATCTTCTGGTCAATCACTCATGAGTTTGCTTCAACTTTTTCTGGTTGTGGGTAGTATTTAGCTACTTCTGAAGCTATCCATATACAAAACCACGTGTTGGTAGTTAGTAGCACACAGTAACCAAGATGCATCTAGTAGGTTATTTTTCTTTCATCAGTCATTGCTTGTTAGAACTTTGTGCCTTCTAGGATTATAATATTCAACTGTGCTGGTGCAAAGTGACAAGGCTTTGCTGAAGTTTAGCACATCTTATGGCGATGACAAGTTAAAGTGACAGGTGAGTTGTGGTGCTATCTTTAAGTTCCTTTCAAGGCATGTCACCTTCTGAATCAAACAAGAAAGCTAGTCTGGACCTGGATAGTATCTTTCGGAATTGATTATGGCTGCAGCAACCCTGTATAGGTAGTATGTGCCCTGTGCAGTACATCTATTGTTGTTTGTTGTGTTGGATGATGGGCAGCAGGTGCATATGTACTGTTGTGCATTAGGTGTTAAGCTTGGCACTTTTTTGGCGGTACTTGAGTGACAAAGCTTTCCCCTCAGCACAAACAATTTCAATGTACGGATATGAACTTCAAGGTTAGCTTATCAGTAAATGTCTAATTGCTAAAGCACATTTCAGAGAGTATGCATCGTATATGTGTTAGGTGTGGCCTCATCCAATGTCCTACTGCAGTTTCTGGCAACTGGATATGAGATAGGGAGGTCAGATTTTGCTGATGTGTGGTGTGCATCAATCCCTCATATACTGGTTTGTGATGGACACAGAGGAAGTTCGTACTGTTTCTCTGATGCCTCACCATTACAGGTTGGGTAATTTTTGGGGTGGGGGTGCCCACTCAAGGACCTGCTAATGCAGGCATAACAGATCTCATGATGCACATTATGTTCTGTGTTTAGAACTCAGTTGTTGAATTGAGAGCACATCTGTTTGATACTGGTGTTCAATCTTTAGCACAAGTCAAAGTGTACCATCCAAAGAGGCATTGGTGGAGCTCTCTGCTGCAATCGTGCAAGCTGCTGGAGTGAGGGTTGTGCATATTTCTGGCACTGATGATCAATCTGTCATGACCACATTGTACCTTCCAAAGAGTTATTTGCTGGACGTTTATACTGTACTGTACAAGCCCCTTGAGGTATGTATCTATCTCTGACTCCAATATATTGGAGTGATAAAAGTTTGATTCAATGAAGTCAAGATTGTGTATTTTCTTAGGTTGTGTTCAATATCACTGGGGCTGTCAATCATTTGGAAGCAAGTATTTACTTAGGGGGCTTTGTAATGTAACGGAAGAATCGCAAGAACATGAATACAGTAGTGTGGTGTTTTTCTACACATGTATCTCTCAACATTTGAAGCTTCTTCCTTGAATAGTTTTGCAGATGATTGCAGGAATTGTCGATTAAATTGCTGATGGCTTTAGGTGACTCATATTGTTAGTGATGGAACTCTCTGTTCAGAACTTAGAGGGAGGCTTGTTAGGCTGTTGGTTCCACAAAAGCTTCAAGGTAAGTTTTTGAGGTAATTCCCAGCAACTTGAGCAAGTCTAGATGAAAGTATTGACTCTGTTTTTCCTTGTGCCTGATACAGTTCCTAGCCTTGTTGATTCGCTATTTTGGACTTGTAATCTTAGTGTTTTTTTCCTTGTGCCTGATACAGTTCCTAGCCTTGTTGATTCGCTATTTTGGACCTGTAATCGTAGTGTTTGTACAGGAATGTCAGTTCATGCTACTTCCTGTTGATCTGTTTGGGCTCCAGCAACCCCCATCCCATGTGGACAGCCTTTCATCCTCTGTTTTCATCAAAACTGAAGAGTCGCCTTTTTAGCAGTGTTTTTCTTACAAAGCTATTGATGCAGCCTGCTGTGTCTTCAAGAAAAAGCTTTGATACTAGCTTTGACTGAAAATGCCTTCCACTCTATTTGGATCTATTGCTTTCTTTAGGAGGTGAGCTTTGTATGGTTGGAATACCAAGGGTCCTGTTTGAGATAATACACTTAACCTTGCTCTTTGTTTTATTTTTGCTAGTTGTTCTATATGTATAATTCGGTTTTAAAAAAAAGAGCTATCACATTTGGTAATATCCCCAAGGGCCAAACTGTGTATTTAGTGGGATATATTAGGTATATGAGAAAGAAATGTTGTGCCCAAGCCATTGACAAATTGTGTCAAATTGCTAATGTTGGATGTGAAAAGGATTTTGCAATAGTTGAGGGGCTTACTATGGAAGGTGGAAGAAAGGATTCCCTTCAATCAGAAGGCATCATTGCTCAGAGTGTCCTGTGTCCATCTCTTCACTTGAGCTTTCACTGACAAAAATCAACTAAAACCAATGATTTCCAGGTTGCAGCACAATAGACAATGGCTAAATGAAACCAGAAAATTGGAATTGCCATGGAAGGGGTAGTGGTTAGTAACTGCAAGTTTGGTGTGCTTCTCCTAGAATTGAGTTCTGAATACTGGATACAAATGTACAGCAATAGAAGAGTGGTTGCCTTTTGCAGTTTAATAGAAAACTGTAATCAGTGTAAAACCCTGATAGGCAAATATCTGATGCTTTGCTGACAATGTAGGGGAGTGTAATTTGGCTTCAGAGCAGATTTTCTGTCCACCCAACAGGGCTGGTTGGTGAAGACCAAGGGGATCTGTGGAAGGGAGGCACATAATATACCAGGTGATGTCCTCTCACCATACCTTGCAGTTACAGCTCTCACTGTTCTGTTCAGTCCTCTAAATGGCAATGCTGTTATGCAATTCTACTCCAAATATCAAGGACTTCACAATAGTCACTTCCATGTTGAAACCAATAAACCAACCTATTAGATTTTTGTTATAACTCTTGTCTTGGAATTTGTATCATAATGTTGTGATTTCTGTTTCTTTGCATTTCCCCAATTGCAGTTAAATGATACCATTCTAAAGGAATCGATTTTTTCTAAATTATTTGTAGTGAAAGGTCTCTTGTGAAGTAAGTGCCAAAACCTAAAACTAGATCACAGTGGTTATGTCTGGATATATCTACATGTGACACTGGCTGTATAAAGTCTTATCATTTGGTTTTGTCATAATTTTATGGCAATCCAACTTTGTGATTAAAAAGAATGTAGACTACTTTTTTCTTTTCTGTATGTTGTCCCCCTTCTATGTTGTTATGTTGTTAGTTGCTAGCCAGTATAATAGCTATGTCTTCCTATTGCTTCTGGACTTGCTACAGAAATTCAGTAAGTAGGTTAGTGGTATATAATGTCACAAGTGAAGGATACTTAGACAATGTTATAATCATCTCCCGCAATTGACTCCAAATTGCTGCAGATGATTCTGTTGCCAACTGACCATTGTACAAGAACTTGCTTGTCAGCCTACAAAACTAGTTGAGCTCAAAGACCAAAACATTTGAGCCGCCTAAATGCCAGTTAGGAACAGAAAGGACCGAATCACTGTAGATGACTATATTAGCAACTGATCATGGCACTGCATGAGAACTGCTTGTAGGCCTGCAAGCTTGTTAGATTTTACTCATTAGAATGGACCAAATTTCTCTACATGACTACATAAGAAGGGTAACTTGCGTTTCTGCATTGTTGTTAGAATGACTCCACATGCTTTCCAAGTGGGTGATTGCCCAAAGTATTACTGGGAATTCCTAGTGAAGAGTTTTGTATGGGAGGGTTTGATCCTACTATAAAGATGGTTTGATGAAAGGATTCAAGTCAAACCACAACCAACTAAATGTGAACAATTGGTGAAGCATGTACATGAGGAGCTATTATGCTTGTGTACAGATGACTTATGCTGGTCAAGGGGAATGCTGGATTGCAAGGTCTGTTGTTTGCAAATAGAATGTGTGTTTCCTTTAATGCTCCTATGCCTCATTTGCAACTGTTACCTGTGACCCAGCAATCCACTATACGTGAACAGGCCATGGCCAACCATCATACTTCACGTTATGATGCAAACAATAAAATGAGGTTCACACAAGTACGGTCTTCAAAAAGGGCACTTCAGAGTTTGGGACATACAGTTAGCCTGCTATGGGTCCAGTTTAGAAAGGAGGCCTCATTTTCACCTTAGTATTGATTGTATGGAAGGGAGAAACCATTAATCAGAAGAGATGTGGTTGACTTGGATGACTGAAACTTGTGGACATAAACTTTCTGACATATTGAATATTTTTGTATGTTATGCCCATGGCGCTGCATTATTTGACCATAGCCCTACACATATAGTTGGGCTATGGTCAGCTATATGAAAGGAGGCTACATGCCAAAAATAAGGAGGTTTTAACCAAGGGACCATCTTTACCTACAACAAAGTACACCCACAACATTGGATGTGATCATGGGCCCCATCATCTTACAAAGTACATGAGGTCCTGAAGTTTCGAGTGCTGATGTTGGAGGGATGAGATGGGGAAATCTAGAATGACCACTTATCTAATTTGTCTGCAATGCCATTTACCTCATCTAGATGGTAGGGTGGATGCAGCCTGAACTGACATTTCAATTAGCTTGAAATCTATCAAGTGTGGCAACACATAGGACATAGTAACCATGCCAAGGGTTGGCACATCAATGCTTGTCTCCACAATAATCATGCGAAGGTCATGGAAGCATCCATGCTGCACCAAATGGCACAACATGACTTTGACATGCACCAAACATGCTACCACAAGAAGTTGGCTACTATTACCAATGTGGTTCAATTGCATCTGGTTGATTTTGTTACATGTGATGGCGGCAACATATCATGTATAGGTTACATATATCTCTTAAGTTGCATGTGTTAGGTAGTGTGATAAAGGACTATAACCAGGGCTTTTTTTCCAAATGTGCGAGGTAGGTGGACTGGCAATCCTCCAGAAGAGGACTTAGCCAAGTTTGGCTACAGGCTTTGAGCAAAGTAGAATTGTTTTTGGAAACCTAATATATTTCGGTGACATCCTAGAAGCTATGGTCTAAATTTGGCTAAGGAAAATTCAAGTTTTTTCTGCTCAAAATATGGCGACTTTGTGCCATTTCCCCCCAAAAAAAACCTTGCAGGATTCCCAGCCCCCTTTTTTTTGTTGCCAAGTGACAAAATTTTACCAAAAAAGTTTTTTGCCCACAACATGATCTAAGGGAATAATCTAAGTTGCAGGAAGCTCTTAGGTTATCATGATTAATTTAATGCTCAACAATTTTCTTTCACCATGTTTGTTGTGACAGGTCAATGAGTTTAAAGGATGATATATTAGTTCATGACATTACATTACAATCACAAAAGTAAAGAGATCCAAAAATTGGATAAGACTAAATTTCAGACTTGAAACTTTATCTCTAGTCCTTTTTTAAAAGTGATAAGCAAAGCATGACATAGTTTCTTTAAGTCATTTTGAACATTTAAAAGCATACTTAACAATTATCTTTTTGTAGCAAATTCCTTCAAATTTTTAATGAGATGTCACCAAACACTAATGGAGAAATGAAGATGTTCAATCCCCTAGTTTAACTTCATTCAGTGGGAAATCAATTAGCCTTGAACACAAAGCTACCTGCAAGTTTGCATGAAGTGTTGTGCAAAGATAATTTTGATCAAACATAATAGAAACAAATGAAGATATAATGCAATCATGAAGGTAAGCAAATGTTATCCAATTGTCATAAAATAGCTTGTGGGTAAAGCTGAGAAAGCAATTGCATAAAGAAAGCCTTGGTTTCAAACTCAGAAATACCATCTCATTTTTTGTTCTACAAGGATTGTATGGGATTTTGCCCAAAAAGAGGCTGGGAGGATATGCATATTACAAGACAGCGACAAGAATGAATGGGAAAAAGCTAAGTTGTGATCTACAAGTTCATAATAACATGGCTACAAGAAACCTGTGTTAAGGACAGAGAGCTAGAACTGTGACACAATTAAGTATCAAAGTGGCTTTTCTTGTTTCACATGTGATCACATACTCAGTAAGGTTTTTATCTTTTCACAAAAATCCATGCAAGAAGGTTCTAGGGGTTTTATGAACACAACAAGCTATGTCACTGCAAATGCAAATTGAATTTGTGCACAAATCATTGATTGTTTCTTGTTAGTCAATGCTTAAGGGAATTAGTTGTTAGAAAACAGTTAAAATGAACAGGATCCCTATTCAAGATTCCCTACAGATGGGTAGATTGTTGCCAATTCTACACTTGGAGCAGCTCCATGGGTGACTTGCACAACATATTTCAGATGAAGTACAATATTTGGGTCAGTAAATCTACATAGGATGCAATGCTTGTAAAAGGCGCTTCATAGTACAATGATTGCTCTTGACTAGCTGGTTGTAATGAGTTGCTCAAATGGTCTGTCATGTGATATTGTCTTATTTTCCATCTTCATGGGTGGGGATTAGGAAACCATTGTACATCATGTGGATGTGATATACACAGCTTCAAGCCCAATCTTTAGCTATGAAATGAATTGGATTAAAGTGGCACTATATACGAAAGATGTTTGGTTGATAACTGCAAAGTTTGCATATCTATTTCAACTTTTGCTATGAATCATTTTTGGACATCGTTCAGTAGTTGTCAATTGTAGGGATGTGTTTTTCTGTTGCCTCTGCCTAGAGTGAAGAAGAGACTTTCACATCAGTTTAAGATTTTGAGGCAAAATTTTGGCTTTGGACTTGGAACCAATGTGTGGATAATAGCTAGAGACCTAACTGTGCTACCTAATCAAATTCATCTTACACTCAAATGACCTAACCATGTTAACTGGTTTCATTGTCCCTCATGATTTTGTTTGAACCTTACATAAATGCCAGAGTCATAACACAACAAGCTACATCACCACAAAAACATTG
>Ga0209611_10004507_pt1 | contig 23794 bp, 15 predicted proteins | sample S1TSphgellanicum_3_FD_187693 | JGI IMG/M metagenome (GOLD analysis project Ga0209611, IMG submission 187693) | Host-associated microbial communities from peat moss isolated from Minnesota, USA - S1T2_Fc - Sphagnum magellanicum MG (SPAdes) (version 2) | ecosystem: Host-associated > Plants > Peat...
TTTAAAATAGTAGTTACAATATTTAATGAATGCTTTTGAATAGTCTATCCTCATTAAATTCATTCCAAGTCATACCACACATTTTAACATTTCCATAATATATTAAAAACATTGTCATGAACATTTTTGAATGAATTGCAATATTAATACAAATTTTGACACTAAAACATCATAAATTAAATAATAGTTATGTTTGTTTTGGTTCCCAATAATGTGATTACACCTTTTGAGCATATCAAATTTCAAGTATTAACCTTAATTTGATGGTCTAGATTTGTTTACATTTTGCCCATCATCAATATCAACATTCTACAATTATTGCCATCATTTGCAACTTGCCTCACTATCAATAGCCATATACTTCCACCTCAAAACCCTCATTTGTGACTCCACATCAATTGCAATTGATTGCCATCATTAATCATATAATCCTTAAAATAAAATTTCATTTAGATTTTTTATTTTTATTTTTCAACTTTAATAAAACCCCCACATGAAAAGTGATGGTAAAGTTTGTTACAAATTTCAAATACATCAAGAAATAGAAAAGATTTCATGTTGAAGCATCATTTGCCACCTATTTTACCTTACGTGCCATTAGATAGCCCCATACACATATGCATCTAGAAAATCATGACTAAATTAACCCAAACTTTTTTGGGTTCTTACCACAAGGTTGTGAACACATACCATTTAATGTAGCCACTTTTTAAACCCATTTTTCTTTTGTGTATTTAATTGGATTCACTAGCTCCAAACAAAAAATGCCCCCTTCATTCCCATCACAAGCATTTGATAACCATCCGCCTTGGACAAAATGCAAACAAAAACCATGATCTTACACTTGTGTTTTCTTCATTTTTCAATTCTTGCATTTATAAATTTGTATATATTTTTAAATAAACATTGTTTTAGGTCATTATGCCAAAATGTGACATTTTAAGACTAGGACATTCATGTAACTATGACTAAGTTTTAATCATGTTGCATTAGATTTGCACAATTAGCAATGTTTAATCATCATGATAACTATGTGATTGGGTCAAGTCATGATATTTACAACTATGCGATTAAGGCACATTAATGAGCTTGAAGACCATGTTTGACCCAATAGGAGAAAATATGAACATAAAAAGAAAAAGAAAAATATGGATGGAAATAAGAATATAATTAGATGCATGGATTTGGGAGTAACAATGTCCATATATATATATATAATATCATGTATTTAGTTTAAAATTCCAACATAATCCCATAAAAAGATGATTAGTCAATAGGAATTAGTAATTATGATGGAACTACTTATGAATGTTTTTAATGTGATATAAAATTTTGAAAGATATTTTTAAATGACATTTAATCCAACAATATGTTATTGGACGATTAAATAACATTTTTACTTCAACATAAACCAATAAACATATACACCCTAGGGGTGAATATATACCCCACCCAAAAAAACTTTCAAGTGTGAACCCATACTTGTCAAAAATATTCTTCAAGTTTGAATGAAATGTAAAGAGGACCCGTGTAAAGGCAATAACTAATGAACAAGATTGACTAGATATGGAATTGAACTTGTACCTATGCTTAACAAGACAACATCAAAACCAATAGAATAGGAGTTCAAATGTGGGATTTTAATTCATTTTCATCAACTTAAAAATCACCAAAGTGAACATCTACCCATGATTTCATTAGGTAATTTAAAACAAATGTTTCATCTCTTTGGATCAGCCCTTTTTTTATTAGTGAAATGTAGCCAAAAACTGATATAAAATTACAAAATTTTAAAAGAAGTGATTTTGGAAGGTTTTTGTTGCCAAAAATGAAAAAGCATAATGAAATTGCCATATATATATATATATATATATATATACAAAAGGAGATCTTATGTTTGGGAAAGAGGTGCAACATCTTATCACCCACAAATGCAATTTAACTTTATGCAACTTATAGGTATAGGACAAGATCCTTCAATTTTGTAATGGGTTAGGTTCTTAAATGCAATAATTGGCTAGCTTGTTTGCCCTAGTTTTTTTTTCATTTTCTTGGTCATGAATAGCAATATTTCAATGCCTTCGTCCATACTTGTTTTTGGCCCAATGCCATTGCAATTGTTTATGAGTTGGATTGCCAAAAACCCCTTCATTTCATCACTCCTTAAAATTGTTCCAAATCTATTCAAACTTTATTAAGTTAGTTTTGTCATCAATCTTTCCAACTTAAAAACCTTTGTGCCCAAAATTATATTTGACATAAGTTTATTAGGACCTTCCATGGGTAAGTTCATTGGAATTAAATGTAATTAGTATGAAGTGAACTTAGATTTTGTGTTTGAATTTGGGTATGGGATGAATAAACTCTTGATATAATGTCCAAGTGAAAAGTTATTGAAACATTTTTTGATGCAATTATATGTCATCGATGACCAACTACATTACGTGCAAATGCTTGAATTTGCTTATTTGTTGTCATTTTTAATATTGGCTCCTACCAAAAAAAAAATTGATTTGCATGTACAAATTTTCTATTTTTAGGATTTGTTACAACTTTGGAGGGGGGTTCATCCTCGGGATGTGACAAGATCCATTAAGGAACACAAAGATGCCTATATATGGATTATTGTCTAGCCAAGTCATAAAAGGTTATAGAAGATGCCTTGCCGATAGCCCAAACACATATTGTTGTCATTCCCCAAAATTGAAAGAAATGGTATCCAATTCCCATCAAAGGTGCTACAAACTAACTACCCATTTTAATCAAATGCACAAGAATGTAATGGGAGGAATGAAAGACGTCAAATCTTTAGCCATGTGTGATGAGTGGAGTTGAGCTCTTGAAACATGCAAAATCTTATGAGACCTAGAAGTTAAGTAGTGGAAAAGAATAAGACAAATTATGTGCAAAACCAAGGGTGAAGTGAATAAACATTTTATTTGACCTACCATATTGAAAGGTCTACTATAATTTTTTCTTATTATTCCCATAAGAATTTCATTACGCATTTGCAATTTGTTATGATTTTTGTGTTTTACTTTCAAGAGGAGCCTCTTTCTGGATCTGAAGTTTGTTGTGATTTTTTTATTACTTTCAAAAGGACCTTCATTGTAGATATGAATTTTTTTGTGATTTTTAATTTTTTCTATCAAAAGAAAAACTTCATTATGCATTTATTCATGAGGTTTAGCCCTATAACATTGATGCAATATGTTGTTGTGTCTAATTCTTAGGATTTACTCATACAACACATGTTTGATGTGATGCATTGTGAGATTTTTTTTGCAATCAATGTAAAGAAGACAATTCTAAGTAAGAAAGACACCAAAAAAATGCAACAAGTTCTTGAAGATTTAGGTGTTTATGATTTTTTGTGGTTGAAGCTTTACCATACAAAGGTTGGTGAAACTATAATGCCAACAACCCCTTGCAAAGTGATGCATATTGAAAAACAATTAGTCATCTCGGACACCATGGCAAACTTGAAATTACCAATTGGGTGTGCCTTGGGCTTGAAAAACACATTGTGAAAGGTATGTTATGAGGAATGAAATCACATTGACTACCATGTTTTATTTCAACATATTTTACCATTGTGCATACAACATTAGATGATTAAAGAACTACTAGTTCCCATCATGCAAACTTGTAAAATTTTCAAAACTATTTGCATGAATGTTTATGACTCGACAACTTACGATATTTTGAATGTTGGAACTATCTATTCATTATGCCTTTTGGAAAAGGTATTTCCTCCTAGGTTTTTTGATGTAATGACACACTTGGTGGTCCATCTAATTGAAAAATTGGACATTTGTGGACCTATTAGTGCTCCTTGGATGTACCCAATTGAATGTGCATTGAAGTACTTGAAAGGCTATGTTTGAGATATGTGCGAGCCATTACTTAGCATGATAGAAAACTATATTTTTATGAGGCCTTGGGCCATGTACATAATATATGTAGAGGTTTGGGGCAACCAAAAGGTGTGCTTGGGATGTTAATGAAAAAAAAAGGTGACCAAAGAGGTTTTTGAAAGGTTTCCCAAACCATGACAATTAACAATGCAATTGCAAGATGATGCACACTTATATGTTTGTGAAAACTACAAGACATTATTTGCATGGTTGTAATGTATTTTTATTATTTTTTTGTCAACATGCCACTAATATTATTTTTTACTTTATAAGGCCTTGTTGATTATTTGGATAATGGTTTTAGGATGGGTTTTCAAGTGGGTATGATTGTTTGTTGGATAATAAGTCATTGATTCTCCTATATGTGTTGTAGGGAATACAAGTTGGTAAAGGCAAACAACATTGATGGTGTCGAGGGATTCCCTTCCCAAATTAATTATCACTGCTACAAAATAATGTGTTTTTCATTACTAATATTTTGATTACAATGATTAAGTTACAAAGTTTATTAGTTTGAAGTGACTATAAGAGATTTTTTAAATTCCTTTCTCCCCCCTTTCAAAGTATGCATGTCTAATTTGATTAAGTCGACTAATAATTTAAATAAAATGAAACAATATCACTTACATGTGGACTTAACTGTGCTAATGTGGTGTAAGTGCCTACTAAAAATGTGATTAGTTTCAGTTATGCCATAAATTATGTGGCTTGCTACATGCCAATGTGATGTTGTTATTTACTTTAATGTGAGTAATTTCAATGATGCACCATAAGTGATGTGGCTTGTTGCATGCCAACATAATGTTAATGTTCATTTTGATGTGGCTAATTTCAATCATGCCATAAATGATGTGGCATATTAAGTAGGTAGGTAGGTAAATAAGTAGGTAAATAATATTTATAGGTAGGTAGGTCTAGGTAAATACGTATGTAGGTAGGTAATAAATAAGTACATAGTACATACATAATGGGTAGGTAGTTTAAATTAAATTTCAACTAATCTTAGGCTAAACTTGGCTATTTAAACTTGATTCAACTTGGTTTGTTTTGGTTTTTATTAGTTTAACTTGGTTAAAATTGGCTAAATTATAGTATTTAATTTTAAATTGGCTAAACTTGGTATAATTGTCTAAAATTGGCTAAATTATAATATCTTACTTAAATTTGGTTAAACTATGTTAAATTGAAATATTTTAACTAAATTGGTTAAACTTGGATAAAATTTGCTAAACTTGGATTAAGGTTTATATTTTCACTAAGATTATCCAAATTAAGCAAAAATTATCCAATTTTAATCAAGCTTAAATAAAGTTTTTTAATTTAATCAATTTATTATAGTTTAACCAAATTTAACCAAATTATTTTAATTTAGCCAAATTAAATCAAGTTAGCCAATTTACCCTAGTTTAGCCAAGTAAATCAAATTAAACCAAAATTTTTTAAATTATTTATTTTAGTCAAGTTAAACCAAGTTTGACTAAAATATTTAAGTTTCACCAAATTTAACAAAATTTAGCCAATTTACTTTATTTTAACCAATTCAAACCTAATTTAACCAATTTATTCAAGTTTAACAAAGTTTAATGAAATTTAACCAATTTACCTTGGTTTAAACAAATTAAGCCAAATTTACCCTAATTTAACCAAGTTTAACCATTTACCTTAATTCAGCCAAATTAAACTAAGTTTAGCCAATTTACCTTAATTTAGGCAATTTGAACAAATTTACATTAATTTGGTCAAATTAAACTAAATTTAGTTATTTGAACCAATTTAAACTAAATTGAACCAAGTTTAGGCAAAATTAACCATGTTTAGCTAAAATGCTCAAGTTTAACCAAGTTCAACCATTTTTACCCATCTTCACTAAAATACCCTAGTTTAACCAAGTTAAACTAGATTAAGTATTCAAGTTCAACCGAATTCAATCTAAATAATAACATCTAGCAAAATTTAGTCAATTTTAGCTTAAGATTAATGCATTTAAATTAAATTTATACTTTTGTTCTCACATTATGAATCATCATGTGAAGTGGTGGTTAAATGGTTAATGCCTTGGCTTGTCATCATGGAGGGTTCAATTCCCTCTTGTGACACCATGGTCATGCCTTAAGACCTACAAGTGGTCTACATGCATATGGGAGGTCTACAAGTGGCCCACATGCCTAGGGGGGCTTTTACCTCTAGTTCCTAGGCTTACATTTTACATCCCTATGAAAATTAAATTATTAATAAAGAAATTTTAAATATAAATATTTGACTTACATAATATTTATGGCACGTTGTCATCAACTAACATGTATGTTAGTTTTTAGTCAAATTAAACAAGCCATGTCAATTGATAGTTATTAGTTTTTTAGTCAAAATAAACATGCCATGTGGACGTTACTAGGCTCTCTATCAACGCCCACATGACTAAGTTACTACCATGTGATTGTCCTAAACAACTTAATCTTTTTTACTATGTATATATCATCTTGTTTGGGGTCAACTTTTGATTAAAATTTAGTTATAAAAGACAACATAAAACACCATTTTTGTAATAATGTATGAAATGCCATGGTTAGTTATGTTGGGGTTCCTTAAGTTGAAAATGAAGTTGAACCATTGGACATGTCAATCTGACCAACATTAATGGTAAGGTTTTATAAAAGCATGGCAACCTACTGGAATCACCATAGGATTGTTACATGGATGAGTTGAAGTAGCATAGTAACTTATGATTATGGGGTGATGGGGGGATTTGAACACACTCCATTTGCTATAAAAGATAACCATAACCCATAACCTAAATTAGTGTGCTACATAAATGAATGTAAAAAAACATTAAAATTAGATTATGGATCAACAAAAATTGCCATGTTATTGTGCTTTCAGGTTGTAAGTAAAGAAATGTGGTGCCAATGTTGCCATAAAAAGATGAATTCGGTTTCATTTTGGTGCACTTCAGGCGATTACTTTCACCACAAGGAAAAACCTTTTGTTTTCCTTTCATAGGTTGAACAAGTTTTCTTCTTAGATTCCACACAAGTTCTTGGATGAAAGGTTATTTTACACAAAAATGTTAGGTCTTAACAAGTGGTTGGGGATTTGAGTATGGAGATTGATCCAATAGTTCATAAGATAAACATTGCATAACCTGATGCCATTGAAAATATTGTTTCTACTAATGAAAGGCAATGACCAAATTCTATCAATGCCATTGAGGGCCATGATGAAGCTCAATGATTGTACTTTTAAACTTTGAGTGTGTGTATTTACTTGGACCATGTTTTGGGGGACTTTTATTAACAAGCTTGAAATATAGAGAATGTTTATACAAGATGAAAAGGACCTAACTTTAGAAGGAGATGACCAAGATTATGATGAATATCAAGAAACATTGATTCCTAGTAGTGAAGATGATGAAAAGGTTGATGATAATTTGTTTATAATGGTAATGTTAGCTCACAAGGAAATGGTAACCATTGGCTATTAGAGATAGATGATTGATTATTGCATACCATTCTTGGTAAATTTTGAATGAAAGTTACATGTGCAACACATTATTGGCCCAACTATTGTACATATATAGTTTCCAATCGAAAGGACAATTATGTGGTGGAACCACATCATTGTGTGCAACACCAATGGTTGAATTTTGAATGTAAATATCCTCAATTGTGTGTTTGAAACTACATTTGTAGAACACAAGTACCCAAGTTTTTTCAATGTATATTTGATTGTTGGTACATGACCTATTTTTTTGTTTTCAACAATCATGCAAATTTTGCAAAGATTGTTGACAATCTTTAAAACCCAAAGTTATGGTTTGGAGCATTATAAATTTCAATGCAACCCACTTCAATCTATAAACCCCATGTGCTGGTGTCACACGATCATAAAATTTTGCAAAAATGTTTTAATACTATGGATTAACTTCTTTAGCATGTTGATTTTTGGACCAATTGATAATTGTGTACAAAATATTGTCAAATGGTTTTTATATGTTTTATGTGGCATGTTGCACATGGTTGAGGTACTCGATCAAATGTTGTTGTCATTTTCTTGATCCATAGGTTAGTTTAACATCAAGTATTTTTTAAATGTCTTCATTGTGTAACTTTATTGAAAGAACATGATGAACATGACATACTCTTTCACTAGTACTCATTACATTTTGTTGGAATGGAGTCCAACCAACAATTGTAATTAAGTCAAATGGACAATTATTATGCCTTGCTAGTAATGGATAAGATGCATAGTTCCCAACTATTTTAAATGTTTGAAATATGTTACTATCAAAAGGATTTCAAGGTTATTGGAACGATGGTAGAGGAGTATGACATTGAGGTAATCTTTATGTAATTTTCATGGATGCATTCAATTTCATCCATTATGTTATTGTTAAGTGTAGAAAAATTGTTTCAAGTAATCATTTTGAAGCCATTTCATTTACAACTTCATATTGTAGAGTTCTTAGCATGTAATGTAATGTCTAATTTTGAATTCTTTTGTCTTAATTCAATGTAAGAGATTGAAATGTCTTGATTAATCAAAACTAGGTTCATTTAAGAACATGTTTGTAAAGTGGATACCATAGTAGCTTTGCCATTTTGAAATATTCCAAGTGAATATTTTTTTTTTTTTCATTTTTTCACTTCGATCCTATAGTCACAATTTCTTAAAATTTTGGATGTAATAGAATTTTTGAATAATAATTTGGCATATTATTGCAAATATGTACTTATGTATTTACATAAGTATTGATGAGTATGTAGTTTAACTGTCGTTAAATTAGACCTTAACAACATGAATCAACCAATTGTGATGATTTAGGGTAAGATTGATTTCAAGTACTTGTTACTGGAATTCACATGTAATGGTTAAGATTAAGAGATGTTCATGGACATATGAACATTGTGATTCATAAATTTTGACATTTAAAAATTAACTTTATTGGGATTTTCAACAAGGTGGCTAATATTTTTTGAAATTTCAAATTTATCATTATTATTTTAATTATGGTTGAAATGATAAAGGTACTATGGTATCAACGAAAAGGAAATCCAAACGAAGGACAATAAGATGTGAAAGGTAAATAACCCATGAAGATCTAATGAATCAAGATCATTTTTGAAACCATGTACCGTGGACATTGAATATGTTTCAAAATCCTCTCATCCATGTATTTGGGTAAATGTAGGTCTATTGAAATTTGGAGTTACCTAATTAATTTAAATTCTTTTCCTTTCGCAAAAGTTGATCATAGCAATGTTCTATTGCTTTGCAACAATATTCAACTTAAACTTATAAGTTATGTGTTCTTGTTCATGATACTGCTATGCACATCTTTCATGTCATTAGGTTTTCTTATTATATTTTACAACACATGTTTCAAGTGACTTGTGTTCAATTTCAAGAACTTGAACCAACCCAAATATATAATGTAAGCACTATGACTAGATAATCAATGATTTGACAAGGAGACACATGATGAATATTGATTTGCCCCATTTTGCAACGGGTATGAAAATTCAAAATTTTCAATATAATCTCAAAATGGCACATGTAATTTTTTTATTTATTGTCATCTACCACATGCACACATTTAATTGGATGCCAATAGCCTTAATAATAGCACATGGTTCAATTACAATGTGCCACATGTTTACACCCCATGTGGTAATTAATAAATACATATTTATCAACACAATAAATTATTCATCATTTTCCATGTGTCTAGATTTAATGGGATGATAATATTAATCTTGTAAGGAACACATGGCATTATTGTAATGTACCACATGCACATTTCATAGGGTATATATATATATGATGGCAAGATTATAATGTTTAATGCAAATGTGATCATCAATTCATCATTATAATGCCACAAATTGATGATTGGCAATCATCAATAAAAAAACTACCCAAAAATGATAATCATCCATGACAATTCATGCATCATTTTTATTTTTTGACTTTATGATTAAAGATATATGATAGTTTATATTATAAAACCTTCAAAACCTAATTGTAAAATCCCCCAAAATCAATGATTTTCAATTTTTTGATGCATCATTATTAATAATAATCCCAAGACATATATAACATTAGAGCATTTCTAGCAATGCACTTTCATTTGGGATGTAATCAATATCTAACATGGAGATAAACATTCCCCCACCCCACCTATAAACATGAATTTTAAACAATATTTTACTTTGATACCATTTAAAAATCAACACTTGGGACAATCACTATGATTGGTGAATTAAAGTTGATGTTTTATTGATATCATCTTTGTGGAAGAGTGCACCATTCAACCCAACAAGTTTAGTGCCATAGTCGATTTTTACATTATTGTATTATTATTCTTCCTCTAATTTATTCATACAATCCATGGTTGGAGATGCTTTTAATTAGGACAATAACTATGTAAAGTTGGTGAAAATTTTCCCCAAATTTAAAAAATATGTCAAAATATAGTAAAAGAATTATATAAAAAGGAGATTATTTGAAATGAGTGATAAGATCACTTCCCACTTAAAAGTTCACATGTGTGAAAATTTGCACCAAAAACAATCATTTGCACCAATAAGATTAAAATTTCATTTGATGTATAAAGTGTTTTGGTTTTGTATTAAAATATGCATATATACACATGGATTTAGAATCATATATCAGGATATTCAATAACAAGATCCAACATTTCATCATTCAAAGTATATTGTGTTCATTTTCAATGGTATCACAAAAACTTCAAAACAATTTGATTTCATTTATGTGATCATTTAAACATTGATCTATTTTTTAAATTAGTCAATGTGAATTCAAGACATTCAATGATGAACATCATTAACTTTTGTGTTTTTTTTTCATCAATCAATATGCTGATTCAAATTGAACAACATACATATTTCTTTTTTCCTTTTTTTTCATAATTAAATTCCATACTTCAAATGTGATCCATGATAAAAAAAACCTATACAAAAATTTACCCTACTCCATGTACATGAAACCTTTATAAATATTTAGTCTATTCCATATAGAACCAAAGTTCATACTATAAACACTATACATGCACAATAGCAAGAAAGATTGTTATGTTTGGAAATGCAATTTCACTAGATTCAAACCTTTATTATGGTACCCTTTCACACACAAATGACCAACAACATGACAAATGCAAAAAAACTAATTTGTCTTCAAAATCATTAATTTGCAAGAAAAAACCATTGGTTTTATTTCCTCCTCTTGTATCCAAATAATTAACCTGCACAAACTTACTTATCATTAGCCTATGTCATCTTTCTCTAGTTTTTTCATTAGTTTCATTTATTTCTAGCACCTTCATGGTACATGTAAGGTGTAAAATCAATGTTCATCAAGTCCATAGGTAGGATCCTCTTCTTTTGTTCCCCAAAAAAAAGAAATAATTTAAATCAAATTCCAAAGTCATTCCAATTTTTTTTCAATGTTAAAAAAATGTTATTTTGCCAAAGTTTCAATGTTCTTCTTGAATACTATTTCAACCACCTTATAATCAACCTAGGAAAAATACATCATAAACTTATTTCAAAATAAAAAGTCTTGACTTCCAATGAAGGCAATAATATAAACTAAAAATGTTAAGTCTTTTTCATTTTGTATAAGAGAAGGCCTTCCATGCAAGCCACAATTCCTCATGATGGAAGCCACTATTCCTAAAAAGGTTTAAAAATAAACCCTTCACACATGTAAAGAGTTGAGATTTTATTTATTTATTTGGTTTTCACATTTATTTGGTTTTAAATTGTCGTTGCCCATCGTGCTTCTTTTCATTGTCATTTTTTGTCATGTAGCTTGTACTTTCATCATTGGTATTTAGAGCTTTTTACATTTGTGATTTCTTTTCTTTTTCAATGCCAAAGCAAGCATTACTTCTTTATGTGATTTTTTAAAAACATTAATATGAACATATGTAGCATCTCTACTTTGCTTTCATCTTTTGAGTTTCTTTTGCAAGCTTTGTTCTATTGTGTGGTTTTTTTAAGGCTTTTGTTTCTTGCATTTATTTTTTTATAAATTTGTTTTATTGTGCCATGTTGGCATTCAAGTTTTTTGAATTTATGTGTTAGGTTCCAAGCAAGGTTTTGCCTTGTTGTGTGATGATGTGCTTCCATTAGTTTCAAGCTTTTTGAATTTGTGTTGTAGGTTTTATGTAGGTTTGACTTTGTTGTGTCGTGTCATGTTCCATGGGTTTCAAGCTTTTTGATTTGTGCCTTTGTGATTTCTTTCCCTTTTGGATGCTATTAGTGGCATTGGCTTGGTGTTGTATCCTTAAGCTCCACCATTGTTGACATCATTGCACTTTGTTTATTTTCACAACCAAACACATTCAATGTTTTTTTTCCCATCCACAATTGAACTTGCTTGTCGAATTTTTTGGATTTTCTTTCTTTCCAAAACCAAACAAGTTTCATAGTTTTTTGTTTCGTGTGTTTTGTAATACCATTTTTGATATATTGTTTGCTTTTAACATTGTGTTTTTGTTGGTTTTATGCAATGCTTTATTTGTTGATATTTGTGTCATTAAATTTATTTTTAGTTCAAAAAATGTGTAAAAAAAAAAACACATTCATAAATGTTTTGGAAAACAAGACACTTATGAAACTTATAAATTCATGTTGACCATTGATTAAGATTTTCCATGGGTTGTAAGATCCCACATGAGATTATGTTTGAAGATTGAAATTAACAAAACAAAAATTTGAACAATTTTTTATGAGGTTGGATAGTTTTATGTTTGCAAACTCTTAGATTGTTTTCAATTATGATCTACATTTTCCCATTCAAACAAATGTGTTCCCCAATATGAGCTCAAGGGCTCAGAATTAAAGTCTTATCACATTCCTCATGTTTTCCCATTACTTATTGAACCCATTTCCCCCCCTTAGGTTCCCATTTGTTTAGTAAATCATTTTTTGAAGTTTAATTTATTTCAATTGTGTCCCAAAAAAATTAGATTGAATAAAAAAAATTAACCAACCCTCCAATCATGAAAGAAGGTAATAAAGGGGGTGGGGGCACATAAAAATTTCATCTTTAAGTTTTCTCATCCACCAATTACATGTTGCTAAATAGGGTAGTAGTTTCATTTGATTAACAATTGGGGAAAAGATGAGGAAAAAAAAACAAAAACGTTTCATGCCTACTTGCATCTCCAAAGGATTTAATCATCTTCCCATTTTGCATCAACCAACATTGTAGATTTGTGCCTTCTTGTGCTATGAAAGCTCACCACCCAACAAATTTTCAAAGTTCAAGAAATTTGGTCTCTCCTTTGATCAATGTGGTGCAACATTTCTTCACCCTAATCATTGTAATCATCTACCATGCAAAGCTTGAAAAACCATCCTTATAAGTTATTAGGTCATCTACAAGTTTTGTTGCAAAGTTCTAGAAACACATTAAAAAATCCCATAACTTAAAACTTGTGGATAGGCACTACCTATAATAGCTTTGTCAAAAATTTCCAAAGGACCTACTAGAGTGAATTATTCCCATCAATAAACTTTTCTTTCAAAATCTTTCATGTTCCCTTCTTCATGGATGTCAAATCTTCACAAGAGTGTGTTCCAAGGCCATAACAAGATTTGGGGAGTAGTTATGAATTATACAATTCCATCTCCATTAGCAAACTTCTTTTGTGAAGGTTTATGGTGAAGGGAAGGGGAAGAGAGGGGAAGGGAAAGGGGAATAATGATTTGAAGGTTCATTTTCTTGAGTAACTTTCTTTGTTGTTGTTAATTGTATATGATGTTGGAGTCAAGATTACAAGAGAGTAGCCATTGAAAGAATCCAATTTACCCAAACTTCCATTTGCCAAAACCCACATTTGTGCAATTTTTTTTTTTTTGCCTTCGTCTTTAATGTCAAATTCTTCATATATATGATCAAAATTTTAAAACACACATGTTGAATTGAACAAAACCTGCTTGCTCTATGGTCTTTGGTGAAGAAGCACAAAATGACCAAGAGAGAACAACCCAATTTACAAAAAAACGATTTCTTTTTTGGGGAAGTTTCAAATCTCAAGGGAAGGAAAAGAGCAATAACTTCATTCAGTTTTTGATCAATTCACACATGACATATTTCAAGTGAGATTTGAGAGTGTGGGTTATGATGTCAAATTTTCTTAGTAAAAGAAACTTAAGTAAAAAATATATATATAATTGATTTTCTTGAATTTGAGGCACAAGATAAAAGCATCCATCCATGGGGTTCAACATGGAAACTTGTTCTTTAGAGAGGACTGCAAAGAAATATGCCTTGTGTTCAGCGATTAGATTCAACGTCAAAACGATATATGGGCATATGTTCCCGGGTGTCACACCACATGCAATCGAGATTTGCCCATTTTATGGCGTTGAGAATGAAGAAGAAGCAGATGGTTGGATTCGACAATACGAGCTTTGGGCTACTCAAGAGAAGCTCAACCGCAAACAGAAACTCCAGCTGGTGCTCTTGGCGCTCTTTGATGCGGCTTATATTTGGGCAAGAGACCTTGACCTAGAGAAGGTTAAATGGATGGCCTTTTGGCACCTCTTTCGTGAAAGATATGTGGGTGATCCCACTCCCTGGCCAGGTAACAAGATGAAATCCTACCCACCTCTCAAAAGAAGCCCAAAATTTGCACCTTATGTTGTTGTTGTTGTTGGCCTTTGTCAATATACAAAACCTAATTGAACTTCATGGCATTGGGCTTATACATACACACATACATACATACATACACATCATATGTTAAATTAATTAACTTTCGCAAGAGTTGAGAATTCTTCATGTCTAAGTATTTACTTGTATGATACTCACACAACTACAATCAAAAGATGGGTGTTTGACAATTATCATGTCCTCATTAGATTGCACAACTTTGTGATCCATATATATATATATATATATTTGTGTTAATTAATATAAATGAAATTCATATTTCACCACCATAAACAATCCAATATTTGGAATCATGGGTCACAACAATAAGTAGCATGATGGTCCATACATAGCAAGAATGAACAACCATCATTCAAAAGTCTTGTTGAGAAAGTCCAAGTTGAAACATGCAAACAAATATTATATCTACATGTAGTTCTATTTTTGATGCTTTGAATAATGGGAAGTTCAAATTCCTTCACCCAAATTACAAATCCATTGCTAAGAGTCCCCTTGGAAAATACCTATGATCAAATTCCCTTGGAGTGTTTTTAAATTATTTATTTATTTATTTATTATTATTAAAATTTCCAAATTTGTGAAGTATGTGATCTGGTGATCATCATTCACAAGAGGATTTAGCCAAATTTGGCTGCAACTCCGGCTCATCGAAAATGCTGCTTGTATGCAATACTACTACTGCATGTTCATCACAAGTTTGGAAGTTTTCAGTTTCAGGATGAGATTAAAAAAGTTTTAGAAGTTTAGAAATTTTCACTTACCTTGAAGATGAGATTTTGTTTCCAACCCTAAACCCTAAAACCCTAAAAAATTACCATTTTGTAGTATGTGGTAATTCCATAATTTGATAGAGAGACCTAATCTCCACAAGGGGGATGGGGGGGTGGGGTTTGTTGGGGATAATAGGATCTGCCAAGTTTCCATTCTGGTTGTACTTCAGTGGAACTGCAAGGCTAGCAGCAGGCCAAAGCCAGGGCTGTGCTGGTGTTGGAATTGTGCTTGTTAGTCCATTGAAGGTATGACCAACTGGTACATAGAACATGAACATCCTTCATGAAGGTTTTAAAACAAGGGGTGTGTCTGTGGCCTTTGCCATTTACATTAAAAAGTAGTATTTCAAGGCAAAAGAATTAGAATTATGGAATCTCAAATATTTCACCACCGCAACAATATATAATCTTCAAAAAAAATCCTCGAAAACAAACCAAAACCCTTCAAGATGATATCATTTAACTCTACAACTAATTTCAAGTTTCAACACAAACCAAGCATTTACAAAGTTAATAAAACGAATAAATTTTTAAAAAATAAATTTTTTCAATCAATTTATTTGGTCTTCAAGCTTATCATCTTCCAAAAATCCTCATATAAAAATAAATAGAACCTATTATTATTATTATTATTACCTAGGGGCCAAAATCCCTTAAGCTACTATATACTCTTATAATGAATCTAAACACAAGAAATATCCTTTGTCTTGGTACACAAGGCTAACAAAAAACAGTTTACACAGTTTTGCTGTAATGAAGTGGCAGAATCTCCACCCCCCAAGTGCCGATTAAGTCAGAGAATGACCATTAATCAGACCGGGAGGGAGGGAGGGTTTAGGGTTTAGGGTTTAGGTTTAGGGTTTAGGTTTAGGGCCCACAATTGTTTTTTTTTTTCTAAATTTTATAGGAAAAAAAAAAACCTTGACATTCATGGATATTGTGTTTTCTGGTTGATGGAAATGGAGACTTAGGAGTTGGAAGTAGCAGCCACAAGCCATTATATTGGAAGCCAATGCTCCCAACATGTATCCGAATACACCGCACTCTTAATGGGAATGGAACTTTCTTTACTCCGGGGAGTGAGGCATCTCACCATCATGTGTGACTCTGCTTCGGTCTTCAACCAGGTTAGGTTATACTTGGTGGGAGGTTTTTTTTTTTTAAAAGAAAAAAGTTTAAATTTAAAAAATTAATTTAATTTGATAAATTTTTTATGTAGGCAAAGTAAGTTGTGACTAGTGCATCTGTGAATAGTGTTTTTTTTTTTTTTTTTTTTTCCCCAACAATTTTTTTTCAAATACCCAGTGCCAGTTTTTAGGGGAAAAATAAATACCCATAATTAAAGAACCTCCAGTTTTGGGTTATTTGAAAACTCAAAGAACTTGTGATTTTCATGAAAGAAAAACCATAGGTTTTGTGGTCGGTTCTTTCCATTTTTTTACATAATAAAAAGGGAATAATAAGAATGGTGGGTGGGTCTCGCTGATGTTTTTAGATAATGGTGGTTGGTACCGTGGTTAAGTAACCCCCACCCAGATAACCGGCCAGGGGCATTTCTGATACCCGCACAACACGGTTAAATTAAACGATGACATGCCTTCTTTCTTTGATCAAGTGGGGGGTTTTTTTTAATTTTTTTTTTGCTTTTGTGATTTGAGTGAAGCAGGTGATCGGGAAGTGGGCAGTTTGTCATAGCAGTGTCCAAGACCTTCGATATAGGGTACTTCTACTTCTGAAGAGATTCTTCACTTGCGGCGTTGTGTATATCCCAAGGAAATGCAATGCCGAGGCTGAAGCTCTTGCAAACAAGGCTATCGATTTCTCTTCCCAACACGACGGTCCCTCAAGGTGAGTGAGTGTGTTTAAAACCCTTCTTTAGCTTTAAAGCTCAAGTTCGTAGAGGAATGCCTGGCTCCATGGAATTTAACCGACATAAAGAGGAAAAAAAAAAAAAGACCTATGAGAGAGGGAATGTCCTTTTTGCTCGCATTTTGCCCCCATGATACCCGGCGGGTATTAAACGAAAAAAAGGGGGAAAAAAATTTAATTATTTTGGCAATACAGATGATCTGATGCGGAAAATGTAAAATATTTGGGTTGATTTTATGATGATGCAAGGTCAATGGGATTCAAGCAACTCTCCCACATGGCACCAAAGAGGCGAATAATGCGGGATCCCATCCAACCGGCGGATCTCAAACAACTGAAGTGCTCGGGATGGGGTTGCAATTGTTGTAGCCCCGCAACACCCGTTTATCCTTGGAGCGAACTTGACAGTTGTCCTTCAAGGCCGTCTACTTGCCCAAGTCCACATCTTTAAAGGTAAGTGTGTTAACGTGTTTGCAATTTCAACACTTTGAACAAGGCTTGTCTTGATCACACCCAAGATCCCAAAATCGCACACTATGATATTACATGGGTGATTTCGGCATAAATTAAAATCATTTTACATTTTATGGAATTTTTTGAAATTATAAAAAGCCTTATTATCAAAATTTTCAAGAAATTAAATTACCAAAAATCTAGAATCAAACCTTGACTTAGTATGGATATACACATTAGTGACCCACACAAGGACAATTAAAAAAAAAAAAACTATAAAGTTGAGTTAGAATTTAATGTGTAAATTACTTCTATATTGAAAAGTTCAAGAATTAAAAACTCACATGACAAATCGTAAATTTTGAAAATTAATTAATTAATTAATTACTCGACGCTTGTGTGCTGAACCTGCCCAGGTACTAGGGTAGTATGTACTCAACACAAGTTGCTGATTAGTTCAATGAACATCAGAGAAAAGGAAGGGCCAAAAAGAATGTTTGTAAGAATGTGAAGCAAAGCTACAGTTGAATTTGTGGGTGGGTAGTAGAATTCCAAAATAATTCTTCATGTTTCTCTGCAATATCTCTTAGTTAACAAGGGGGTGTGTCACACTGTGGCCCTTGCCATTTACATTAAAAAAAAATCTTAAGGCAAAAAGAAGAATTATGAAATCTCAAATATTTCACGATGCAAAAGTGTAATCTTCAAAAAATCCTTTCAAAGAAACTAAAATCCTTCAAAATGCATATTATGACTCTATAATTATTAATCTCAAGTTTCAACACAAGCCAAGATATCATCTTTCAAAAATCTTCATATAAAAATAGACCTCTTCTTTTCTTTCTTTTCTTTTAATTTAACATCAATACCCAGACCAGAGAGATCCATTTGATGACTATTACCTAGTAGGTTTGAGCAAAACACTCCTGTTGTTTAGGCAAGAAACTAAGTACAAAGCTACCGCTTTCGGATTAGCCGAATGCATCAATTCAGGCAGTAAGCTGCACAGTGTCAACTGTTTCCCTAGCTGTTGACCAAACTTGCGTTGAATGTCATAGTGAGTTGGGCACACTAACAACAGGTGGTCTTCATCCTCAACAACTCTTAGGGGAAATAGGCGACAAACCCTATCTCTCCTCGATACATTCTCAGGCTTTGCATGCCTGCCACACTCTACCTCCAAACGATGATTTGAACATCTGAACCTTGACAAAGATTGCCTGAGCTGAACATTTGTGATCGCTTGCAAATAACTCTGATGTGCATATGAGTACCCAGATTTTGTTGTACAGTTCATGTTCATCAATTGGTATGTACGTAATCTGTTACTTATTGTTCTGGCCTGTTCACCATAAGTGGATTCTAGATAAGAAGCCTGTGCACTTGCTACAGCACACTTGACATTAGTATAAAAAACCCCAACCCCTTGGTCATCAAACCATAACTGCATGTTTCGGAGCCAACACTATTGGTTATCATTGTGCACACTGAGCATCTAGAGCTAGGTCTGGTAGGCATAGTACAATAAACGATCCGGTGTGGACTCCCGTAGTCTATCATAATACTTGAGAGTTTGTTGCCACCAGAAATACTCCAATGGATACCTTCCAAACTCCCCCAACACAGCAAAAGTGTTTGTTGTTTTATTGACCCCTAATATTCCTCTCAGGAACATTCTATGTACTTGTTATGCTTGTTGCAACCCTTTCGCCCCTGTATAACCTGTCCACACTTCGCATGCATAGCTCAATATTAGGCGTCCCAGTGAGTTGAACAACTGGCACATTACTTCCGGATCTGTTATGCTCAGATCATTGCATCTGTGGCGTAATGCAAATAGTGCCTTCTTCCCAGCGGTAGTCAGTTTGTCTATGGCTACTTCCATGCCTCTTGTACTATGTAACTCTAAGCCCAAGTATTTGAATGATTGAACCCGCTCAATGGTTGTCCCTCTGTATGTGAATTTTGGCACTGCACTGCAGCATTTCTCAAACACCACCACCTTGGTCTTGCTCACATTGATGACCAATTGTTGTTCAACATAGAACTCAGACAGAACATCTATTTGTTTCTGCAACCCTTGTAGGGTCTCTGACATCAATGCCAAATCATCTGCATACAACAGTAATTTGACTACTATGTCTGACAGTTGTGGCAGGCTGTCGCCATCAAGTGCATCTAGATGCTTCTCAAGTCCATCAAGGTAGAATCCAAAAAATAGTGGGCTCAGTGGACAGCCTTGTTTGACCCCAATGCCACATGAAAACCAGGCTGATAGCCCTTCTATTGGATGCATAACTCTAACGTTGTCCTGGCTATACATGTTCTATAGACACTGCATGAAGCGACCCACAATTCCCATCTCAGCCAACACCTGCCATACCAGATCATGAAGCATTGTATCAAACGTTTTGCGAAAGTCCACACAAAACAACAATACACCTTTTTGCGTTTGTGAATGTTCTGTTTAATGAGCATTCGCAAAATGTACAGGTTATCCGTGGTGCGGAAGTCTTTCCTAAAACCAACCTATCTCCTGGCACGTAGGCCCCTCTCTTCTGCCCAACTGCTCAACTGTGCCTCTAGAATCATGGCAAACACTTTAGCTAGTACAAGACCCACTGTGATTCCCCTGTAGTTCTCAAATTGCAAGGCATCACCACCTTTGTGCAATGCATGAATGACTCCAGTAGATAAGCTTGCTGAATAACCTTGTTGCAACAACTTGTTGAACACAATCTGCAGTGGTACATGCAACATATCGCTAGCAACTAGCAGAAACTCGGCTTTGATGCCATCTAAGCCAATAGACTTGTTACGTTTGAGTCTCCTCATCACTTGCGCAATCTCATCTAAGGTTATGTCATAGTTTAGTGTGCTGCAATCATCACTTGCAAAAGGGTGTGACAGGCTTGAGACCACCTGATCTGTAGAGCTGCCTTGTCCCCCAGTTGTATTACTGGGGCATTATCCTTCTAGCAGCTTTTGGAAGCCAACAACCAAGTCTGTTTTACTGATAGCCACAAATCGCTCCTTGCTCTTAGAGTACTACCTCCAAAAGCTAGCTGGATATGTCTTTGCTAGTGCACACAATTGTTGGCCTTGCAGCTTCTTGTACGTGCGTTTCTTACGACATAGTAGCTGTTTAAGTTGCTTCTTCCGTTCGCGTGCTAGATGGTTGTCAGGATGAAGCTTTGTATATGCAAATACTTCCTTGTGCTTGTTGCAACATTCAGTATCAAACCATGGTTGATGACGATATTGTGTTGTATTGGTGCATGCCGCAGGGTAGCCATGCATAGCCGCAACAGTGTTACAAATGTAATCATGCAACAACTACACGGCCATGTCAGCATTGTCTGTATCACTCATCTATGCTGTGCATTGGGCAATATGTTGTTACAGGTGTTGACAATATTGTGTGCACTTGTTACCATCATGTTTGAAATGACGGATGTCTGCACGTGATTCTGAAGTTACTGATGCCACATGTTGCCAAGGTAACTACAAGTTGAGTGAAAGTGGCATGTGGTTGGAATCACACCCTTTTCCACAAAATAGAGGGCATTTATGTACAACAAGTGATGTGGCATAATCAAATAGAGCAAGTGATGTGACCATATAATCCACAGGGCTGGAGCCGCCATAGGTAAAACAAGTGCACTCCCTTGATTCATCGCTTGCGATCCTGCCATTGAGAATGAGTAATCCCGAGGAGCGGCAAAGGTCTAAGAACTCATTGTGCCAGCCTTTCAACCCCCCCTTGTCCGAGTTATGTCGCTAAGGCAAAACCTCCGGGAAGTCATTCCCCAATGGTAGCGTGTCAGGCATGTGGTCGGCAAAGTAACGACAATCAACATAATCGTCAGTTGCACTAGTCCTTGCATTGAAAATCACTAGTCAGTAAAATACTACCCCCAAGATCCTGAATCATGCCGACCTCTGCAGCAATGTTATCAAACAAACCTTCATCAGCATATGGGGACCATTTGGGTGGAACATACATTACAGCTAAAAACAACGGTGCAGCCCCTGAGCGCTAGAACTGCAGCCACAACCTGGTGCCATCTATGCTCTGTTTCCATAGGGATACATAGTCTGACCATGAGTCATTCACAAATATTGCAACACCACCACTGTCGCAACCCCACTTTGGGGCTAAGTGTGAGAATGCAACTCACACTCCTTAAAGTGGGAAAATGGAGTCCTCTGGGTGTCGCAACCCCACTTTGGGGCTAAGTGTGAGAATGCAACTCACACTCCCAAAAGTGGGAAAATGGAGTCCTTCGGGATTCCTGTAAACTCAGAAGACAATTTGAGGGGTCAAATCCCCTCGTCTTGGTGTGTTATTTACATAAATGGAAAGGCCTTGAAGCATAGATGCCCGAAATGGCCTCATATTGGCCATTTGGACATCTACAACTCAAGTTATGGGTAAAACAAGGGTCGGGAGTCGAACTGCCAGTTTGACTCCCGACCACTAAAAGTCAGGAATCGACCTCTTCCCAACGTTGCCTTGAGGAGTGCCACACAGCGTTGGAAAGCTCTCGACAAGAGTTATAACTTTAGTTTAGACCTCGTCCCAATCCGAGTTTGGAGCGAGGAGCTATGGCCGTCCAAAGTCTCGGGACTCCAACCCGGGATAGTTTCGGGACTCCAACTTGGGAGTCCCGGGAAAAAGAGCCATTTAGATGTAACCTCGGCGGAGAGCTGCAGAGTATACTATATGGGGGAAGGTGGTGGCTTCCCCGAGTTTGGGCCGTGGTGAGTCTTGTGTGTAAAAGTGCTCGTGGCTTGTCCCAACACCCAAGGGTGTTCCCGAATGCTAACTAACCTTTTGTGGTTGGTTTTTGGATGTAGATTCAAGCTTGATCTTCTAGTCCATCTTCCTAGTCTAATCCTGGGACTTCTAGCACGCCCCTCTACCCCCTTTTAGTGCTGGAAGTCGAGAGCGCCCCTCAAGTCCCAACTTTCCGCAGCTTTACATAGTTGGACCCTCAAGTGGGTTCAACGAGGGACTTGGGAGTGTGTCAACCACTATGCTTCACTGATGCTCTGACTGAGCTCATGTCAAATATAGGGCGTGGATTGTGTAAACACTGAAAACCAAGCATATGCAGTGGTGTTTCATCAGGGAACAATTGTGTTTCAATTAGTGCAACAACATCTAAGTCATCAAACAGTCTCTGTATATGTGAATTGGTATTTAGCTTCGTGTTTGTCCCCCCATGGATGTTCCACAGGGAGACTCGTAACGCTCTCTGGTCCCAACACCCCTAGTGTTAGGCTGTGACTTTGGTGTCATTGATGTAAAGGTCTACGCCACGCCAATAAGCTTTCTTCTTTTCTACTTTGGCCTTCTCAAATAGATGCCATGATGCCCTTTTTTGCTCTTGTTGCTATTTGGTCAAATCCTCTTCGAGGCCCCAGCGGGTACCTTTTAGGGCTACACGGTTTTGACAAACAACTTTTCTATCCTCAACTGTAGTAAAAGTAACAAGTACAGTTCGTGTGCGTATAGTCCCAGGCTTGGTTTTAGCTCTCTTGCTGAGAGGCTGGCACATTGCTGCCACAGCTTTGATGGCTAGCTTCATCTGTCCTTGTAGAACCTGACTATTGACTTTATCTAGCAGTTGTTGTGTTGTTTCGCCTTCTATTTCGCCAACTCGTATGATACGTGCGCTGCAGGAGCGTGTGGAGCGTTCCCTAGCCTCACCTTGGCTGACAAAGTTGTCCATCTGTTTGCCCATCTTCTTCACAACATCCACCCACTTTCCCCTTAACTCCTCCACCACCTCCTTAACAAGCTGTTTTGTAACCTCATTGTCATGACTAACAGTAGGGGCTGACTGTTGGGCTGCTATGATATGTTCCAGAAAGTTGTTGGTGACTTGCTCAAAGATCTGTTGTGACCGTGCAATTTGTGCTTCGATTTTCTTTTGAGCACGTTCAAGCAGCGTGTTGAACTTGTCGTCGTTGTCACGTTGTGCCTTCTGGCTTTTCTCAGACTTTAGGTTAGGTGTTTCGAAAAAATGGTCAACAATTGCCAAATGTTGTTTTACTTTCGTTTTTCCTAACAAGCTG
>Ga0209611_10004508_pt1 | contig 23792 bp, 26 predicted proteins | sample S1TSphgellanicum_3_FD_187693 | JGI IMG/M metagenome (GOLD analysis project Ga0209611, IMG submission 187693) | Host-associated microbial communities from peat moss isolated from Minnesota, USA - S1T2_Fc - Sphagnum magellanicum MG (SPAdes) (version 2) | ecosystem: Host-associated > Plants > Peat...
GGTTGTGTGTTTTTTTTTTTTTTTTTTTTTTCCATTTTGAGTTCTACAAAAAAGATCCCACTTGAAATCTGTGTTTTTTTTGTCCTCCATATTAAACCAGTGTTGGGCGTTCTCTCCTTTTTCAAATAAAGAACTAGTGTGTAGGGTTGAGTACATGGGACCCTTGACCAGCAGTTCCCAGAAAATCAAAGAACCAGTTCAGATCCTTGACTAGCAGTTCTCAAAATAAACCCAAAACTGGAGGTTCTTCTGATGATTGTATTTTTTTTTTCAAAAAACTGGAACCAGAGCTTCTGTGATTCTGTCAATTTTCTGAAATCCAGAACCAGAACTTCTGCAATTCTGAAAATTTTCAGAAAACTGGAATCGTAGATCATTTTATCTCTAAAATTTATTAAAAAACGAACACCAGAGGTTCAAAGAACCACACAACACTGGTCATAACCAATGTGAGTACCAGCTAACCCTTTATCATAGGCCAGGGCAAATTGGGGTAAAAATGGGTATGTAGTTTTTAAATTTATCTGTTTGAAAATGAAAGAAAATTTCCACATTTGAAAATTTTTTAAAAAAAATTTCAGAGGTCAAATACAATGTCAAAATTCAAGATTCAGAATGTGCTCTATTCATCCCTGATTCGCATAAACATGCCTACGAGTGAAAACGTAATGTACAAAAAGACAATGACATCATGGTTGACACCAAGTTGGTGATGGAGTCTAGAGATATTGTCACACAACATTGGTCATAAGTTGTAACCTTACAAGAGTCACCCACAAAGTGTCTGACCATTTCACCTTCATCACAAACTGCAGTGACAAGCTAACATGACCACCTACTAACTTCATTGGCTCCAGACCCACAAAGTGACAAACCATTTCACCTTCATCACAAACTGCAGTGACAAGCTAGCATGACTACCTACTGAATTCATCAGCTCCAGTCGGTGGGTATAGATAGTACTTCATCACAAATTAGGGTGGCCTGCACCGTCGCCCCAAGTGTGAACTTGTTACCCAACTAATTTCTCCTTCCAAAACCAGTATATGTAATTTTAGTTGAATTTCTAGTGACAAAATTTACTCAAAATTCAATATCTCCAACATCTTAGCTCTAAAAATTTTAAATCACCTCCATAAAATCCTACTCATTGAGGGCTTTCCAGCAATCCCAAGAGCACACCCCAATTGGTCTCAGATTTTATTGAGTTTTCAATGACAAAATTGTTCAATATTCCATGACTCCTGCACCATTGGTCCAAACATTGTGAAACCACTTTGGTGGAACCCTACTCATCAAGGACTTTGTGACAGTACCAAGACTGCAGCAATAGGTACTGGAGTTTTGGGAGATCTAAATGTGACGAACAAACAAAACAAACAGACTACCTTAATAGATAGATAGCAGTGCCACGCTGCAATGAATACCCACTGACTTCATCAGCTTCATCAGTTCCTGAAGGTGGACGTAGATAAGTATACTATGGGGCTGAAAATTTGACAATTAAATCATTTCTGGAGAAGTACTTCATGGACAAAGATGGCCACTGCAAAGTGTCTATCACCCACAGGATTTACATCATGCAAATAACTGTTTTCATGCTCTAGCATCTCCCTTGGGAATTCAACTTGCTCCTTGCTTCAGTTAGGACCCTCCTGACATCAAAGGGTCTTTGGGAGAAATCTAAAAACAATAACAGAATCACTCAACACAAATATACAACCTCTTTCGGACTAGTATCACAACCTAGTCTGAACCTCCAAGAACTGTAGCTGCTCCATGAGCCGTTGTTTTGTATTCACCATTTTCAACCACCGCCTCTTCACCCGATTCTGCTCACCAGACAATGTCCTTCCCAGCTCATTAATTGTGTATTATGACTGCCAATCAGTCAAGACAAGAAGCAGGAACACCCACATGGAAGCAAGGCACCAGTTCTCACAACTTCAAACCAAGTACAACACAGTAGACATCACAACACACCTATCCCAAAGATGCCATTTGGGATCCTAGGCATGCCTGTACCACATGCATGATCATGATGACTGAAAAACAAAACCAGACAATACTAGGTTGTAAATGACCTTGGATGGATTCCAGCTTTACTTAACTTGCTCAAGCCTTATTGCCAGAGACTTGACCATGATTTAGTTGGAAGTAGGAAATGGGAGAGAGATGAAGCTCACAGGAATCTGCAGAAGATGCCCAATGGTGAAAGAGGCAAGAACTGGATCATCAACACAACGGACGAGGCCTGGCACTGCTTGAGCCTGAATCCACCAAACCCTCATCAGGTTGGTGTCATCTATGACCAAGAGAGCATGAAACCAAGTATTTTGTTTCTATTCATGCCCTGGACATTTTGGATACCTTCAGCCTTGTCCAGAAAGAACTTTGCAGGAGGTTTCATAAACCTTTCCAGCAGAAGTCAGACTGCAGAATCAACTATGTCATGACAGAATCTCAAACCAGGGGAAGTGCTGCAAATCTGTGAAACTGGGGTAGCAAAACATTTAGATGATATAATGTTACAGGGACAGACTTTACCTCAGGAACCAAAACATGGCACATATCAATGGCCTGCTTAGCAAGCTCCTTGACTAGCTCTCTTTCCACTCCAGATGCACAAGGTTCATCATCAAAGTACTCCACCTGTCACATAAGATCAGTATGTGAAAATTGATAAATGTTGCAGGGAATGAATTAGGACAAAAGACACTTCAAAATCAAGGAAATTCATAGACGATGCTCTGATAAGCAGCCCTGAATCAGAAAAAGGCCTTGCAACTGACCTTCACAAAGGAAAACACAGAGGGAAAGATGGGCATCATAACAACTGGAAACAAAAGTACCTCTCCCATATTTAGGCCAAAGGAGCCTGGTTGCACCCACATCCTGCTCAAACATCAATGTTCCAAGATGTCAATAAGCAGGGGCAATTCTGGGCCTATTTGGTGATCCCTTCAGCTACAGAGCATGACAGCAATGGTTCCTTCCAGAGAGTATCCTTGACTTGCATGGGAAGTGACAGAGGTCCATCCTGAAGGCAAAGTTGACTGTAACAAGACACCAAATTCCCAAAGTTGGAAGACCCTTCACAAAGGTTTCAATCTCACTTGCTTACCTCAATGTCAAACACAAGTAGAAAACATTGCAAACCAACAACATGAATCTCAGCAGTTATAGTTTAGGTGGTTCTTAATGATGTAAACAGAAAATCCAGTGTAGTGCTCATGGAGATTGGTTAAGGTGTGAAGAAACATTAAGCTTCAAAAATAGCTCATACCTTCCATCTAGTAATCGGAAGCGCTGAATGCCATGAGCAATTATAAATGACCGGCAATCCCTCTCAAACATGTGCACCTTCAAGTTCTGACACACCCACATCCTAACCGAGCTGAACAAACTGTGTTTGGTATACAAGAATGTCTGACCACTTGTGTGATTCTAGGAATATGAAAACTAGGATTCAATGTTTGAAAAGAACTTCTGACCAGAAGTCTGTACTAGCCAGCCTACAATTGCCAGTGGATCCTGAAGTGCATCTTTGTTACTTCTGTGCAAAGCTCTAATAACAAAACAAGCTTCCTCATCCTTCTGTGCCCACCTCTTATCCTAGATCCAAAGACAATGACTGATAAAATATCTAAATCTAAATGTCTGGATCCCCAGCAAGACACATCAATCAACACAAGAACAATCCTTTAGTTGTGCAGTCTCTGCAACAGAACAAGCAGAGTAGGTCTAAAGCGCACCGCAACAGTACCGATTACATCTTCGTTATCCACATCAGGAGGATTCCATGATGTCACACTCATAGTTGACAATCCAAAAGGCTTCCCTTGCTCCACACACTGGCGTACCTGCCCACAATTCAGCAGGATGGGAAAGTAAGTGGCACATTAAGGGGAATGTAGTCTATGCAGGCCAGAAAATCTCAACCATGATTGTGAATAGGACACAAGAGGCTCATGGGGGCCCACAAAACAGCATACAATGGACAACTCAGCAACATTACCATCACTTTGGAGGTAAGGCTGCTTTTCCGTCCAAGACACCTCTCAATTTCTTAGTCCTAATAGTGATGACAAAATGAGAGGACATACTTACCATGAAGCGATAGCAAGGCTCATAGATATGGAAAGGAAGGGACCACCCAGGAAACAGGACCGCATCAAACAATGCAAGTGGCATCCTTTCTGAATTTGCCAACTCCTCACTTACAAAAGGGACCTTTCTACTCCTCAGAGCCCTCCTCCCACCAGTATGTTCAGAAGACCTCTCTAATTCCTTGTTTTCAACGAGTGTGTCAGCAAGATTGTTCAAAGATGAGGGCACACATAACTCTTCTGGCCACCCCTTCTGCTGTGATTGGTCAGAGTTAATTGGCTCCCCTGTCCAATGTCCTGTGACTTTTTCAGATGGTGGCACAACCCCATTGATATGTTCTTTAGGCCCCGTTGACGATTCCTTAATGTCAACCCTCATGCCTTGAGTAACCTTCTGCAACAAACCATCATTCAATTCTGGCACATGACTTGTCCGTAAGAGGTGGGAGCTTAATTGATCCAAAATATTTGTGATACTTGTTGGATTTCTCCTTTCAGACTGTGACTGCTCCTCATCAAGAACCACATTGCTTGGAAGAAAAAGGCTTTTACTCACATCCGCCCTACCATTCAAACAAAATAGGTCCTCAGAGCAATAGACATTGATTTTAGCACAACTAACAAACCTTCAAGTCAGAATCCAACTGTAAAAGCTATGGGATTTGTCACCCTGAGTAGATAAAACAATCCTTCAGGAAGAAAGCTCATAGAAATTATACTTGAGTAATGTGTAACCAGGCATGCGTGGCATCCCCAAAGACATGCGCACAAATTGTGCAAATGCATCTACAGGTATCTCATCTGCCCCTTCTGTTTCTTACACATCCAAACACCCAGTGCTCAATTGTTAATGCAGCAACAGCTGTTTATAAGGCCATAACATGACATAGTCCAAGAAAACATCCACCAGTAGTTCTAAGAAACATTGTTGGAGCCACACTTGTTTGGCCAAGCCATGCTTGCCAACAAACAGACTGCATCTCTTCTTCATTGGGAATCTGATCAAACACAGAAATCTCCATTACTGATTGTAAAAGAGAAGACACTATGTGCAAGAAAACCATGAAACACTGATGTGGTAGAATTTTTACTGCAATACCTTCAGAGGAAATGGCCAGGCCCACCACACCCTTTGTGATACAGTGGATACCATAAAAGAGTGGACCAGCCTTCTCTTCAGCAAGTTTAGCATACTGGCTGCTATTTCGTGTGGTGGTGAACAAAGGTGCCATGAATACACCTGCTCTGCAACGTGAACATCATCAAACATAAGAAACATACCTGTCTCCATCTCCCAGATAAACATCCTGCTAGTATGTGAAATCACCTGAGTTTGAATTCATGAATTACACTTCTACTCTACAAAACATATAAAGCCCAAACGCACCAACAAAAATCTTCCCTGAGAAACACCAGAGGTAACTTGAATTGAAAGTTCAAGAATTGCAACCTTAGCACACACATCTCCCCTTGGAACATTGACAGAAATCCTCTATTTGAAACAGCAAGAAGTCAGATCCCACCTGGTGCTCTCTGGGAAGACTGTTGAAAGCCTCTGATGGAACTCTGGAAAATCGAAACCTGCAAAGCTCAGAACCACAAATAAACTGATGAGACAAGAGCAACAATGAGAAGACTGTGTCAGAAAGCCTACAATAGTATGATGAAGAACATATCTGCAGCAAACACCTATCTAAACTTGATGAAGTCAAACCGGGACACCTGGTGATCAAGGCAGAACTACCAGGTGTGGTTTACATCCATTAAAGTAAGGTAGACAGAATGAAAGAAACAAACCTGGAGAACCCAACATGAGGATGTGGGGGTTGTTGGTCATGACTGCCCTTTCAAGGTTGGGCAGATTTGGGAGCCCTGATGTAGGAGAAACAAAACCAGCTGCCTGTGACCCTGGCATATGGCCCATGCAAAGCACCATAACATACTTGTCATCCTCATTTTCTGAATTGGAATCTGTATCTTCTTTGTGTGCACCAGTCCCAGGTGTTTCAAGGGCATCCTTGAGAGGGATGATGACCTCCACATCCTTATTGGGGCCAAGACTCTCTTCTCTGACAACTGCACATCAGCAACCCTGTCACAGAAATCATAACTTGGGCGGCACTATCAGCAATGTTCAAAAGAAGGGACAAAATCTTGGAAACACAGTGCCTGTATCTCACTGCATGCAACACCATGAAGACTGAGGTGCAGACATGTGATAGATTATATGACAGAAAGAGCACAATAGAAATAATTTCAATCAGTTGCTAACTCAACAAACACTTGCCTATAGAAGTGCCTAATTTTGGATCCCAATTCTGGTTTGAAGTTTGCTGGTTGAGTGTGCCCTGTGACATGGTATTGACTGCATGCAATAACACAGGTTCAGGCAAGTCATTCAGAAAACCAAGCAAGCTTGTTGTCTCTCCTGCCATCTTAGGGTTGTCTGCTTCAAAGGCAAGTAAGTCCCTGTTCTCTTCAACCTCTTCCCTTATGGGAGCTTCAGAAGCACAAATGTCTTTCCCTTTCAACTTTGCATAATCTTCACAGAGTTCCTCCCAGTCCATGAGTGTCCCCTCATCCTCATCACTCACTATGTCCCCTATTCCACCTGCCACCCTCCTTTCTGCCTGCCCCTTCTCAGATCCATCTTGCTCTACTTCATGGACTAAAATCCCACATTCATTCACCAAACATTCTCTAGTGGATATGTCACATCCTTCATCCTTATTCCCAAACATCTCCAATGGATTCAATCCTTCTTCGTTCATGCCATTACCTTTACCTGTAGCAAGAGGTGGAGTACCCCTCACCCCATCCAAACCATCAGCTGAGGAGTTTGCCTGTGATCGTGCACCTCCATTTTGCCCACAATTGTTTCCTCCTGTACCCGAGGGTCTGTCCCCTGTGAAGTTCGAACTAGCTCTGCAACCGGCATTCTCTGTTCTCTCCCCATGCCCTGACCCTAGTGGTTGCATATCATCACCGTACTCAAGCCCTAGATTCTCCACAACACACCCTATCAAGGGCACGATCTCCGCCTTCTCCTCCCCTACATCTAACGCAAAGCTCGAGCTCTGGACGGATGCATTCCAGGAGCTAGAGCTTGAGGAAGGAGAGGAATTAGGGTTTGGTGGAGAAAGGGATTGAGGAACGGAGAGAGCTTGGGGGATTTGTTGAGATCGACCCTCCGATGAACTGGAAAAGTGGGACGCAAGCTCCTGGACTGCAAGAATGGCTGCTTGCGTGGGTTTCGAGATAAAAACAACTGCCAGTGTGGGGGGCGAACGAGGGCCGAGGAGGGACCGACCGTGAGCCCACGCAGCTAGCGGCGATTCTCCCTCCTGCATCCCACGCAGCACCAAGGTAGCGAACCTGAATAATCTTCCGTCTTTAGCATTGTGCTCCGCGATGAAGCATTGCTCAAATCTCGGCGGGTTTCCAGTACTGCTGTGGCGCATCCGAGGCGCAAAACTGCACGATGGCACACGGCATGCTATCAACTTGGCCCACCGCCGCGTCTGCACCGCCCTGAGCATCATTCTCGGACCAAATCCAAGCACACAAATCAGCTTGCCCAGGCACGCTTCTAGTATTTATGTCATAGAGTCGTCAAATTCTTGCTTGCAGAACCGCAAGCCGCTTGTCTGTCCCCGATTGCAATTGGCTCTATAACGTTGTCTGCAGCGAGAGCAGATGTTGCAGTTGCTGCAGATTTTGACAAAATTGCGAGGATTTCCCGATCGCACACAAGAGAGAAGGAGTGCATACATGCGCTTGAATTCGTCCGCTCGGCCGCGAAAATGGTCTGACAACCGATCATCCTCTCCGCCCCTCGAAGTGAGTGCGGACTTGCATATCCGCTCCGCCCAGACAGTTCGCTTTGCCCGCCACAACATACTGACCTGCATAAAACATTACATACCAGCCCGACAGCCCACAGTCGCACTGTGCAAAAAACCACTCACCAGTCCAGTATCCCAGGGGCTTCACAACCCAACCAAAAAAAATAAATTGAAATGACCCCATTCCTCCACCCTCTTGCTAGGGACTCCACAACCCAAATAAAAATATTGTAAAAAAAATTTTGTGATTAAATGAACTAAATTCCCGTAAATTATAAGAAAATGGTGTGGCCCATACTTTCATAGTAGTTTGCATTTTTCAAAATGGTACAATCATCTCCCAACTCTTCATCTTCTTCTTCTAAAAAGTTTCATACACGGGTCTTTTTCTCCATTCTCCTAAGCGTCCATCTTAAGATATGCTGCTTGTAATGTTGGCTAGTGCAATTGTCATAGCCCGTCCCAATCTAACAACACAAAATAAAAGAAATATAAGACTTGTAACATGGTCAAATGATGCAATGTCAACCTTATTAGATTTGTATGAGAAAAAATATTTGGTTTTTGGTTGTCGATTTTTTTTAACAAAGGATTGAAAAGAAATTCGAAGAAAACTTGTGGCACATATCCCCATTAAAAGTCCTAAGATTACAATTCAATGTCATGACAAGTGGGACAAGATGGAGGAAAAAAAAATCAAAAGAAGACAACGGAAGGTGTTATAGGTGCAACAACCATTTCATGGGTTTGGTTTGACAAGATGAATCAAATTCTTGAAGGCACAGCTAAAGCAAATGACACACCAAGTGGTCTTGATTAAGGGCATGCGCATGTGAAATCTTTTCAAACACCAACCATTGAAGAAGATTTACTAAACAATGGAGTTCCAACTCAAGCTGGGAGTGAAATTCCATAATCTCCTCCTTCCACAGTGCCTATGTTTGGTACTCAAGCTACTACATCTAAAACTCCTCACACATGTGCAGCTAATTTGGTAAGTGTTTTTACTAAAGTCATGGGAAGGAAAAAACGTAGATCGAATGGTGATATGGCAATTGCTTGGAAGAAATTTGTTGATGCTTATGAGAAGATTGAAAATTTAAAGCTAGAGTTGCAAAGAGAGGCAATTGAGATTACAAAATCCATTGCTCAATCAATGATTGCAACGGAAGAAAGATCAAAGCAAGAAAGTAAAGAACAAACTTTGTAGTTGGCACAAATTTTTGTTGCAAAACTGAGGGCTAAATGTCCACTTAATGTTCTAAACATTAAGATTTTTTTTCTTTTATGTGTTTTATGAATTAGACATTCATACAATAATGTATTAGACATGCATTGTAATGCAAAAAAACATGTTTGTTATTTTATATGTTTTTCATATGGATTTCTGCCTAATGAAGTCAAGGTTTATTCCCTAGAATTACGAAGTAAACATGATGTAAATAATGGATCTCGAATCTCCTCATTAGTTGTCTTGGAACCTTCACCTTCTTGCGGCACTGATATGTGCATATTGGCAAAACCCACCATTGGATCTCCCTGTGCTCAAATGTCACAAACCATTGATTTTGGCATTCGTTGGTAAAAAATGTGCAAAGTGCGACATGCCAAAGCAATCACCAGAACTCAATCAACTCAAGCATTGAAAATTTTCAAAATCCTCCATTAGTTCTTCAAAGTCCCAAATGCATTTTCACATCACTTTTATTCATGGCTCAATTAAATCGAATTTGGTCAACCATATTAAAATTTCAAAGTTTAAAACCTTTGAAAATGTACTATTAAATGGGATATGCAACATCACCAAAAAGGTAAGGTCAGATTTGCACACCTCCAATATTAACAAGGAGTTCTTACAAAATTTGTTGGGTCTGAAATGCACGATATAAATTGGACATTTTGAACTATCCTCCATTTGCAACTCCTCCTAACTAAACAACACAAACATTCCAAAAAATATGGTCATAATCATTAACTGCTTGCACCACTACGTTATGAAAGCACTTATTGTTGTAAAAATCTGCAGCTAAAGACTTAACTTGTTTATTTGGTTTTGCACTTAATCATATATGGGCACAATCAATGACACCACAAATTTGTGGCAAACCTATGATGTCACCAAACCACTCAAAGAGGTTATGTAACCAATCTCCTATAGGAGTATGAACATAAATTGAAAATAACTTGTCAACATTAAATAAAACATCACACACTATGTAGGTGTATTACCTAATACCCCACACCATATAATGCACTCATCTTCACAGGACATAATCTGTGTGCTAATTGATACAAAACCATTATCACAATCTTCCTGGAATGTATAGGTGCTTTCACAAATTCTGTTGAAGTTGGATTGATGTATGGAGTTAATTCTTGCAATAGGTACTCAAAGGTCAAAAATGTCATCCTATGGGATTGTAAATATTTCTTATCAAGAATTTTAGGCATACAATGTCACACATCACCCTTAACAACATCATAATGTATCCTTTGATGAGGTTCAACTCATCACATTTTTTCCTAACTTTGTTTCTCCAAGAAAGTGAAATAAAGAATGGTATGAAACGTTGCAACAAAAATTGCCCTATATCCAATAGGATAGGGAAGACTTGTTTTGGCTTTCAAGGGTGAGTGCTAGAAAGAAGAACCAAAAGAATAGCAAATAGGAGAATGGTGTCATTTTCGGCCATTGTTTTAGAACAATTCAGTCTTGACAAAAAATTATATATATAAGTTTTGAACTCAAAATACAAAGGACATAACTTTTTGAGTTTCAAACCCTAATCCATTTGTCAAAGGTTAGGAGTGAAATTGTAAATGATAAGATTTTGATTTTTGGTATTGTGAAGGCCACATTTTATTTTTCTAACATAAGATGAGAAATGATTTTCAAATGATGCTATTTTTGTGAAATGTGAACAAATTCATGTGGTTTGGTTGAAATGAATCATTAGCCCAAAATAAACATAACTTGTGATCACAAATTAAAAACATGACAAAGCACATGACTGTAATCTACAAAGGAAAAAAAAAGAAAGAAGGGAATCATCTTGTTGTTATTGAACCAAGCCATAGGCCAAAGAAAACACATTTCTACTTGTAATTTTGACAAACTTGTAATGTTGTTGCTTATATGACATTGATTCCAAAATTATCAATGAAAATAGTAGACACAGCCCCAAACCCAAAAATATTAAGCGACAGTCTTGACGTATGGTAAGAATTATTGTCCATATCATTTCTTTCTACTAAAAGGTTACAATACGATGGTGATCATGATGAAGTATACAATGGGCGTTTGTATGGTCACTTTTCATTGGAAGTAACAAGGGGGAAAGTACAATGTTTTTGCAATTTTACAATGAAATATCTTGTACATTGCAATCCTTCCAAAAGAATTTCCACCTACTGATTGATGAGTAACCATCCATTTTCCACAGGAACTGCAATTCACCTGAAGGTTCCAACCATACATTCCTACATATACATCACTTCTTCAAAGAGTGTCCTATTCTTGGAGGCTGGTGAGGAAGAATTGGTTTTGGTACTGGCCTTGCTGAAGCTACCACTGGTTTCCTCCGCATTGCAGCATGCATTTTTGCTTCATTACTGCATGGGATAGGCAATTGATCAGACAAGGGACACAGGTTTTAAGAACTGGCAGCAACAATCTTATATGTAGACTATATATATCCAAGGTTTGTATTAGAACTAGACATGCACATTAGAAAATTACCTGTTTACATACTCCATCCTTGCCTTCTTCATTAACCGGCCTTTACAGTTTGCAAACCGACCCACAGGGGCACTACCTGTCCTCACATAAAACAGAAGACATCACTTTATCTCAGTGTGTGGAGGGAGACACAAGATTCTGGAGAAATTGTTTTGGGCAGGCAGACTGCAAGAGCATCTGAAGCCCAGAACTGACCTAAAATGCTACAAACCTCAAGCTACCATTGCAAACACATCAAACAGGGTTTGCATCAATAATTTGCACCCACACAAGGTTGATCAGAAATACCTCTGCCACTTCCAGGACCACATTTACTTCGCTTGGTGTCTGGTGGAGTAATCTCACATGACCGTGTTTGCCGAGTTGCTTTCACTGCAGTTACAAAGGACAATATTCTTCAGTTTGCTCACAATCAACAAGTTTCCCAACAAAGCACAAAAAACTTCTGGAAAGCAACATGGAAAAACTCAGTTGCCATGAACCCAAACAAAGAAACTATTGATCAGAACAAGCACAAGGTATCTCACAGGATTTTGCCTCCTTGTAGAGCTCCTTCAAGCGGTCTACACCTTTTCTCTGGACTTCTTCTTGCTCTTTAATCTTAGCCTGCAGACCAACAGTTGATTGATACAAGTTACATACTTAATACAAACAAGATCAAACTACTGCCAATTCTACACAACATAAAGAAGGAAACCAAACCCTAACATTGGGCCACTTACAGAACCAAACCCTAACTTATTCCTAATGCATTCTGAGACTTAGGGCCACTTAAGGTCCAGGGTCCAATGAAATAGAGCAACCCTATTGGCTGACAACCATAGGTTGGACCCATAGCCTCAAGATGAGGTTCCAAGACCCACAAGTAGCAAATTGAGGCTAAACCTACATGGCACCATTTTGGAGGGGAAATCAATTGGTTTGGAACAAGAAATAGAGCTCAAAGGAGAGCTCACGATTCAGAAACCAAGACAGAAGCTAGAGTCCAAGGCAGAGTCCAACTCACACATTCAATTTGATTCAAATGAGACCAAATTGGTTCCTAAGAATCTTGACCTAGACCCCCATCTAAAGTGGGCCTTAGGGTTACACCAAAACCAAAAAAGAACCCTGAAGGAGTGCCCTCAGGGCACCACTCCCTTTAGGATGTCCTTAGAGCAAAAAGGGCGTCCCTTCAGTTCTCTTGAGTTTGCTCCCTTAGGGTTTTCAGCCTCAGCAAACTACAGGCCTGAAAACCCTAAGGGAGCAAACTCAAGAGTACTGGGAAAAACCCTAAGACCTCGGACTGCATGATTCCCACACCTGAGATTGTTCATCAAGATACAAATCTGCCCATTACCCCAAGAGGCAAGCCACCTTTGAACCTGGTACAGCTGCTTCCATTTGAACTTGCACTTCCGATCCGCCATGCGCCGCTTCACCATCTCCACAGCATCATTTCCGAACTTGCGGGAGTAACACTTGAGCCAGAGCTCATCGGTGATTGGACTCAAATCCCTTCCCTGCACATGTCAACAGCAGGGCTATGTTGTTCAGTAGACGACATATCTATGTGAACACGAGTGACCTAGATCCCAAGCCGCATGTAAAGCTTATGAAATCGCGCTACAGTACACAACCACAAAATCTGGAGCCCCATGGCTTCGCTTCCAAAGGGCATACATATGCTCCCATACCACACAAAAAACAAGGACACCGCACCTGGCCACAACTAGTCCGGAAAGAGAGAGAGAGAGAGAGAGAGACGAACCTCTGTGCTCGACTCGATATGGAGGAGTTGATCGGCATCACAATGCGGAAGAATCACTTCCAACAAGCTCATGTCTGTGTGTCCCACATCTCCTAGATGCGACAGATTATCTATTGCACTCCGCACACAAAGCTCCACCAAAGACAACACCATAGTTACCCACTTGTTTTCAATCCACAAACCAAGAATCCCAACAAATTACCACCACAACACCACCACCTCCTCCTCCTCCTCGCCCTCAAACAATCAACACCTATTTGCTACTACAAACCCTCTCAACTTCCTGCATTTTCGAGCAAATCCTGCACTACAGAGGTCTCCAAAACAAGGATTACAGTCTCCATCTCTCAGGCATACCAGAAACATGATCTGCAGACGGTTAGGAGGAGGAAATGGCGGAGAGACGCAAGAGGGAAAAGGGAATGCTCGATCTTGCTTCTGGACACACTACGTCGCCTTAACTTATACTGTCATCTCCACGGTTTGAATTTAACTCTGGTTGAGAACTCAGGTGCTGATCTCTGTTACTGCGATTAGAACTCCGGTGGCACACACAGCTGTGGTGTTTGACAGAACACACGTCCTGAGATTCAGGTCCTGATACGAAAAGAGACCTCAAAAACACTTTGAGGACCTCAAATCCAGGAGTCGTCGTGTTGGAGGATTAACACATGTATCGAAGAACTTTATTTATGTATTTATTTATTTATTTATATTTTTTCCTTCTTGTTGTTAAACACTCCAAGAAAGTTCCTAGTGTATTTGGAGGGTAAGTACTAGGTATCAGTGTTGTGTTAATGGCCTTGCCTACCAAGGCAAGGATTTGTGTGTTCAGATTCATTATAGAGTATAGTAGCTTAAGGGATTTTGGCCCGTAGGTAATAATAGGTCTATTTTTATATGAGGATTTTTGAAAGATGATATTCTGGCTTGTGTTGAAACTTGAGATTAGTTATAGAGTTACAATATCTTGAAGGATTTTGGTTTCTTTTAGAGGATTTTTTGAAGATTATATTTTTGCATAGTGAACTATTTGAGTTTCCATAATTCTCCTTTTGCCTTAAGATACTTTTAAATGTAAATGGCAAGGCCACACTTCCTTGTTTCAAAAGGAAGCTTCAGTTCCAGTAATTACTCTTTATATTTATTATTATTATTATTAATGGAACCTTCAGTTTGATTTTAAGACTGATTTTTTGAATTTTGAATTTTAAAAAAAATCATTTTCACAAAGAATTTAAAGCCAATCTTGTTGAAGATCGAGTCTAGTTCCATCTACATTACATATAACTAAACAAGTTTTTTTTTTTTTTTTAATAATAATTTATTCAACTAGTGCACAAATTTCAAGATAAAAATTATGTAATATTAATTATTTACAACCAATCAAATGCAACAACTTGTTCGTAATGTGAAGCCAATGTTCAAATGACAATTCTAACAAAACTTAGAACCTTTGGTTTAGAGACCTTAAAACTTAACAGTTTTAACCTATAACTTGGACTTACCAAAATTCCAAAACTTGCCAAGGTACCAAAAGATGACTAATTCTTAGTTTTTTTCATACCCAACTAGGTAGGTAATTTGTTAAATAATAATCATATGTTATGCTCTCGAAACAGCCACCTTGAAAGGTATCTAGTGTCTACCTAGATGCAATACATTTTATGGGTTTAAAATTTGTACTTTTGTTTTCTTTTTCTGGGTCATAAACACATTTAAAGTATTAGAATTCATAACCTACTTGGATGAAATTCTAATAATCTAGGTAGGTCATTAAAATTTGAATATTTAATACCTACCAATAAAGGCCTTGTTGGATCTTTGGTTGCTACCTACCAAGAAGGAAGGTTGTTTACCCGGTTATTAAAAATATCAATAACCACTAGATAAGTTAGTAATAACAATATAGATAAAGTTAGGTGTTTTTTCAACACTAATAGATACCTTATATCCATCAATATCCCTCCTAGGAAAGAGCAAGGATATTATGCCTACTTCTAGGTGTAAAGCCCTTCCCACCCACAAGGAGTAGGTGTAAGAACCTTTCCCTTCATATGCCTAGTGATCTAGGTATGTTTAGGTTCATGATACCTTTTGTGCCATGCGTTGCAATTGATAAAGCCCATGGGTGGGACATACCCAAAATGTGGGGCTAAACTTGGTTATCACCTCGTCCTATTTTGAGAATGCCCTGATTGTGGGGCTTTACCTTATGATATTTTTTTTCCAAATTATAATTTATTCACAATTGTTTGGTTTCCATAGCTTTTTGAGTGCAAGGTAAAGCCCCCAAGGTTGGGAGTTTGCCAAAAATAAAGGGCCTAGGCCAATGCCATAGCTAAGTCTAGACTCACATTTTGTAAATGTCCCTTGCCCCTAGGCTTTTTACCCATAGTCAAGCATGAGGTGAACATTCTCATGAACCTAAACATTTATAGATCACAAGTTGCAGGAGCGGCTCTTACACATACTTCTTACAAGTGTGAAGGACCTTATGCTATATATGTGTATTTATGCCTACATGTTTGAAGGCTAGGATTCTTCACATCCTCAAGGGATGGGTGTAAGGACATTAATTTTTTGGAGAGATATTCATGAACCTAACTAAGGTGGCCTCCAAATACACTTAGGAAATTTCTCCATGTGCTTTCCATACTAGAAAAGGCACCTCCCTTGGGTGCATTCTACACTTTAGTAAGCTATTAACAGGGTGATATATAGGTACCATAAAAAAGCACCTTTAGGTTGAGCCATAAAGGGACACTAGGAGAAGAATGCGCCCTTGGGGTGGCTTCCTTTGCATAAAAGATTTTTAGTGAAGAATCTAGTAAAAAATGGTAATTTAGAATAAGGGTAAAAACCCGAGGTGGCGGCATTCCCATAATAGGGGAAGGGGGGCGGGGGCAAGGGGTGTACCAATTGCGTAAAGCATAAGGTGAACATTATCATGAACTTGAACATATGTAGTTCATGATGTGTATGAGGGTGAGGCATACTTGTGTGGTAAGTATGCATAAATTCTCTAGGTGTTAGACCCATCCTCTCTTGCTAAAGGTGCATTCACACTTGGTGTTAGGGACTCTAATGTTGAGTCCCCTAACACCATGCTAGTCATTTAGGACTTACACCTACTTAACATGAACATTTTATGTTAAGTTAACATTCACTTAACATTAAGCTATCAGCCATTTAACATTGGGTACCACCTAGGATGCCGCCTAGATTTTCATTTAACACTGACTTAACGTCAAGTGTGAATGCACCATAAGAGCGATATCCATGGATATAATGTGTCCCCTAAATGCACCTAAGGAAATTTTCCAAGTGTCTTACCTTCATTTTTTAAAATGACTCCTCCCTCAAAATTGGCATTTCCTTCCAAAAAGTTGAATTCTGCAATCTTAAGATGCCTGGAAAAGTGGCAGAATTTGTCTTCAACATCCTTTAGGTATGACAGAATGGGGTCAACTACTACTGACTATGCCAGTTAATTAGCCCTCTTAGGGTTAGGCTGTGAGCCCCACCAAGGATATACCTGACAAAATTGATCATAGATGGAGCATTCCCCCATGGAATCAAGAAGCAGATTCTGCACTTGTTGTCCATTCTGCCTTTGAATAAGGGAGAAGGGGAGCCTTGATAGGCATCAGTCTGAGTAGCTATCCTTGGTTTTTAACAAATGCTCCTATTCAGACTAAATAGGCTATGGAACATACTGGGTATCATCAAGCAAATGTTTAAGACAATTTCATGATTTAAGGAGTTGGAGGAGCCTAGTTTGTCCAACTTGAAAAATCATGAAATTTTGTGGAAGGTCAAAAGCATGAGGCCACCACAGGTCTTACCAAAATAAGGGCGCGTGTGATGTAGCATACTAGTCACTTACTTATCATGAGGATTTTATGTTAAACTAACATTCACTTAACATTAAACTATCACCCATTCAACACTGAGTGCCACTTAGGATGCCACGTACATATTCAATTAACATTGATTTAATATCAAGTGTGAATGCACCATAAGTTGTCCTTTTATCCACAATTGTGTTACAATATATCCTTAATGGATTTTGTATGATTGCACCTTCGACTAACAACTAATGTTATTTGTTGAGAATTGCTAGGTGTTAAATTAATTCTCATGAGAGCAAGTGGGACCCAAAAAGAAAATTGACCTAACCTTGTTGAAATTTTTAACCTTGCCAAATTTTGCAAGAAATGAAAACCTATTCTTATTGATTAATTTTAGTAATTTAAAGCATCTTCGCTATTGCATTATATTTGGGTGATATCAATATTTATTACATCCAAATATAATGTTGAATTTCACCTTTTCTCACCCATAAATAGTAGATATTGAACATTATATATTGAAGAAAGATTTACATGTTCACATGTGGACCAATCATTGTGATTAGCCAATCAATAATATTCAATGTGCAATGAATCAAGTAACTAGTTTTTTTTCCCCCCAATATTTTCATTCACCCATTGTAAATTTGATCAAAATGTTATTACAAATTGATATTTACAATAACTTGGTGTAACAGAAATTTGCCATATGTGTCTTATTAGTGGAAATGTTTTTAACCCACTCCATTTGGATACCACAATATATGCAACCTATGTGAAAGGCCTTGTATACTTTATAAATGACTAGATTAAAATGTTAAAATATGCAAATTGGGGTTGTTGGACAAATTTTTTAATATAATTAATTTTTTTCCAAAAAAATTTAATTATCTTAATAGGTGTTGCATTAGCTAACTTTAGGTTAGAAACAACATGAGGAACTTTTCTTCAAAGACATTAATCAATTCAAAACATCTCCAAATTCAAATGTGTAAATTGCAATCTATTCAATGTTGATTATCTTAACATTCATTTTAGATTTATAATGCGAAATAAGTTCAATTGAAAAATATTGTCCCTAAAAAATTGTTTCAAAAACACCAAATTTTCATAAAGTTAAGAACTAAATTAACAAACAACTTGGCCCTTAATCAAACAATTTTTCCAAGCTTCACATGCAAATTTTTGTGGCACTTGCAGTCAAAGTTTAAACATTGTGTGCAAACAATTATACAAAATTATTTGAAAAGTCCTATAACTAGTGTTGACTATTGGGTAGTTTCAATTTTGAAAATTGCCAAATCTAGTCCTATGTAAAATTGAGAATAAAAAAATTGTATGTTTTGCTTTTTCTTATCTAAAAAGGCCACCCAATTTTGAATATTTAAAAATTTTATTATCATCAATTCCTTGCATAAAAAATTATTGCTTCATATATAACAATTGAACACATACATTGCTTCCAAAATTTTATTATAACTATCAAATGAAAAATAATATGCATGAAACCCCCAAATAATCATTATCAAATCATTTTACAAATGTAATTGATCATGTGTTTCAAAGACTTGAGAATTCAAAAGACTTGTCAAACCATTCTTTTAAGACTTAGTTTACATTGGTTTCACCTTCCATAAATTTTGTCGTGCTACATGAAAAGTTACCTTTAAATATAAGGTCATAAGGCCAATCAATTGATGAATAAACCAATTAAAGGCTTTTGAAACAAGGATATAGCATCAATGACAACATGTTATGAGTTTTCTTTTTGTCATTTTTTATAGTGAAAATAAAAGAAAAAGGATCTAGAAGTGACACAACTTGCTTTTTCATGTCAACACAAGATTTTTCAACTTGCAACAAATCCTCCTAATTCATCACCTATCCCATCTCATCAAAAATGATAAGATTGAGCAATTTTACATGAAATTTCAAGCTCATAAATATTGGAACTTGCAAAGCAACATTTAAAAACCAATGGGCATGTGCTTGTTTTCAAATTAAAATAAAACTATATAATGTTCACCATAGTTTTAACAAGGTGTCATGCCAAAGGTGGAAAAACATGATGAATGTTTTAGACTAGTTTGTCAACTATGACACAAAATATTTTTTTCACAAAATTATAATACCTCTTGACACATGATTATTTTGCTAGCAAACTTTTTAACCTTTAAAAAAATTAAATGTGAATTGAAACCACATATTTATTCAATACAATTGATAATACCACTTCACACTATTTGCACAAGTGTTTCAATTGTTGTGAACACATTCCAAATCTAATTCATGTTTTAATCCACATTTGCTATTTTTTTACCAAGTAGCTAATGCACTTTTGCAAATCACCTTTTATTAGACTAATCAACATATAATGTCATGGTAGATGTTTGATGGCTATCTCCCTTCTCCAAATGGTTTACACACAAGCTTAGGAATGTTTGCACCTATTGCAACACACAAAAAATTAAGAAACTATATAGGTTTTTTTTCTGAGCATGTTTTTTAATATACATCAACAATGATTTTTAAATTGTCGTATAGAAATAATCAATATTCTTGCATCTTCTCCAGCAGTAGCAATAACATTGGTTTTCATGCCTTTAGTTTGCATCCTCCTAATCTCTATCCATTTCATCAAGACCATGGAAATCCAAGGGTCTTCATTTCATCTCCTTAATTTATCAAGAACATGGAAATCCAAGGAATTCAGCTAATCTCCATCCACATCGTCAAAAACATGGAGATTTAAGCCACTCACCAAGTCAAGAGCTCAAAAGAAAAGGCTTTGAACCACAGGTAGTTATAGTAGTTACCTCATTTCCCATGCCTACATCAACATAGACATCAAATTAATCATCCTTGAGGGTTGCAAATTTCAATGCATAAACCCCCAAAATTAAAGCCAAGGTTCCTTCCAAGTTTCCAATTCTAGTTGAATGAAAGTCCCGCTTGAAATAAATACTTTAGGTCATGCTATTAAAGTGAAAACCAATTCCACAAGGCATCACCAAACAATTACAACCCTGGTTGTTAGATTCCTTGAATGTCATGCCCGTACATGGCCTCATACATGATGGACAGTTACGAGCATGCCCATGTGTGCTTTTAGGGTTAATGTACGGTCTTAGGCGACTGTACGTTATTAGATACTTAGGGTTTCAATTTGTTAACGACGGTATAAAAGGCCCAAACCTTTCTTTCTCCTTTTAGTTTTTCTAGAATTCCTTTGTCAAAAGCTTCCTCCATAATAAGCTAGGATTTCTAGATGCTCATGGCGGCCATTGCACGGCCACCGTCTACATACATTTCATTTCCTTCTTTCTTTGCAATTCAATTCTAGAAAAACTACACTTTCTGTACTTCATGTTGAAAGCCATAAATTTCTTTTGCTTGTAAGTTCTTGAGTAAGTTCTTGAGTTATTATTGCTATTGTTGGTGCTACTGTTGCCGAAGGATGTTTGTGTTGCTGCTATCCGAAGGAGCTCGCGTTGGTACTGGAGGGAGCTTACGTGTTACATTCATGTCAACCAACAAAGTTGAAATCTTTGAACAGGTTTCAAAGCTCCCCCTCCCTTTTTCTTTATGTCTCTCTCCTATGGCAGCTAAGAAGTTTTTAAAAAAAAACAAAAATTTAGGTGGCGGTAACGGCCGCCATCGTTGCATAGCAGCTAAGCACCGCCTGCCATGGCTGTCGTGTTCCCGTGACACGAATTGCAGTGCCACATCACGTACACCGCGTAGCGTCGGGCTGTAGTGCCACAGCGTTGTGAGCTACAGCCGCGCGGTAGCGTCACGTTGCAAGCTGCAGTAATGTCGTAACGTCGCTGCATTGTGAACTGCAACAGCGGGTTGTAACAACGTTACAGTGAACTCCACCAGCGCTGTAGCAAGCTCCACCATCGCCGCGCAACCAGCTCCACCATCACTGCGCTGCAACAGCACCATTGCTACGTAGCGCTGCAACGCCATCGCTGCGCTATAGCAGCAAGCCATCGTTGCGTTGCAACATTGCAAGTTACAACGCCGCCATCGCCGTCGCAACGACCAACCTTCATCGGACTCTCGTCGAACTTTCGTCCTGCACCTTGTCGTCCTACACCATGTCGTCCTACGTCTTATCGTATTGCGTCCTATGTCCTGCACCTATCGTCCTGCGCCCTGCCGTCTTGCCTTTTCATCCAACATCTGTTTGACTTCCGTCCGACCTCCGTCTGACCTTCGTTCGACCTTCGTTGGATGTTCATCTGACCTTCGTGCGATCTCTGTGTGTCACGGGTCATTCCCAACAACGCACTATATTTTTCAAATTGTACTTTGTGTTAGAATTTTGTAGTTAGTGCTGTGTACTATCACAAAATTTTGGGGCATGGGACAACATCATGTCCTCGGATGATGAGAGCACTACTGCTCAACCAGAGCCCAGGTATCAGCTATGAAGTAACACGCAATCCTTTGAGTTGATTTATTTAAGTTCATAATCTTCACGACGGTCCCATCAAGTGTCTACAGCACCATCATCATCTAGTACAACTCCTACCAAGAATTCAGGTTCAAGTTACACTACATCAACAGTACATCAAAGTCCATTTGGAGGGGTTTAGTGGGGCATGCCTATTGCTGCACCTACTTTCACACCATCATCGTATACTCCATTGCAAGCTGTGACTTCAAGATCCATTTACACCATGGAGGTCAGCAATTCCTCTGGGAGAATTGAGAAGTTCAGCGGAAGGCCAGGCACTATTTCTTTGAGGGAGTTCAAGGCAACTTTCTCAACTGTGGTTTGTGAATTGGAGCTCAAGTATGGTGCTAATTACACCGAAGCGTTTGCATTCAAACAATTGGCTTGTTATGAGAACTATGAGGCATTGGATGTCTACGAGCAACATTCTACAAGGATTTTGGGTGTCACCCAGATTCCCAATCCAACTTACGCCATAGCCATCACCACCGCCTCTCAAGCTGCATTGCAAGCTACAATTGCACATCACGGGACTGTGCCGAATAATCCAGACTCGGTACCTACTTCAATAAACCTTTCTCTTCAACAATTCATTGCTACTACTACAAACATTCCTCCCACCACCGATGCGCCAACTTTTACCGATCCAGTGGGGGAATTCTTTCGAATTCTTGAACTGGAATTTCCAGTCAAAAGTTCTGAAATAATTTTGTAGCTCGCCACCTTCTCTCGGCAGAAGGATGAAACCCTCAAGATGCTTTACAAGAGGCTTCTCAAACTCAAAGAGGATACCCAGAGCATCATCGACTTGGAAGCTCCTCACCGGTATCTTCGTTCGTTGGAAGGTACTCCAACACTCCACACGCACGTTTTACAACGGGTCTTTGCAGAATTTGGAGACTCGTACATTTTGTTGGATGTGTACAACATTTCCGGAAAGTTGGAACTGGCTCATGCACACTATGAGGCCAGTACTATGAGGCCTCCATCATGTTCAAGGCCTCAACCTACACCAGCTGCGCCAACTAGATCATCACATTCTTCTTCAAGGACTAAAGCGGTGCACTCGGCTACACCCATCTTTCCTTCTTGCAACTACTGTGGCAATCTTGCCCACAAAGCAAGTGAGTGTAACATTCCTTCCGAGGATCTCTTTTGTGATTATTGTGGGAAAAAGGGACATCAGGAATCTGTTTGTTTTGCCAAGTTCCCAAAGCAGAAGCAACTCCGATTACAACGACAAAATCTGCTAGCATCTTCCGCTGTCCTTCAACCAAAAGCCAAGGCACCTCAACCTTCCACTCACGCTTTGCCCACCAAGGGCAATTCCAACAAGAATGTTAAGAAGAAGGAGCATAACACTGACAAGAGGGAGGTGCTTCAAGCCCATGCAATTCAAGTATAGACTTTACATAATGAACTCGAATCATTAAGGGCTCAACTTGCTAATCTAAAAGGCAAGTTCTCCCAACTAGCTAATCATGCCCAACCTGTACAAGGTTTAGGATCACGAGAGGGACCCCCTAGGTCATTCTATGGCCTTCCACACGATGCCATGGTTGGGGAGTATGTTTTTTCCACTCCACGCAATTCTAGTTTCACACCAGAATTTGCTACTTCTTTTTGCCCTTCCTATGTCACAACACAAGAAGCTAGTGTGGCACCTAGAGTTTCTGCCACTAGGCAAGTAATTCAGACTGATGAACACGCATCTGGTTCAAGTCCTATTACCAGGGCTAGAGGAGCTTAAGCAGTCATGCCACAATCTTTTCGTCCTCTCAACATGGAAGAAGAACGCACCTTGTTGGCGAAGGGGGAGGAGACTACTACACCACAAGTTGTTAGGGCATCAAATTCTCGTGTCCCAGGAGTACATGTACATCAGGAAAACACACAATTTTCCACTAATTAGCTTATTGAATGTCAACTTTAAATGCATGAAGTGGCGCAAAAGCTTGTGAGTACACCATTGTTTAGTTTTCAAGATTTGAAGCTAAGCACCAAGGACATAATTGCAATCTTAGAGGATA
>Ga0209611_10004509_pt1 | contig 23792 bp, 19 predicted proteins | sample S1TSphgellanicum_3_FD_187693 | JGI IMG/M metagenome (GOLD analysis project Ga0209611, IMG submission 187693) | Host-associated microbial communities from peat moss isolated from Minnesota, USA - S1T2_Fc - Sphagnum magellanicum MG (SPAdes) (version 2) | ecosystem: Host-associated > Plants > Peat...
CCCACAGGCACAGGGACTATCGCATTGGATCCAACTTTTGGAAGTTTTACCTTATTAGAACCGGTTTCACACTACGTGAACCAGTTTCTTTGGTGAAAGTGTTTAGACTGTTTAGATCGGAACGGATTTTTTTGGTGTTCAGAGTGTGGACACAGCATGTACAACCTATTATCTATTGGCCCTTGAGCCAGATCATTAGTAGGCCTTTACAGAAGTTGATTCTGAGCTAAAGTGAGAAAGTTATGACCCCCCAAAGTTAGTGGGGTCTTGTTGTTTGAAAAAACTTGGATAGAACATATAAGGCCCTTATTTTCATGCATTTTAGACTTTATGAACAAACACTTAAAAAGTTATGAAAGGACACCTTACCTCTTATAAACATAAGAATTAAGTTTGGATTACTTTTTATTATTGTTCATATTTTCCAAAAATTGTAATAAGGTCAAATATTTGTAGCACAAGTTGCCCAGTCACTAGGCCTTAAGGGTTTTGAAATAGAAAGTTTTTTAATAGTAGCCTAGTACCCTAAAATCGACGATCCTTGTGAGGCTACATGGGCTAATTTGCCCATCTCTCCCAAGATGTGAAAGAAAAAGCATTGTGACAATGGTCATCTCAATTCTCTTTCTCCCTCTTGTCTCTTTGTGGTCTCTCTTTCTCTCCCCCTTTATTTGTCTTCAGTCTACTCTAGGTTGTTATGTCTGTCTTTGTGTGCCCATCAACAATTTCACTATCATTATTGTTGCTCTTGAAATTGTTGACAATTTTACACCCTTGTGATCTTGATAATGTTATTGTTTGTTGTTGTGTGATGGTTGCTACAAGTGATGTGTAGGTCAAGCTTTTCTTGTTGTGAAATCTCATTGTTGTTGTTATTCTTGATGTTATCGACAATCTAACTCCTTTATCATTGTTATTCCTAATGTTATCAATGATCTAATTCCCTTGTGATCTTGTTGTTGTGTGACTGTTGTTATGCAAGTGATATATGTGCAGGTTAGGCTTCTCATGTTGCAAGATGGGATGCAATGCTACGCGCATGGGCTACTTTTCTTGCATCGGTTTACTTATTACCACTAACATATGCATTTGCATTTCTGGAAACCTTTTTTTATTGTCAATTTTACTTAGTTCATCTCCAAACTAAATTAATGGTTGAATGTTATCTGCATCTAGAAGTCATATGATGCTTAAGTGGCAGTTTAGAGTACTTGCAAAAAAGTTACTTGGGTAGTAGAAACTTGCACGGTGCTAGTCTATCGATAAAGTCTCCATCCTTTATGCTTTAATGTTTCATGTGAAATATAATAGTTTTTTTGGAACTAAAAAAATTGATAGGATGTAGAAAAGTTATGGTTGAGCAAACAATGGGTGGGTTGTCTTCAATTCATTAAAATTATATCACTAAGTGTGGATGTGTTTCTATGTCTATAGTCAAAATCAGAATCAACTAGTGCAAATAACAAAGAACATTAGGTGAGAACAAAGACACATGAGTTCCTGCTCTGGATGGTCACAAAAAAAATGATATTAATTCTAGACACACCACCATCCTCACAAAAGAACGAGAATTGACTTAGTTGTGGAAGGACATCTTCTTTGCCATGGCAAGCTACCTCCATGATTCCTTGCATTTTTCTTACCTTTCTACATAAATAGCAACAATTTTCAAGCGTTTCAACAACTTTAGTTCTCTAGTTGTTGGTCTCCTATCGAAAAAGGTTGAGGATGAAGAATGGCAAGATCAAAAAAGCCAAGCTAGGTCTATGGAAATTTCTAGTAATATTGAACATGAGCAATTGTAGAACGCAAATTTTGTATTCCCAACTTTTCCTTATTTATCCTCTCCTCCTTCATCGATTCTTCTCCGTGTTACTATTACTGAGATCGATTTTCAGATTGATATGCATCCCGTCTCCCTTGCAACGCATATAAAAAATAATGTAAAAAATCTTTCCATAAACCTCATGAGGAAACTATCGTTGAAATTGAAATCCAAGTTTGTGAAATCCTTTCATTTAAATAAAGTTGCACCAATGGTGGTCCCAGGACATGGATGACATGAACATAAAAATCATGTTTAATGCCTTGTACAAAGCCTATTTGGAAAATTTCTACAAATTTTGTCAAGTATTTGCAGTGCACATGGTTTTTGCTATAGGTTTTTATTTCATTGGTGTCTTGTTGTCTTATGGTACTAGTGATGTCTTGTAGTGCAATTTTTTTGCATTGACTTGAGCCATGTGTCTCCATTTACATATGACATCAACTGAACCATGTAATTAATTTTTGGTTTGTAACAGAAACTTCATGGGGAAACATCTACAATCATGCTTGATTTGTTTATTTTTGAGGCCAATCACAAAGCTATTGGCATTATAATAAACAAGAAAATTTTGACAAATCTTTGAGCTCGGTTATTTAAGTACAACCCCAATTTGGCATCTTCATCATGTTTTGTTTCTATTAAATTCTTTGACAAATGATGCATCTTTTGCTAACCCAACACTAGCAAACACTTTTAATCTTTGATGCAAAGTGTGAATATGAATTTGTTGGACTTCCTTCTAATGAGGCATTGAATTTGTGGATATGTTTTTGAGTCTATTTGGGCCTCTACCAATGTTTATCACATTCAATATAGTGTTAATTATTTCTCCCCTATCCATAAAACATGCAAAATTGGACAATACAAGGTAAGACCCAAGGGATTCTAAAGTAGGCAATTAGTGAAAGTTCAGATTATTGTGAATAGTTGAATAATGACAAAAAATTGAAAAAATATTAACCTACCAAGTGATGTTTATTGGGTGAGGGGGATGTGAAAATGCACCATGTGTGGAACTTTGTTTTTGGCATATCAGATACTGGGCATTGTGTTTAAAAAATTGAGTAAATCCCCACTCTATGTTTGGCGTAGTTTCAACCTGTCAAATCCATCCATGTAGATGGCACCATCATGTTGGAATTTGACTCCATTTATGAATCTCTCTTTCTTTCCCCTCTACCATCAGAACCCCCCTCAAACCCTTATGTTTCACTATTGTTGAATGGAAGGTTGTAAATTGGTTGGGACATGTCCAGCAAGTTGCATTTTTCTCCTTCTTTATTCTTTGGCTATTCTTTGTTGTTGAGATGTCACTCCTAAACCAAATCCTCTATACCCCAAAGGATGGGCTCTAAACCCTACCTTGAAATTGTGATGGAATTGTTCACCAGCAACCCTAACTACTGCAGTAGACCATGCATTGTTGAACCTAACTCCATCTTCTTTCTCAACATTTTTTTGAGCTGCTCTCTCTGTTGGGGTAAATGTATGTTTAACCCGTCTTGATCTCTTTTCCTTTCTTTCTTTTATTTTTTACTCCCTGATTTTATCACAACAACTTTCCCCAATGCTTTTTGTCTCAACATTGTTAGGTATTGGTTTGATGTGACCACATGTGAACTAGAATAGTCCACTAATGGTTATTTTCCATGTCTTCTTGTTATTGGCATTCTTGATAGGGATAGCAAATCACCCAATTTTCCAACTCCTTGGATTTGACTTGGAATAGTTGGGTCATCTAATTTAGGGTTGGAATCTTTCAAGTTCACCACTAATTCATCTTGTTGATTGTTTGTTGGGGTGGGAGGACTAAGTGGCATTTTTGCGTAAAAATGAACAAAGTGTTAGGGCCCATTGTTGTGGTAGGAACATGCGCAAAAATTGCTTGAAAAGTACTTCCAATGTTCAACAAATCAGTGATAGTTTCAACCTCATTTCCACTATTGTTGGAGTCTTTTGTTGCATCTAATTAGTATGCATTTTCTATTCCTTTCTCTTCTATTGTAATGAACACCTCGTTGGGACCGAACTTTCCAACCATAGCTATAGAATTCATGGCCAAATCCCACAAACCCTAAATCCTAATTTTATTGTTTAATTTTTCAAAGACTACAACAAGGCCTTGTCCACCCATTTAGCAAATGTGACCTTGTTAGTTGTTTCTTACCATTGCTGATTTTTTTTTAAAAACATTTTTGAAAGGCTTGAAGCAAGTGATGTCTAGTAGTTGTAGCATATGTGACATATGTGAAAATAAGGTCACCATGTCCAATCTAAGTTTTGATGCTTGTTCAAATGCCTGAATAATGACGTGTGACCCATGCCCATCCAAGATTTTAAAAAATGTCTGTTTTTAAAAAAAAACCCCCTTGGAACATATTTACAAAAAAAAGTAAGCCACTACTTAAAGAGGTAAACTATCATCTAAGTTTTTTTATACATTTCCATGCATGTTTCTAGTCTACATAACTTTATGTAGCCTTTTCACATTCTTGAACCCTTGAAAATGTAGAAGGCATGAAAGGCTACACTTGCTACATTGATAACACAATTTATAATCAATCATTCCCATGAATTAGGTATGGTGTTGTAAACATCTTGTAAGCCTCACCTAGCCATAGCACCAAATTTATTTGAACACTTGTCTCACTTGAATTCCAAATGTGATTTGATTAATATTTATGTTATGTGTACATATTTTTAAAATTACAATAAAAAGTATGGCATGCTTGATTAGAACTAACCCTTTCGCCCTAGAAACCTCCAACCCTTCAACAAGACATATACTAATTTCTAAATGCATTTTTCTAAACTAAGACCACCATGTATTTCTTGGAACACCATCCTAAAATGGGGTTGGTCTAATCTAGGTGATTTTTACAACCTTCATTTTTAATTATTGAAGGTTAACAGATAATCCAACCTTTTACATGTTTAGAACCCAAGTAACCATTACTTCATCCTCATGTTTTGTTAACACACCTTGGGGGCCCACTTTCTTCACCATTTAGGTGATTTGAAAGTGAGGTCACTAGTATGTTCTAATACTTTGTAGCCTTCCTTAAAAATGTGTCTTCCCTTTCCACAACATCCATGGCATTTTCTAGTTGTTGATCTATCCATTTGGCTTGCTTTGAGGTATCAACTTGTTTATATTTACCTTTGCCTCGGCCTTGTATTATTGTTGTGGCAAGATGGCATTGTTACTATGTTAGATTAGTGGTTGGTATTGCTTGTTAACCTTGCTAAGTTGTTGGTGTGGCAGGTTGGAGATGTTAATTCTTTTGTTATTCACAATTGGTACCTAAAACTCCACTATGTCGTTTCCTTAGCACCTTAAGTGTTAAAAAAACCACCCTATCAATTTGGACAAGTCATTATATCCATGTCTTGTGTGGCTGGGCAATCAAATTGGACCTTGTCATTTTGACTGGTAGAGTGACTAACGAAATGACCAACTATTCGACTAATAGATAGTGGACCATTCGACTGGGTCAATTTTATACCTAATTGTTTTTTTTTAAATGGATTATTATTCTAATTATCAATAGATAGGTAAGTAGGTAAATAAGTCGGTAGGTAGTAAATAGGTTTAGGTAGGTTGAAAAAGGCATTTACGTAGGTAGGTGTTAGCCTAGCCTAACTTAGCTTAACCTACCTAACCTAACCTCACCGAACTATTTTAGTCTAACCTACTTACCCTAACCTTCCAAGCATGCACATAGGTTGTGAGTATAAGTAATTGAACCCTAAACCTTCATAATGATAAACCAAATGCTTATCAATGGTGTTCATTTTTATCAAATTTTTTATTTCACATGTTGATTTCACATCATTAAACATAATGGCTAAACTTAGGTGACAACTAGTGGCTAAACTCAATGATTTAAACTAATGGTTAAACCTAGTTGCTAAACTCATTGACTTAAACTAATGGCTAAACCTAATGGTTAAATTCATCAACTTAAACTAATGGTTATTCCTAGTGGTTAAACTCACCAACTTAAATTAACAACTAATCCTAATGGTTAAACTCAGTGATTTAAACTAATGGCTAAACATAATGGTTAAACCTTGATTGAACTTAATGGTTAAACATAATGGCTAAACCTAGTTGATAAACTAAAATTAAACTTAGTGGGTAACTTTAGTGGTTAAACATATTGGATAAATTTAGATTATACCTAGTGGTTATACTTAATGGCTAAATTTAAGTTATACCTATTAGCAAAATTTAATGGTTCAACTTAAGTTAAACCTAATGCCAAATTTAGTGGTTAAGCATAATGGTTAAACTTAATGGCTAAATTTTAAGTAAATTTAATCGTTTAAATTTGGGTAAACCTAATGGCTAAATATAGTGATTAAACATAATGGTTAAACCTAATGATTACACCTAATCACTAAAATTAAAAGATAAGTGGGTGGATAGGGAAATAATATGTTGGTAGGTGGGTAAATAAATAAGTAGGTTGTATGAAAGTGAAAAATATAAGTAGGTATATAGGTAGGTAGGTAGGTAGGTAGGTAGGTAGGTAAATAAAAGAGGTGGGTGGGTGGGTAGGTAATAGGTAGGTAAATAACTGATTAAATAAATAGGTGGATGAGTAAGTAGGAGGTAGATTCATAAAATAGTATACCATGTTGTATTTGACTAAAGATCATTGGCCATCTTGATTAAATGTTCAACTTAACTAAAGTCCATTGGTCATTTTACTAAATATCATTGGCCATTTTAACTAAATGTTTAATTTGACTAAAAATCATTAGCCATTTTGACTAAGGTTGTACAATTTGATTATGTGTATCTAGTCAAATGAACCACTATAGTCAAATTGATCAATCAACAAACATATATCTCATTCAAACCCATGGTCTTTAGTCAAAATGACAAGCTAGTTAATTTAAACCTTTTTAAAAACCATGAATTGTAATAGTGAAACCAACATAAACCAAAATGAACACCAATTTTAAAACACATTAAGTAAGTGTTTGGTCATAGGCATTCAATCAATGATGGGCGATTTCACTAGGTGTTTAAACATGAATGCTAAGTTTTTGGGGGGGGGCAAAACTTCATGAAACATTTTTTATATCTTTTAAATGTTGCTACTTTGAACTAGTGTTGCTATTTTTTTCATAATGGACCAAGTAGTTTTGTTTTAAATTTAAAATTCTAGACTTGCTAGTTATCAATTTCATTGTCAAAACAATACCACCAATTATCAATTTAGTTGATTATATATATATTTTAAAAATTGCCAATTATGCATAAAGGTCAATTCTCAAATACTCACATTGAGAATCATTGATTATATTATCATGGTAAGGTAGGTTATAGGTTTTTGTTTTTATTTTATTTTATTTTATTTTTATATCACAATCATATTTAGGGTTTTAGAATCAATAACCTATTTGGATGAAATTATAATCATTTGGGAGGTTATTAAATTTTGTATATTCAATATTTGGTTGGTGGGTTATTAATACCCTAGTTGACAATCGGATGTGTGTGTGTGTGTGTGTGTGTGTGTGTGTTTTCAATAATTGGCCAACACTAGTTTTAACTTGCCATCATGGGGCAGAGATATTACATGATTAGATAAGCACCTTGTTTTCTAGGTAGAAATGTATTATTATGGAAATGAATCCTCATTAGAACTATTCACATATTCATTTTGGCCAATTAATTTTCACCTTCTTGAAAGTTAAATTTCTAGAATATTAGAAAACACATATTTAAAGCAATTTCCATTCTCTCCAAGTTACATCAATCTCATCATGTGTACACAAACATGTAAACAATATTCAAGTCCTCTTAAAACTATTTTTTAAACTTTAAACCATCTCCATGGAAATTGGACCATGTAAGTGCAATTTAATGGGCATGGGGAGAATTTTTTTTCTCGGTTATTAGTCTTGTCTATATATATAAACAAGGGTTGTATTATTAATTTAGATAAATATACAATGTATGTGGAATAGAATTGTGCCTAGGGATGAAAGAAAAAAGAAAAATTTTAGTAGGATTGTTAAAATGGATGGAACATTGAATTTTTTAAAGGAGTTCAATAAATTTACACGAAAAATTGTTGTAATAGTGTCATAAGCTTGGACCTACCTAGGTGCAAAGAAAAAATATTGGCTAATGAAATTGTTCAAATCAATGGCTTCAACTTTTTTTTAAATAGTTGCTTCATAGAACTACTATTACATGTTGCATGCAAATGACATGCATTTATTGTTGCATGTCAAAAGACATGCAAGTTAGGGGGGTCAAAACAAGCTACAATGGAACACTTTTCATGTCACAATGGTAGTTTTTGTGAGGGCCAACATGGTCTACTTAGGTCTTTTGGAACTTCAATTTAGTGGAGACTAGGTTTTCAATCAATTTTTAGATTTTTGAGACCTTATAGGTAGGCTATTCATAACTAGACTTGGAATTGTGTTGATACTTGAAAAAAAAGCCAATTTCTTATCAAAACTTGTCTCAACCAAGGCCTTTTTATTTTTCCAATTTTGTGATATTATTAAAAAATTGTCAATTTTTTCCAAAAAATTAGCAAAAGCTAATCATATTTACATTAGACTATTTTTTGAAAAAATGAAAAAATCATGAATGCAAGGACTAATGTTGGGTAGTTTTTAATTTTTTTATAACCTCCCATTACAAGCTTTTGAAAAAAATTTAAATCAAAGAAGTTATAGTTCCAAGTTTTTGAAAAGCATTAAAATTAAAATAACCTTTGGTTGTGGGTTAAACCAATTTTTAAAAATCAATTGTGGTTAATAAAGCCATAGAAATATCCTAAATCCTACATTGGTGGTATAATACATGGTTCACAACTTTGGGTTTGATAATTGATCCTCATTACAAGAAATCCTAGTATTTCTTATTGGAAACATTAATCAAAGACACCACATATGGTCTTTTTTTTCTTTAAATAATTTGACCAAAGTGTCATTTTGGACAAGTTGATTTTGACACTTTCACTTTGATTGGGTATTTCTTGTTAACTATTTTGATGGGTTCTTTTGATTGAGTTTTTTTTACTAGGTTTTTCTATTGGTCAAACGAAATAACAATATATGGGCAACAACTTTTTTAATACATAAATTTAATTTTTTTTTAAAATACCCAAATAACATTTATTTATTTATTTACTTGCTTGCCATATTTACCCTAACTACCTACCTACCTACCTTACCTTACATATGCTATTAAGTTTGCCTAGAGGCCTAAGTTAAGCTAGGCTAACTAATCACATTCAAGTAGGTTGTATGTATGAAGATTTGAACCTCCCAACTTCACAATAAAGATCCAAGCCTTTAACCATTGCGTCATTTTTTCAACAAGTGATAACATTTGTCATTGCATCATTATGAACATTTCTTCCTATTCTACATGTGTGGCCTCTCTTTATTGGAATGTGTGATATTCGTGAAGGAAATTTTTTGCATCTAGTGACTAGAAAAAAAATGCAAGCTCTAGCAAAAACAGAATTTCCCAATGTTGCAACATGAACAACCATATGAGTGCATGCCAACATAATAAGCTGGTTACATTCTAGCACTTTGCAATATATTTAAATCAAGATAAAAAGTTGTATAATACCTAGCATTTGCAAAGCAAAATCTTTCACTTGAGTGCCTCAAAATCTGTAGCAGCCACCAAAAAAACCCATTTGGAAATATTTCAAACTGTTTAAAATTATGAACCAAATAGTGACTCCATATATAATTTTAAAGACATGGCACTGAGTACCTCCTATCTCATGCACCGTGTCTACAACAAAAACAAGCTCTTATGCAGGGTTAAACACATGCACCACTCTTTTGGCTACTTTGGTCTTCAAGAACTTATCTGCACATTACCTCTTTGAAAATGTACCAATGTGCAACATCATTACTTGAAAATCCAAGTAATGTTTTGAAAATCACACATAATGTTTTGCCAAAATCACACCCTTGCACGAAGCAGTCCTGGAAAAACAAACGCAACTGAATTCTGACACTAGTAGGATTGAAAGCAAATTCTGTCGTCACAACTTTCTTCACAATCCACGGCAATGCAACCTTTTTTTGCCGTTTAGGGTTTGAGACAGCAAAGACTTGCAAACCCTCAAGTGCTTGAATGCATATCCTTCAACCCTAAAAAAATTAAAAACCCTAAAATATGAATTGCATGGTGTCAAATACATATCTGGACATAAGCACATATTATGATAGACATGAATATGTATCAGGTTATCGATAAACAATAGACCGATGAATATGGATATGCATAGATAATCAGTCAATATCCATCAGCTGGATATGTATATTCATATATTTAAAAATTTAACACAAGTTCCGAATATGTATATATACACATTCGCTAATTATACATACTGATAACCGGATTGAACTGGATAACTGGACAACACTAGTATGCACTGCACCTCTCCTTCCCTAACAAAAAGATTGGCATAATTTGAATTTGCCTGTGGGAGGATTTGAATTTTGTACAGTGCCTTGGAGGAGGATTATGCAACTGTAAGAGCATCCCCACCCCTGCTCAGTATGTGACCCTGCAAAAGCATTTCTCACATCCAAGTTTAGTTATTTACTTTTTTGTAAAACCCACCCACCCATAAAACTGAAAGGGGGACTGCAAATAGGTGGGAACTACTAATAGCAAACCACCTGGACCAATCATTATGATTGGCCAATCAAAAACAGGGATCAGCAGTCAGATCATATTTATTACACTCTTCTGTAGCAGGTGCACAGTTTTGCTGTGCTTGTCACCACCAGCCTCAGCAAATTGACGAAATGGAGAAAAATCATTTTCCTGAGCCAAACTGGCATATGTTAGCTTTTCTTCATCCGATTCTAATGTGCAGGGTCAGGTGCTGAACACTGATGGAGATGCTCTAAGGCAACTGCAAATACCTGCAGACAGGAAAAAAATTAGGTCACAAATTCATATGTGGCCAAGAAGTCCATTGTGAGGGGGCAACTTGATCTTGTTATTTTGGATGCAATTTGATCTTACACAAAAGTTAGAACTTAACAATTAGCAAGAGGATTGTGGTCATACCAATTTCACGGTAATGAGTATAACTACAGGTCGGGTGGCAAGCTCCAACAATACAATAGTGGGTTGTCAAACCTTTGCATATGTCTTTGAAATCTTATGAGAAGAACCTTAATTTGAAAGGAAACAATGGGAGGAGATCATCCTCCATTTAATTTTGAAGCCTTTTCTACACATCAACCCCGCTTATCTTATTACTTATGTCAATCCCCACCCCCCAACCCAAATTTTTAAAAAAAGGTGTAATGAGAAATAAAGTTAAGACCTTCCAAACTTCAAAGAGGTGTGTCACACTGTGGCCTTGCCATTTACATTAAAAGTATCTTAAGGCAAATGGAAACTCAAATATTTCACCATCCAAAAATATAATCTTCAAAAAATCCTCTAAAAGAAACCAAAATCCTTCAAGATATTATAACTCTATAACTAATCTGAAGTTTCAACACAAGCCAAACTATCAACTTTCAAAAATCCTCATATATAAAAATAGACCTATTATCATTACCTAGGGGCCAAATCCCCTTAAACTACTATACACTCTATAATGAATCTAAACACAATTTTTTTGCCTACCAAGGCAAGGCCAACAAAATTATTCAGTTGCAGAAATTCATGAAAGGCAACCAACAAAGAAAGTTAAATGATTTGGTTTGCCCTAAGTATTCGCAAATATCAGGATTGTAGTATTACATACCATGGAATGGGCCTTTACCACCTAGAAACATGGAAATTGGTAGTGTGTATAGTTATCCTTAATAGTCTCGCCCTCTCTTTGGACCCTAGTTTGACCCTGTGAACCCTGTTTGATCCCGAATTTGAGTGTATCCAGAAAGTGAGTGAAAGTGGGTACCATTTGAATGAAACTAGAGGTATCACAGTTCACAAGATCTGCAGGATTTGGGGGGGGACAATATTTGATATAATAAAGAATATGAGCAGTAGTGGAGGCATCAGTAAAGCAAATCCAAAACTGGGGGTGAAAAACTCCTATGAGGACCATTATGGGGTGAAAAAACACCAGCTTGGTCCCCTTTTTTTATATTGTTCTGTGAACTGTTTTCATCCTGAGTTTTTTTTTTCATCCTTAGTCTTGATAAAACTGATCCCCAGTATAGAGTGTTATGCTTATTGATGTTAGGATTCATTGCAAAAAGGCAAATTCATTGAAACTAGTTTCAACATGAAATTGGGATTGAAATCATAAGCACAATCCCATGAAAAAAAAAAACAAAAAAAAAACACTATTAAGATATGTTACACAAACTATAGAAAGCCTAATGTGTTAAAACACTTGGAAAATACAAATTATATCATGTGCATTGAACAAGTGTCCTACCCATGTTGTTGTCATTGCAACAACCATTGAACACTAAGTGAAATTTTTAGAAAAAACAGTATTTTGAGAGATACTTAATTTTTTTATATTCAAGATTCATCATAATTGAAATCAAGGAAAAATGGATAATGTTCATACAATTTGATATACTTGTTATATTTAGATATAATAGTTCATAATATCTATAAATATTTAGAAATAAATTATATATATAATAAAACTATGGTATATATATATATATAATAAAAATGAATGTATGTGCCATTCAAACCTACAAACAAACCTACTTATGATTCTATTTATAAGCATTATCTATTTACTCATTTGCTTTCTCTTGACTCCACTTTTCAAATTTTTCACAAGACAATTGTGCAGTACAATTTTTATTTTTTTTTGTTGCCTTTGCTAACCGACTCATTATTAGTAACCATAAATACATCTTAAAAAATTTCCAATATCACTTTTGCATTTTGGAATAATAGTATTTTTTTTTTCCCCACGATATGTTTTTAAAAATTCTATAGATTAATTTTTTAATATTATCATCCATGATTATGCCAATGATTTTCATCCATCGAATCAAATTGTAGCAAAATTAACTAAAACCTGAAATTAGTAATTTGGAGAATCAATTCAAACCAGTTAACCCTTGCCATGGGAGAATCTATTTGCCTACCCAGGTCATGATAAAAAGATAAGAATGCTCTAGGAAAGGAATTTAGCCATCAGTGGATTAACATTTAATCATTATTTTAAATATTAAAATAAATATCAATATTTATTTAAAGTAAGGTATATTAAGTAAAGTACCTTCTTAATATACTTTACTTAATATGTAGTAAAGTGAAGTAAGTGTTCTTTCAATGAAGAGTTGAGGGTTGGGATGGGGTACTGGTTTGTGTGTCTTTTCATTTGAACTTGCCCCTTCAATCTTGAAACAACAAAACCATTTTTTAAAAAAACCCAAGCAAATTAGAGTATGTTATGTTTTCAAGACCTATTCTCTTGATGATACCCACAACAGGAAACTTGTTAACAGTAAATATGAGACAAATAATGAAGACCCAAGAAGTTATAAATTCACCAATTATGAGAGAAACATTCATACCCAAAGGACTTGTGGTTCAGAAGAAATGAAACAAACATTTAGAACTCAAAAATTGGAACTTGAAAAGCAGATTCAGTGATGGGGTTTTTGGCTCTAGGATTTAATGGCCCTCCACAAGTTCAATTTTCTTTGAATGCAGTTGCACCCAAAAATGAGTTCAAGTTGGTACATGTAAGAAGATCCCTCAATTCTAGTTGCCAATTCAGAAACAACTCTTCTTATTGCTCATCTCCTCAAACTGGTGTGTTGCAGTTCTCAAGAAACCAAGTATTTAGTTCCACTCCCAACTATGCAAGCAAACAATGCGACTATGGGTTGAAGCATTTTCGAGCAATGCCAACAACAACTTGCCGCAAAAGTGTATCATCCAAATTCAACAAGTTGGGTGCACATAACAATCGTTCAAAGGTTGAAAGAGATCGAAAGAATGGAAGCTCGAGGCAAAATTGTGGAAGTATGAGGTGGGTTTGGCCACAAACTTTGATGCAAAGAGTCATACATTCCCATGCATCATCAAGCCATGACAATTCGAGTAATTCCGAGTCTCCTCAAGAAGAAGAAGAAGAAGAAGATGATCATGAGTATCATAAAATATATCGACACTCTCATTGGGATCAACCTTACAACATTCCACCATTGAACACCCATCACCCAGAAAGTGTTGTGGAGTATGATGATGAGGTCTCTAGCTCCCAACCCAAAACTATTTTCATGAAACACTACATATGTAGTTAATTAGTATGCCATTAGGTTGCAACAATGAGGCTCACATGTAGTTTTGGTTTGTATGGGTGTTTTGAGACCTTTGATTGTGACAAATTAAAAAATCATTTTGGCATCTTGATTAGGGTAAATTTACAGTGCCTTGAATAGCAACTTAGTTATGTAGAATTATTGGTAGAATTTTTAAATATTCCAAAAAAAATTTCGAAATATGTGTTCATCTACAAATAAGAATGAAATGCATTTGATGGTAGCAGGAAGGGTATGTGATCAAGGTGAGCAAGGAGCTCATGGGTGTGTTTCGATATATAGAAAAAGCAAAGCGTCAAAAAATCCAAGAACTTGCTGATACTCTTAGACAGGTAGTTTATAATTGATCCAAAATTCAATTTAAATAATCTATTTATGGTCTCATCATATCATCACTTTCTTCTTATGAAGTGAGTTTCAAATTTAAAAAGCTATTAATTTTTTTAATTTAGTCATTAATAAAAAATCAAAAGTAGATGTTTGATCCCCCCCACTCCCTCCCCAATAGACTTAAAATAGTATCTTTTTAAAAACTAATGGCAGATGTCTTTGCAAAAGTAAATTTTAGTTGGGCAAAATCATATTGAAGAGCTCAGAAAATTATTGGTTTGAGAACCAAAGAAAAACTGCAAAAATGCATTGGGGTATTAGGTTTGGCAAAATCTTGCATTAGGGCTCATGACTAGGTTTTGGTTGGAGAATGAGAATAAGACTATATAACTTGTACCACATAAAAGCAAAGCACTTGAAGAAATTTGCCAAGGCATATATGGAGGGCACCTTACATCCCTCTTGAAAGAGAGGAGGAAAGTTACTCCTACTCCTTAAGTGAAACAAATCTTACATCTGCTTACAATTATTTTAGCCTAGGACCCTTGTTTGGGGAATAGCTTTTGAATATGTTTACATACCATATAGTACCTTGGCAGTAGCTTCAACACAAACATGTTAGTTGTAGAAATGCTGAAAATTTCAATTTTTTGTTTTTTCAAAGAATTTTTTTTTGTGTGAAGGAAAATGAAGAATCTTCTGAAATATTTGAAAGATATGTGCTGAAGCTGCCCCTGTACCATGGTAGTAGGAGTACTATTAGATAGTGAAGAAATTGTTTTGGGTTCAACATTGGGTTTGTTGACACCTTCTCCAAGCTACATTTTTAGTAGTGACAAAGGGGTCAACATGAGTCCATAAACTACAAGGAGTAGTACTTAATGTGATTTGCTTGGAACATGAACATGATTATGTTTGATACAAACTCAAGGTTGTCTCACAAAAGCTCTACAACTTTGCAAACTTGTGATTATCAACTTGGAATTAATGGGGCGTTGTTTTTTTGATCTAGTGTGCGGGAGCATGCTTGTTCTTCACATGTGTCAGAGGAATAGTGGGGCCACTTGTGGAGGTATTTGGGACTAGTCCACCAAGTTGGAGCAAGCTCCTCCTCATGTTAGTCTCTTTTGATTCCTTTGCAATTTGTTACTTAGCAATGAAAGCAGCTGAACCAATGGTTCAACTTGCAAGTATGGCGACAGAATCACAACCCGACATCATGGGAGGTATAGAGAGGGAGGAAGAAATGATGTTGACTCTTGCAACTGAACTCATCAAGCTTTTTAGACGCTTGAGGAACATCGCGATTTCCGTAGCCGTTTCACAGTTTGCCCAAATCATCTTCACCGCAATGAAACTTAAGGATCCTGAATTTGTTGCAAATTGTTCCAAGATAGTTGGAACATGGTTGCTTGCTCCTTGGGTCTAAAGGTAGACTTAACAATGTCAAAATTTCATGGTGGATAAAGGACTTAATATGCCCTTGATATTGTTTTGTATTCTTATGATAAACCTTACAACATACTCCATTTTAATAGCTAAATGCAGTAATTTCCACCCTTTAGAAGGCAATCCTAAGGTGATCCTAATGTGATGGTCCTAAAAAATGTTTGTAATAAAAAAATTTAAAGCAATTAAAAATGTGTATAAAATTTTGGTCTCATTTGTGTTGTATTGTGCGAAGGCCAATAGAAATACAATGGATGTAATTGATTTATCTTTTTTTGGGAATTGTAAAACAAAGAAATTGAAAGGACAAGCCATTTTGTACAACAATTTGAAATCATGACTTGTTTTAGTATGGTGTGAAGGTTTAACATGGTCTCTATATTTTGTATATACAATAATTGGAGTATTTGATTATATTTTGTGTTCATTGATGGTTAAGAAGACTTTGTGGTTGTATGCTTGTTGCATTTCATGATTTTGTTATTTGTTGCAATTAAATCAAGGATATCTAGAATTTATAGTGAACAAAAATGTTCTTATTACCACATATCACATTTTAAATATTTTAAATAAAAAAGACAAAGATATTTAAACATCTCTAAAATTCACTAGAATAATGTTTTTTTCATAGCACAAGTCTTTGAACTAGAAGATGCAAACAATTATCTACATTGTAAACTATACCATATAATAAAAGCAACATTTGCATGCTTATTAGAATCAAGAAAAAATTGAGATGGAACAATCAATCAAGTTTTGTTGTTTAATGTGATCATCTTTTACCTTTTTCCATCACCCCAAGTTATATACAACAACACACATTCAAATTGACACAACTATCCTTCATCAAATATGTTATTGACAATAAATCTATTGTTTGTTCGATCATTAAGTTTTATGTGGCTTTTCCACCTTATGTACATAATCCATGCACTTCTTCATATTTATAACATTTGACTTGTTTGAATGTTTGTAAAAATCAAATCCAATATTTTTTTTCCATGAACATTAAAGTTGGAGGACCATGATTCTTAGTTGATTGTTTTCTTTGTTCCAAAGTTTTAGTTTTTTTATATTTGTGTGTATTTGTTCTTAAATTGTTCACCTCCTTGGTATTTTAAAGTTACATTCAAAATCAACATCCATGAATGGGATATGTAACAAAGATATTTCTTTGTGTGAAATTGTGAATGTGGTTTTGATAGATCATACAAGCTTGAATTTGCAATGAATTTTTTTCTACTAATTTCCTTGTATTATTTGTTTGATTTTTTTAATTATTAAAATTTTCAGTTGTATTTAGTGGTCCAAGATTAGATTTTATACTAAAACATCTTCATTCTAAACTAGATTTTTTTGCAATTCTTAGTTGCAACAAGCTTTGAGGCATTTCATGATTGTTTTTTAATAGTAAAACTATGACAATAGTTTTGAGCATGTAATAAGTCTATTGTTACATACTTAATTGGATTATTTTTCATATATATAATATTTTATTCCAATATATGAAGATACATGGTGTAAGTTATGTAAGGTAACTTGAAAATACATAGATTGTACATTAATACTTTTGTCGTTTTTACTTGATGCCTTTTGGTTCTTTTGATTGTCATTGTATCCAAATAGGTTCATTAGTCATTAAAGTAATCAAGTTAATAGAATTTTTAAAATGGCCCCTCTAGCTATGTTTGTCATCTTCCATGTGAATGTGATTATTTGTCAAATTTTCAATTTATCACATCTTTGTTGAAAAAACTCATTTTTGAGATGAAAAATTTCAAATTAGTCACATGGTATCCAAGCATGGTTCAAAATAAGTGGAGTGACATGGTTCAATTACCTTCAACTTTCATAAAAATTAAAAATCATTTCAATTATTTTTGGAGCATATGTATGTTTTTGAGTACACAAGTACATTACATTTGTTTCCACAAATATATTCCAACCTCTCACTTTATAAAATGAAATGAAATAAATTTTTTTCTATTATCTTGCCTAGGTTACATTCTAACATAATATGCAAAAATATTGTGAAATTCTTTCAAAAGTTTTAAGTGGGATACATTCAAACATGCACACCCCTGAAAAGTAGTATAAATGACACCCCAAAGGCGGTCATTGTAGTGTGCTTTAACCCTACCATCAATTCCACTTACCTTTTGCAATTGCAAAGATGGTGTTGTGGTCCAAAACAACATTAGGAACATACATTGCAAACTAATCACCATTGGTTGATGGAAAAAAATGAACTCATACATTCAAATTTATTTGAGCCATTTGCACATGCTTGGTTTAATGGGGCTAAAGTAAATGCCATTTTCACAAATGACTTTGTTGCAAGTCATGGAGTTATTCTCTTCCAACAAAAAATTCCACATTTCAAAAATTCAAGGTGTTTAAACAATTGATCAATAACCATGAAAAGAAGAAAATCAAAATTCTAAGGATAGATTAGGGCAATGAATCTCTATCAAATGAATTCAATGCATATTGTGAGTTGCAAGACATTCAAAGATGACTCACAATTGCCCCTTACTCCACATTATAATGGTGTTGTTAAACACAAATAAACTAAAACTATTGAGTAAATAAAAAACACTTGTCCATTTAATTATTGATAGAAGTTATCAACATAGTGGTGTATTTGGTGAACAAGAACCTTCAAGGTCCAATGGTGGGTTTTTGCCTCATCAAGTTTACAGTGGATCATTGGTAACCCAATTTAACTATTTAAAGAATTTTGGATGTTTAACATAAATGCATTTAACAAACATAGAGGAATGGGATGGCACCAAAATGAATTAAATGCATCTAGTAGGCTATGAAAACAAATCAATGCATACTAATGTTATAACCTTGCTACAAAGAAAATTACAATTATGAAAGATGTGATTTTTTATGAACAATTCATGGGCTTAATAAAGTTACTATTTGAGCAAACTACAAACACAATGAATAAAATCATCCCACTTGATTTGTACCTAAAGAAGTTGAATCCCCCACAAATGTAACAAACCACAATTTAAAACTTGATGAAGATATTTTGATAGATCTTGTGAAACTCCCTAAGGAATGAACTTTTTCATCCCAAAGTCTTGAGATGATTGTTCATGTGAAGAACCATAAGCACCAACTAGGATATTTGCATGACTCCACATTGTTCCATGCACATGAAGGATTACATTTATTCAACTAAGTTGAACACCCAAGAACCCACATATTGTTGAGAAACAATTCAACACCCAAGTTGGAGAGTAACAATGTGGACCAAAATTGAATCTATACATAAAACTAGTGCATGGGAACTTACAAAATTGACACAATGAAAGGACCCCATCACAATAAAAAATGGACATGAGCTAAGAAGTTAAAAACAAAGTTGGTGGCTCAATTTGAACAACAAAAAAGGTTTGCACTTTGATGAAACCTTTGTGCCTATTGTCAAGCGACCCACAATTTTGTGCAATTGTTGCAATTACATCTCAAAATAAATGGGGTGTTCGAGCATTTGGACATAACTTTCATAGATGGGGATTTGGAGGAGGAAATTATAAATGGTCCAACCTTCAAGATTTGTGATTCCAAGGAGGGACCACTTCATGTGCTTACTTCGAAAGGCACCTTATGGACTAAAACAAGTATCACATGCTTAGTATTGGAAACTTAACCATTTTTACAAGATTTAAAACTAATTTGTAGTCAAGTAGATCATGATCTATACATGCTTATGGAGGATGGTCTTTATCTTATCCACATCTTGTTTGTTAATGATATACTTTTGACAAAGAACCACTTCTCCAAGCTAATGATGCTAGAGGAGGAACTTGGAAAAAGGTTTGAAATGTCTCAGTTAAATATTATGCACCTCTACATTGGTGTGGAATTTTTGTACCTATCTCATGAGATCACACTACAACAACATAACTATGCACACTTGATATGTGTCACAAGTAAATTGGTGTCAAATGCTAGTGTTTAATGGAAGAAGGTTATAAATTGCAAAGGTTTATAAGTAGAAATCAAGAGTGAGAAGATAAAAAGATACGCTTTGATCATTTGAAAAAGAGACCACGAGAATGGCTAACTTGGAAGAGGAATTGAGTTTTACTAAATGAAAGCATGACAACAAAGAAGAAAAGCTGAACTTGAAAAAGAAAGGATGCAAATCCAATTTTAACACCAAATAGGTGAGATTGTACTTCACCTACACAATTGATCAATAATAGTAGAGTAGAATAGTTCACTTTGTTCACCAAGTAACAAATCAAAAGTGAGAATGAGAAGTGCATCCACTAGGGCAAATGCATATTATGATAGAATTTGCAACCAAAAAAAAACTGTCACAAGGTGACAGTTTTCTTACTCAGAGATTTGATGCAGCCTGGTAGATGTTTGAAAAAAATATTAAATGATGAAAAATTAAACAAGTGACTCAACAAATTTTAATCTATCTTTATGGTGTGAAATTGATGCACATTGCACATATTATTTTCATGCACTTGTTCTCATAGACTGTTCTTGAGCATCACCAGACAGGTATATAATAGATTCGCTTGCTGCTTTTTTTTAACAACTGAAAGCTTGAGTTCATAATCATTTCTTCTTGCTCAGTTTTGTTTGTTGAATTGATCACCAAATTATTTCCCCAAGTTTGTAAAGAATTTTCCCAGTGAAGAAGAAGAAGAAGAAAAGAAAATGCAGAAGCAGGCAGCTAGCTAAAATATTCATGAATGTTTCTATATGAACACATTGCTCTTAGCATGTGATTCATGATCATGCACACCAGGCTGACACATTGAAAAGTGTGTGCAAAAAGCAATGAAGAATCATCATGAAGGATCAGCAAATTATATAAACTCAGCAATGCATCAATGATTTTCCAGATTACAAATCCCATGAACAGCAAATGCATGATCATCTGGCACTGTAATCAAGTCTGCCAGCTTGGAGTCAAGTCGTGATCTGATGATAATATTCTGTTGAAGAATCTTGACACTGCAGTAGTCACTGTTGGTACAATGGAGGAAGAAGAACTGTACTCAGAAAATTCTAGTCATCAGAATATATGATCCTGGTTCAGCTGAGGTTGATGAAGCTCTGATCAGTAGCAGCCTTGTTCAAACAATGGGTATATCATATCCAATTGAACCACAGCTTAATATCGGTTGGAGCTTGAAGTTCACATGGCAGACAGATCAAGGATTTGGTGAGTAAGTCTGCAACAAGTTGGTAGCTTAAGAATTGCGAGATCTAGTCAAGAAAGCGATAAGATTGAGGTTTAATTGGTCAAGATCGATCTGGATTCAAGCGCAGGATTTTTGATGATGATGATGATGGGTTGATTTTTTGTATTTCAGTGGTGCCATTTGTAATTGAGAATTGTTGGTGGAGCTGTTTGAGACTTTGTTTAGATTGTGCTTGCAGTGCTGGAGTTGCGCAGTAAGCTTGTGGTGGTGCTGGAGCTGTTAGTGGGGGTAGCGGATTCCGGAATGGCGTGGCCGAAGCCGTTTCTGGCAGGCGGCGCATACGGAGTCACGATGGCAATGAGTGCACCCACGAGAATCGGCAACGATTTCACCACAGAGTCAGGGATGTGTGGGTAGTAGCAAGTGGTGACAGGCGCCGTCAGCAGCGTGAGAGCCGCAAACGCCATCACGGAAAGCGTCGCATTCACGAAATCGAAAACCCTAGGGGAAAAAAAACACATTGCAGGATACTTACATCAGCATGATCATCAAAGCAGCAGCACCACCAGCACACGTTACCGATCGATCATAGGTGTCACTCAATTTGCATCAGGAAGCAAAGGAAGTTCCCAGATCAAGAGCAAAAACACAAAACAAAAAACCCCAAAGACTTGCAGTAGCTGGATTCTCAGCTCCGGAGAGCAGCTCTCTTGCAGTTGTACCCTCTGAGCGGATCTGCTGCAGACAAACAAGAACAGATACCTTAGATTGTATTTGGCATTGTCCCCGATATAGAAAGCGCCGCTGACATTAGCCAGACCAGAGCCGACGAAAAAAGGATTCCACAGCCCTGTAGTAGTCACGACACCGTAGTAAACAACGCCATTCTCGGCCTTGTAGCTGTCCGTGAAGCAGCTGAAGGCGCAGATGGCGGCGAGGATGACCAGCACCACAGCCGTGACCACCTTGTCCGTGTGTCCGCAGTCGCCATTGTTGGTGGTGAGGATTGCAAGCGCCTGGAATAGCATGAAAGTGCCGGTGGGTAGGAGGTTGGAGAGCTGGGTCAATATGTCCGTGGATTGTCCCTGAGCGTTCTGTGCTGTTCTCGTCATCTTCTGTACCAGATACGTCAGGAATTGGAAAATGCAGCCACAAGAGATCCCAGCATTCAAACTGCTGCTTGTCGTAGCCGCTGCAGCTGCGGAGCTGCTGCTGAGTGGATTTGTGCTCCTGCTGACCATGGGATCATAGAAGCTCTGCACCTGAGGCTCAGAAAAACTAGTGTCGACTGAATGGCTCATGGGTACAGCTGAAACCAACAATAAGCTGAAGCTGACAGACAAAGTTTGCAGAAGAGAATTGAAGACAGACTCTGAGGATCAGAAAGCCTGACGGCTCCAAACATATATCAAGAACGAAAATGAGATATCCATGGAAGTGGGAAGAAGAAGAGGAGTGAAACTGGTGACATGTCGAGGGAATGAAGAAAGAAAGCGTGCACGCCATAAAACATTGGGCAACTGCACACGCATACCCAATACCCATTTCAGAAGCAAAGTCTTGCTGCAACAAAAAAAAGCTGGTCAATTGCACAACCCAGCTAAATTTCTTTACATGTTGGAAATCATGATCAGCTGCAGGCTGCTAGTACCATGATCCATGCCAATCTATCTGCATCAAACTGCAGATGTGAAGCTGGTCAGAACTCGAGCTGCAAGTAAGTGTGCCCTGAAATTCAGTGGCACCCATTGGGCTTCAGGGTGCTGGGAATATCCGGCAGCAAAAAGAAGAAGAGAAAAAAGAAAAGGAAAGATACAAAACACAAAAGCTGATTCAACTGCATCATCAAATGGGTGTAGTTTGAGTTTCCTTAGCTCACAAGGAGACTCAAACTCTGCCCTGGAGCAACTTTGCGACTTGTACACTGCAGGGATCACGAGGAACAAACATGCGGATCAATTCTCTTATCTTTCCTTTTTCTCTCTCTTCACTGCAAAAAGTCCCACATAACTCTCATGTGTAATGCCCCCCACTTGGGCTCCACGTTGCTGGGCATTACCAGTGATGTTCAAAACTTTTTTTTCTAATCATGTTCTCATTTGGTTTTCAACATCTTGTTATTATTTATATCAATTTTAAATTTAATTTAAATTATATTAAACATTAAATTCATGGTGGGTAAGGAAAAAAAAAAGGAAGGTAGTTATTATTTAAAAAATTAAAATAAAATAATTATTAGTTAAGGAATGAGATAGTTAAGCTTGAAAATGAAATAGGATTTTTTATCATATGTTTACCAATGAGTAAGCGAAAGAAGTAAGGTTGTTATTAAGGTAGTTAAGTTGAAAAATGATGAAATAGTTATGAGTTGTTTCTAGAATTGTCCCTCAAATTGTTCAGGGATGACCATATGATAAATTTTATGAGCCTTTGAAAAATTATGCAAAATCACCGATATATCCGCTCCTCGAAATTTTGTCACTGGAATTTGCAGCCCAGTATTCACACACAAAAGGACTTTTGATAACTGGTTATGTCTAGTAACCAGCTCAAGGCCACCTCAGGTTATGGCACATCATCTTGCTGCTCATGCAGCAGCTTGATTATACACCATAGCCTCCATCTTCTCTTCTCATAGGTTACCTAATCCATAACTGATGTTCTATCAGGACCTTTTCCAGAGCATAGCTACTAATCCCTGTCGATATTCTGCCATTTCA
>Ga0209611_10004511_pt1 | contig 23787 bp, 15 predicted proteins | sample S1TSphgellanicum_3_FD_187693 | JGI IMG/M metagenome (GOLD analysis project Ga0209611, IMG submission 187693) | Host-associated microbial communities from peat moss isolated from Minnesota, USA - S1T2_Fc - Sphagnum magellanicum MG (SPAdes) (version 2) | ecosystem: Host-associated > Plants > Peat...
TGACAACCACTAGTTATCTAGTGCCATTCATAGGAACCACCCATCATTGGAGCATAAGTGTTCAACATCAGCCTTGAAGTGTGAGTCTTGCCTAATGATGAGATGAGTTCCACTCATGGCTTTTTTGCCAAGTGAAATCTTCACCCAAAAGCAAAACTAAAAATTCCAAAAAGAAGTGATTTTGGTGGTTTTCAATTGCCAATAGTGAGGGAAACACAAGAAAAAATCACAAGATTTGTATATGTGGTTTTCATTGTGTAGCCAAAAACATATAGAAGGATGATTAAAGATTTGTACTTTATTTTTGGTTTATAGCCACATTTGGCTAAAGTTTCATAAACTTGATCACCACTTCAACTACAAACAAAATCCCTATTAATACACTACACATCCCTATGTTTTCTCTGCACAACATGTTATCATGTGTTCTTAGAAATGTTAAGCACCAAAATACTAGGGCACTGAGTAGTAGCCTTTTTTAATTAGTGAAATTTCACAGAATTAGGAATTCAAAAATTGAAAATTGATGTGATTTTTTAGGGTTTCAATTTTCAAAAGTCAAAAGAATAAAAAGTAAAAATTGCATATCTATATATATATATATATATATATCCAGTATGGAGCCAAAAATGTAGAAGGATGATTAAAGACTTGCACTTAATGTCTAACCTATAGCCAAATATGGCTAACTCTTTCTAGGGGACAATCATCACTTTGGCAGCATCAAGAGATTCCTAAAAAAATATTTGTTGGGTAGTCAATGTTTGGTGGCAAAATGCCAACTTAAATATTTTGGTTCAGAGTGTTGCATTTTCAGTGGAATCTCACTTGTTAGGAGCAAACTACAAGTTCTTCTATGTTGTTACTAGGTACCTTACCCCTAAGGTCAGTTTCATCCTTAAGTAACCCTCAAAATAGTGAAATGAATTTTTGTGAAATTATGAAGTTGACATGTTAAAAATCATCGTAGGTTACACTTTGAATAATTTCACTACTCATGTGACAATATCATAATAGATCATGGAAAATTCAATCATTTCAATTTTTTTAAATTAATTAATTTTTTGAAAAATAATAATAATTCGTTTTGTAAATGTGGAAACTGACCCTAAGCTATGGTATATTGTCACAATATTTCCAAACAAATTTGTTTTGAAGATTTTTTGAGTTTAGGGTTCTGTTCCTCCATATGATCTTTATATTGTTTCCAATTGGGTTCCTTATGTGTTCTTCAATTTTATCTTTCTTATATATATATATATATATATATATATCCCTTGTGGTGTGTTCCATGAGTTGTTCTCCCCAATTCCTTTGTTTCTCCCTACATATCTTTCATTGATTTACCCCAATGCTTGGCCAAATGTTCCTTATGTGTTGCTCCAATTGGTTCCAATATGAACCCCCCATGTTTTTCATAATAGTTCCCCATTTTATCCCATATTCCTTCCCCAAAAAGCCTATTGTTTTTACCCTATATCGATGGCCAATGAGTAAGGCCATCTCAATTATGTCTTTATAATGGCCAAATGTTTCAAAATGTGTATTTTAATGAGTTCAATGTATGAGACCCATTAATGTATTTTTATATTTTTGAACTTTGAATTTTGAATGCACTTTCAAAAATGCATATTTGCATTACCGGAAGTGGAAATTCCATGAAAAGTGTGAAACCTTAAAAAAAGCTATATAGTCTATATATTCTCCTATTTTATCAAGGAAATAAATAAATACCTCCATTTCATTTGACCAAAATATTTTATGAACTTGGAAGTTCTAAGCTTTGAATTGTCTATCATTGTGAAGCTTTGCATGCCATGCACAAAAGTCGAAAAGGATGAATTTCAATAGATCTAATATACAATGAAATAAGCCTGTAAAATGGGATAATTTGGATGAAGTTTCAATCTTCAAATTCAAATGGTGTGAAATTGAGTTTGGAATTTGTAAAATTTGCACCTTACCCTTCAAAAAAGGTCAATAAAAAAATATGAATTCACATTGATTGATTTTTCATAAATGATTGCCCCATGTGGTAACATGTAATTCATCCTTGCTCTCTCTCTCTCTCTAGTGTCCAATATTTCATGTTTGTGGATGATGGATGAGAAAGTATAATTTCATTTACACATTGTTTTGAATGGACCTTTCAATCAAAGGTATCCAATTTTTCATGAAAGTACTAGGATAGAGCAACCTATCACCGAACATTGGCTAGTGATCGATCGGGCCAATAGTTTGAGCATATGCCTATGATCAACAAATTTTACACCTATAATTGTTTTTAAAAACCCCATTACCAAACACTTGGTGAAATGTTTTTTTTTGTTTTCTCCTTTTTTAACCACTTTCCATAGGATGGAGATTTTTGTGTTCGGTTATGAGAAAAAGTTAAATCGGTAGAGCACTCATTTGTGCCAACATGTTCTATGATGGGGAAAAAGCCAAGCACTATGGGCACTATAGCCTATACCCATTAAAAAATTTAACGTGTTTTGTGATGGGGAAAAACCATCCCCATTCAAAATATCAAGCTGAATGGTTCAAAAATTAAAAAATGCCACTTTGGGCTCAAGTCACTCCCACTTAGACTAACAATTGTTTGCTTAAAGGCTTAAGGTTGCACCAAAAGTTCCAAAAAGATACACAATGTACATTATAGATTGAAAACTAATGAAACAAGTTTAATGCAGTTTTAAAGGACTTGGGGTTTAAAATCCTCCAACATTTCGAATGCACTTACAAAAAACACTAAAACTTAATTCTAAAATAGCAATTTTGGAGCGCTCAAAACAAAACATCTTAATTACTCTCCTACAAAAGGATGCAAATACAATTTGAATTCTCACCAAAACCATGTAGCTTATGTAGAAGTTAGAAGCAAGGAGCGATGCATTTGAGTAAATCTTCGACTTTTTCAAAGTTTGCAACAACTTTCTAGAGAATGTATGAGCTTTCACAAAGTACTAAAGATTTCCTTCAAGAATTCCTAGAGCTATTAGTTTATGATGCAAAATGTTTGAAATCTCAAGTAGACGAGAGGGATGATCAAAATTCTACAAAGATTGAAGGACATGTGATTTTAAAAATTAGACTAAAAGTAAAAGCAAGTTTTTAGTCTCTAGTGGGTGAAAGGGAAGCTAATGTGAAATCTACACATAGTGTAAAACATGTGAAAGAAATAGGTGAAGGTAGCTCATCAAAGTTAGGCTAAAAAAATGTGAACAATCTCAAAATTTAGTAGAATCAAGTGAATAAACCAGAATTGCTTATGTAGATCAACTCTACAACTTGAAGTACAAGAAAAAAATTTACTATCGTTGGATTAAAAAATATGTAGTTCGAGTAGTAAGGAGAACAAATTCAACTAGTTCTTGCAAATTTCAAGGGGTTGGAGCTAATTGCAATTTGAAATACCTTCCAATAGCCTACACATCAATTGAAGACATTGTGTTAGAATGGGAAGACTTCCAACACTTCTATGACATTACTTCTTTTAGTAGTGTCTTAGAGGATCATGATCTTTTGAATTATCCAAAGCTAACACATTTTATACAATCTTAAAGTGCATATAAAATATTCAAATTCTTACCTCTTGTAGGTCCAGAAAAGACACCACTAACCAACATGTTGGAGGTTAAGGCAAGGAGGCAAGGGGCTACCATGATGATTAATATCCCTCATAGGCGATGGAGTGGCTTGGTGGACTAAGAGCTAGCATATAAAGAGAACGTGCCACCTACACATGCAACAATACCAAATAGCCCATCAACAAATGTAGGGTGAAAGCACACTACAAGGGGACCACTTTGGGCACTTTCACGACATGTATGTGAAATATATTTCTACAAAATGTGTTGCATTTAATTTGAGTTTCACTTTTGGTGTTTGGTCTTGATATTTTGATTTTCACAAAGTTAATGACATATATATATAATGATCCACCTCACATATCTTTTCATCTTCCATTTAAAAATGATAGTTTGACAAAATGTTAATTTATCACATTATTCACATGGCTCATAAACTTATCCAATCATATGGGATCACAATGTTTAATAGATATTACAAATTTCATAAAAATTAAAAATCATTTCTATCATTTTTTTTAGTATATTTGCATTTTTTAGTACATTGTGACATAGATTTTTTTGGCACAAATTTATACTTTAACATCATGTCATATTAGATTTTTAAATGTAATTTATTTGGAATTTGATTTATTTGGATTTTGACCTACCATAATATGCAAAAACATGGTGAAAATCCTTCATAATAATGACATGGTTGAAGTTCAAACATGGCACCCCTAAAAAACATTACAATGTAATAACATTTTTGCCCCCCATGTAATGTGCTTTCACCCTGCAAAAAACATCTTGCCTGCACCAAGAGCACAAATAAATAGGGCAAAAAAACTTAACAAAATTCCTTGTCTACACCCAAGGGGCACATGGACAATTGAAACTTTGAAAAAAGTAATGGACATAGTAAAAAAAGGGCATTTTCCAATGAAAAGGGCCAACTAGCATTGGCACATACCTCTAATTTGTCTTTCAGACCATTTGAATGGCAAGACAAGATCAAGGAAGGTTCGACCATAAGGTATATTAACAAATGAAAAGGATGCAACAATGGTGGCTTGGATATTTGGCATGTAGTAGTGTGGACTTTCAATTACCTTACAACAACTCAAAATGAAGGTGGCAAAGCTTACCCAAACTAAACCAACCCCTTTCACAAATGGAATTCCAAGGAATTCTTGGTGTTATTAGTTCAAACATTGACATCCTAGAACTAAACATTAAACTTGCAAAATGACTGGAGGTCTACATGGCATAAGTTTGACAAGTTAGTCATGCAACTCCTTCTACCAAAATTTAGAAACATTATATAATTAGCACAAGTATAGTCGAAATCACATTTGGAACTCAAATGAGACTAGAATCCAAGGTGGGAAACAATCAGTGTGAAAATTCTCACTAAAAAGAATTCACAACACTATTCCAAGTCAAAAAAATGGTTGACAATAAATTGTGTCATTAATGCAGCAAAGGACAACTTGCTAGGTTTTTATATTTTTAGAGGTGAATGGTTTAAAGATTATTACATCAAGGAATGTAAAACATCTAATATATATCTATTAATTCTAAATGGTCATGGTTCACATGTTACTTTTAAAATAATAGGACAAGTTCAAACATTTGGGTTAGACATGATTACATTGTCTTTTCATACATCCAATGCCTTGCAACCCCTAGATGTGAGCTATTTTAAACCTTTCAAAATTGCTTTTAGGAAAAAAAAAGATATTCCAATGGTAAAAAATAATCATTGTGAACCAGAAAAATGCACATTAACTAAGTGGGTGGAAAAGGTTTTGGAATAGGCACTTACCACAAAAAAACATTAAAAACATGTTTAAGGCTATAGGAATATGGCCACTCAATCCCAAGGTAATGGATGACAAGACCAAACCAAATGATGTATACACAACAAAACCTAACCCCAACATCTCAAATGACGACACTACTAATTACGATAATATAGTAGATGAAGATTAATGGGGGGAAGATGGAGCCGGGTGAAAACACACTATGGTGACCCCTTTTGGGGTGTCACATTGTACTATTTTCCAAGGATGTGCATGTTTGAATGTATCCCACTTCAAATTTTTGAAAGATGTTCACAATATTTTTGCATATTATGTTAGAATATAACCTAGGCAAGAGATTAGACAAGAAACTATTTCATTTCATTTTATAAAGTGGATAATTGGAATATATTTGTGGAAACGAATGTAATGTACCTATGCACCCAAAAACACAAATATATTCCAAAAACAATCTAAATGATTTTTAATTAGTTGAAGGTACATTGAACCTTGTCATTTCACATAATATAAACCATGTTGGGATACCATGTGATTAATTTGAAATTTTTCATCTCGAAAAATGAATGTTTTTAGCAAAGATGCAATAAATGTGTAGTAAATTGAAATTTTGACAAATAATTACATTTAAATAGAAGATGACAAGCATAGCTAGATAGACCATTTTATTTATTCCATAAAAATTGATTATTTTAATGACTAATGAAACCCCAAAGTTAATGTAATCAAAACAAAACTATGGCCCTATTATATTAATGTATACTATAAATATATTCAAGGATCCTTCAATATAAATATTGAAATTTATTATTATTTTAAAAATAATATCACATAACATTAGTTTTGTAAAAATAAGTATTGTAGGGCCCAAAAACCAAAATTGATACCCAAAATTAAATGTACCATGCTTTTGGAACAATTATACTATATGTATTATAATACTAGACCCAAAAGTGTCCCAAAGGGGGTCACTATAATGTGCTTTCACCCAACTGCTACATAACTACTAAGTATAACAACAATAAAAGATGTTGGAACAAAATTTGATGGGCATGAACACCCAAATGTAAAGTATTATGTGGATGTATATACAAATGTTAATGACAATCCTAAAACTAATCTATTAAAGGATGTGCATGGAATGTCCATTAATCTAATTAAACTTACTTGTGGAATGCAACAAGGTGGAAATTCTTCAACTACAATTCAAAATACCCCATCTCTTATCAATTTGCAGAATGCCCCAACTTTTATTAATTTGTTGTCCCTACCACGTTTGCATATAAAAAAAACAAAGGGAAAAAAATCATTGGTTGATTACAATTAATCAAATGTTGTGAAATCTATTGAGTATTGAAACATACTGCATCAAAAAACACCAAACCAAAAAAGTAGCAAAAGAAATCAGACAACAAAAATAGAAGGGGAAGGAGGACCGAGTTGCTGATTCCTTGAATGTAGTTGAAAGGGCAACTCAAAAGTTGGTAGAAAAGGGTGCAAGAACAAATTTCATGTTAGTTCGGTCCACAATTGGAGTAAAAAAGGCAAGGGATACGTTTCATTGGAATTTTGCAATGGGTTTAAGGGCGCATCCCCTATGGTACATGGGTGTGAACCTTGGGATTTCAACAACACATAGAGAAGGAAGGGTAACTATAATGGCACGAATGAAAGCAAAGGGGCATGTTGCAACAAAACTCCAACAATTTGCCTTAAGGTAGCCAATTTTGAAGGAAGGGAAGGAGGGTTAGGGGAGAGGCTACAGATTGAGACTAGAAGGGTTGAACATGAAAAAGATTAAAACTCAGGGGAGATTGGAGGAAGAACTAGGAGTCAGGAACCAAAAGAAGACAAACACGATCAAAATCATGAACAAAAAAAACTAGGAGTTAGGAACCAAGAAGAGGACAAGCATGATTAAGATTGCAAACCAAGAAAAACCAATAACCAAGAACTAGGACAAACAAGGAGGAACCAAGAACAAGAAGAGGACAAACACGATCAAAATCACGACCCAAGAGAACCAAAAGGAACCAAAAGCTAGGAACTAAAGGAGGACAAACACGATCAAAATCGTGAACTAAGAAAAACCATTAGGAATTAAAAACTAGGAGGTAAAGTATGACGAACATGATCAAGGTCACAAATTAGTCAAACGAAGAAGAACAAGGAGCCAAGAAAAGCTAGGATGAACCAAAAGTGAGGAACCAAGAATAGAAAAGGATGAACACAATCAAGATCACAACAATAAAGTCGGGCCCACATTTGATGATGATTACCAAAAGGAGGACTATCATGGAAGAAATATTCAGACCCACACTTGAGTATTTAAGTGACAAAGATTATGATGAAAGCCTCTTGAAATTTATAGTGGTGTGTGGCGTCGTGTAGAAATTTAAGGTTAAAAAACATAGGTTTTTGTATGACCATAGATTTTTTCATTTTCTTGTGAATGTTGATTCAGTAATAGATGTATGGTGAACCTTTTTGCATATTGTATCCAATAGATTTCATTCCCATCCCATTTTATTAAAGGTCTAAATTTGTCCATGTTTTAGTTGTTGACACCTTTTTCATAAGGTGAAACATGTGTTGGTTATTAAGGTGATAAATGTTTGTTCTAATTTTTTTTTCTAGGAAATGGAGCCCCTCTCATTTGGGGGAACATATCTTGGTCATTCCTTGACCAAAATACACAATCTAAACATTTATTAGTGCATTCATAGATGGGGCACAACTTTTCTTCAAACCCCAACCCCAAAAAATCAACATCTAACACACACTTATTCACTAAATCCTTATATGTTCATTCATTGGCCTGACTACCCTAGAGGAGAACAATTGAGCAAATGACTACAAACATAACCATCCAAGCCTTGTACTTGACCAACAAACATTACTAGAACCCCTTCTTTCATTGTAGTTTCATATAAAGGCTTTCCACAATTCAAACCCAAAATTCACAAAAACGGATTATGTACTTACAAGTCAAAAACATTTGACACCTACTATACTATATTTGCTATCATGCATGCCTCTCAATGTAGGTAGCCAAAGGAAAAATTTAAATGAAAACTTCAATTTCCAATGTGTACATGTTTTATGAACTTTAATTCCCAACCTCTAAAGAGTCATATTTGTTTGCAATTTGTTACCTATTGGTTGCAAGTCATTAGTTTTCTCTAATTTGTTAGTTGTGGTTGGAATTTACTGAGAATACAATTTTGATTTTGTGTTTGAAGGGTTTTTCTCATGTCGTGGTTTATAATTTTATCTTTTCTATTTTTGAAATTTTAAATCACATAAGGAAAAACAAGTGATTTTTGTTTTTTGTAATTTTATCTTGGATTCTTGCAATTTGCATTTGAGTTTTCTTGAAACACAAGAGATCAATCTAATGCTATAGTGTTACATTTAACTTAGTTTTTGTTTTAACACTAGAAAGATTGTTGTAGAAAATGTTGTGAAAAAAGGAATTTGCAGTTAAAAGAATTGTTATGGGACAATATTTTCGTTTGTTTCAAAAATGATTTTGGTGTTTTTTTGTGTTAATTTTGGTTCACCACTCTTTTGGGAGTTAAACTTGAACATGGCTTGTGTACCCTAGAGTGAAAAAGGAGAAAAAAAAAGGTGATTTAATTGTGTGGAATAGTTAACCAATTAGTTGGCTAATCACCATCACCCACATGTTCAAGCATCATGGCCATAACAACAATTTGCAAAATTGCCATCACCCTTTTTGTCAAAAGATCATGACTACAACAACAACCCATGTTAACAACAACAATGACAACATCAAGCCATTGCCATTGCTACCATCATTGGTCGAACTTGGAGTTCGGCTTGACTTTTAAAGTGCATTGCGCCTTCTTTATGTCTTTTGTGCACACAACACTAATGACAACAACAACATCAACAACACAAATTATAACAAGCTTAAGTGCCATTGACACCACATAGGTGTGTTACAATGATGGTGGTGGTGCCCATTGGCTTAAACCTCTGAGCTAAGCTTAGAAATTCCATAACCTCACATGATTTGGGAATTCAATTTGGGTTCCAAATTCAACATTTTTTAAAGGTGTTTTGTCTATGTGGAATTCAAATCATCCATAAATTGGGTGATGGTTGGTTTTCATTCATATCAATAATGAGGCAACTTAAAAAGCACACACAAGGTGTTTTATAACTAGACAATAAGTATCAATGGGTATTAAATTGATACCCAATACACACATAATTTAATCCTCAAGTATTAAGTATAAGGGACAAAAACAAATTTCAAATTGGAATTTTTTTGGAAATTTTTAACTTGCCCATATGAGGTTAGTTTTATGATTTATCTTTGGTGCCAAAGTCCTATAAAGGAAAGCAATGTGTGTGGGAAATTTAAATTAATTTGGAGAGAAAAGTTTCTAGATGTTCTTTAAAAAAATATAAGGTTTACGTGGAGTAATTAGGTAGATGACAAGTTGTAGGCCACAAAGCAGGGCCGTGCTTACCCAACTTAACAATGATGATCAATAATTCATGATGGCATATGTTAGTAGGTCCATTAGTCCAAAAGTGGGGTGTGGTTCACTATTTTGAATCATTAAGGAACCTTTAAAATGAAATAGGTTCGCCCCATTTTAATCATTTCACCTTGCCTAAAGTTTTGTCACTATAGGGTCATTGTGTAATCCTTATGTTTCATTCCTAATTGACAAAATTCATCACTATTTGAAAATGTTACTTTTGATGTTGTTGATTTAAATATCTTAAATTATTGTATTTTATGTTATACCATAAGTTGTTGTACCTTAGGATATTCTTTGTTAATATCAATTATTCCATCCTAGGCTATTATAATATATTATATCTTAAGTTATTTTTGATTATTTTAGGTTATTTTAAGCTATTTCATTTCAAATTATTTTAAACTATTATAGCTTGTAATCAACTATTATAGTTTATTTTGTCTCATGTTATTATAAACCATTCTTAATTATTTAAAGTTATTCCACCCCAAGCCTAAGCTATTATAATTTATCTTACTTTAAGTTTTTTTGGTTATTTATTTTAGGTTATACCATAAATTATTTTAAATTATTTTTGTTCATTTAAAATTATTCTACCCTAAGTTATATTTTAGCTTTAGGTGAAATAACCTAAAATAAACTAAGGTATAGTAGTGTATTGTCTGTGGCATAACAATTTATAATAGTCTAGGTTGGAATAATTTAAAATAATCAATAACCTAAAGTGGAATAAGTTAAAATAATCAATAATAGGTTATAAGAAAAAACTTAAAATAACTAAAAATAACCTAGTATAAAATAACCTACAATAATTTGGGATGGAATAATTTAAAATAATATAAGGTGAAATAAATTAAAATACCAAAAATAACCTAAGGTAGAATAACTTAAAATAGCTAAGGGTAGAATAACCTATAATAATTTAAGGTGGAATAATTTAAAATAACAAAAAAAACCTAAGGTAGAATAATTAAAAAATTCTATTATGAAATAGCCTAAAATAACCTAAGGTGAAATAATTTAATACATCCAAAAAAAAGCTTAATGTGATTTAACCTAAAATAACCCTAAAAAACCTAAACTGTTTTTATTTAAAATAATTAATAAGAGTTTAAGGTGGTTTAATTTGAAATAACTTAGGGTGCAATAACCTAAAATAATGTAAAATGGATTAACTTATAACATCATAGGGTGGAATAACCCAAAATAACCAAAATTAACTTAAGGTGGAATAACTTATAATAGCTAAAAATAAATTAAAATGGAATAAGTTATAATAACCAAGAATAAAAACATGATAAAAAAATTAAAAATAGCCAAAAATAACCTATCATATAATATATTAAAATAGCCAATGTATAATAATTTAAGAATAGCCTAAAATTAATGTAGGAACCTAGCCTATGGTAGCTTATACATAGACTTGGGTAGCTTGCATTAACTTAAAAATAAACTAGGTTAACATATTAGTATCCTAGGTTACATAAATATGTAAGGTAAGGTAGCAATAAACATAGGTAGGAAAGATACTTAAGGTACATATATAAATGGTTTAGGAAAAAAATGTGTATAATAATATGTAATGACAAATTAGTTCATTCATTTAAATAGTTATTTAGTGGTTAAAAACTTGTTTTTTAAGCATGGAAGTGTGAGGAGGTGAGGTTTCAAACTTTCACACTTGCACAAAAAATTGGTGGGTTTAGGTAACATGTGTTCTTATTTGAGGCTAGGTGGCCTAGGTAGCCTAACATAGGTTTTTAACTTAACCTAGGTGCTTAAGCTAAATTTCTAACTTAGGTTCATAGCTTAACCTAATTTTAGGTTCTTAACTTAGCTAAAATGCCTAGCTTAATTTTGAGTTCTCATGTGCCTAACGTAGGTTCCTCACCTAATTTAATTATCAATTAAGAGGCTAGCTAATTGATTTTGATTAATGAATTTACTTGTTTGTAACAATTGGTCTTCATTCACTTTTGTCATAATAGATTTGTCCAAGTTTATTCAAAATTTAGTGAAACAAAAAATGAATTTGAATGCATATTGATGTAGATTTTGTCAACCCATTGAGTTTGACAATGCAACATAACCAATACATTTTGGTTATGATTGAATATTTCTTGAAGTGGTTAAAATTGGTGGCATTGTCAAATTAAAATAGTGAGCAAATTGTTTATGCATTTTTTGATGGGGTGCTTAATAGGTTTGGTACTATAACCAAATTCTTCACTAATCAAAATACAAAATTATGTTAGGAATTCCAAAAGTTGTGTGAAAAAACATCAATCAATCATTGTATAATATAAGAAAACCATTTTGAAGTAAATGAATTAGGTGAATGGATGGTGTAGATGATGAAGCAAAATTTACAAAAGTATGGGTTTCAAAAGTGCCATACTAAAAATTATGATTAATAATTACCATAGTTAACTATGGGTTAAAGGTTCAATTGGCAAATTTTTTTTGCATCATTCTTCCCCCACTTTTTATTTTTGGTTGTGAATTCAAACTATCAGCCTTAGTTCAATGAGATGCGATGACAATATTTATTTTGGATGATCCAAATGTGTGTTTGAAACATGTGAACAACAAATAATTCTATTTTGACATTAATACCAATGTTTATGGATAATCTGACAATTGTTTAACATCAAGATACATTGCAATATACCATTATTCAAAGAGGTGGTTATCAACCTCAAATATTATGTAGATTCAATCTAGGAGATTACGTATACTTATAGCAAATAACTTGATAGTGTGATAATGGTATGTGGTATTTTGCATATGTAGAGAAGGTGTTACCTTATGATGTGTTATTGTTAGAAGGCCAAGATGGTTAGACCTAAAAAATCATGTGTGTTATTACGTGTCATATCATTATAATGTGAATGGCCAAATTGATCCATTTTTTGTGGTTTTTCCTATTGGATTATGTTGTATGTTGTGTGGGTAGTCTATTAAGGCTCCCATCATGTTGATTTGCAATCAATGTTTCAAAGGTTGCCATATGAATTTCTTATGCCACCATTTGAAGAAATACCAATCAAAAAATGATTTTGCCTTTAATGCATTATGCAAAATTTAGGTACCTATTCCTATAGTTAGATAATAGGAATATATTAAGTTTTTCCTAATGATGATTCACATTTGGTTGAAGATTTGAGAGGATTACAACTAAAGGACTAATAATGAAGCTCACATTTGCACCTATTTTACTAATCTTTCCATCTTGAATCCAAAGTGTTCACTCTCACTTGATTTCTTAAATAAATTTTCTATATTATTATTTGGTTGAGAGGGACCTTAACCCCATATATGAAGATGATTTGAAGGTAAGGTGCCATTTAGGATGATTTATGTTATTTGGTTGATGTGTGTGCACAATGATAGTTGTAAGTGTTGATATACTGGTGCATGACACATGCAACAATTTAGTCAAACATAAGGGATTGTTATTAGGTGATTATTTATTGGCCTCACATTACATTTCATCTATTGATCTCATCATGTTTGGAACCAAATTCATAAATTATTTTACCACATGATGTCCTATTTGATTGTGAAGTTGACTATTTGGTGTAAAAGGACTTTTACCTTAGAAGTGGAATAATTAATGTGTATGTTTTCATATGTGTGACTTAGTTGGGTGGCAATCTTGTAGCACTCAAAAAATTACCAAACCTATTTAGTAGGTGTACATTAATAAATTATTGCATTTTCACAGTCTCCAGCAACTCACACACTAAACTATGGGCATTAAAGGAACTCCACTGGTGCAACACTGTCCAGTATGTTTTGGATGGAAAAAAGTCAAAACATGTTGGTTTGCCTCAACAAACATGTTTGCGCCCAGCACTTTTGCACAGGACGGTGAGGTTGGCAAAAGGCACTGCAAAGCGTAACACCTGTTGTAGATTTTGGCCAGATGGTTTGATCGATCCATATGAGTTGCTATTAGTAGTCTCTCACCTTTTTGGAGTCCCAGTTTCAGTTTTATGGATGAAGTTGTGAAATTGGAAATAACTAATCTTCGATGTGAGAAATGCTGTTGCAGGGCCACATACGGAGCACTGAAAAGGGTTAAAGCTGCTCTCACCATGGTTGTTCAAGCTTTCAATTCACTGAAATAAACTTTCATGAATTTCATTACAAAATGAGTGAAATGTTCACACTTTCAATTACAAATTCACTATGATAAATTTTCATGAACTTCATTACAAAATGAGTGAAACATTTAGTGAATTGTGCCCATATTTCTTTATAGAGCCAAATCCATTTTACTTCATGTATCGTCGTGCATTATTTGAGCTCATGCCAAAAGGTTTTGCAGCAAGAAATAGTTTATTGGCTGACAAACCCCCGAAAAAAACAAAAACCCAATCCCTAACGTAAAAGGAACAAGCTCCACTGATTGTGGAGGAGTAGGTGGGCCAAGAAGTGGTGTTGACAAAGGGATCATGATATCCTCTTCATCACATTCTTCTTGGGACAAGGGAATGTAGCAACTGGAGCTAGTAGGCCCCCTCTTGGCAGATCACCTTGAGTTGTTGTTGTGATTCAAAACCTAAAATATGGGTTTGATTATTATTCATTGAAGGTGATGTCCTCACGGGCTTTGCTCCCCTTTAGAGGTTTCTCCGTTACATACATTTTGAGAACCCACAAAGTGTGCACCAGCAAAGCCAACAATTTTTTCAATCGGATGTTTTGAAGATACTTCCTGTCACAAACACATGGATTGATTGTCAGGTTTCTTAGTTTTCAAATTGAATGGGATTATTATTCTTGCATGGGATGATGCAATACAAGGGGGATGCATTCTTCAATTCAATACTTATTGGCATGAGAGTGAGTGAGTGATCTAGAGAACATCTGAACCTTTGACCTTTTAACCACAACAATAATATTGAGATGCCAAGACCCTCTATATTGGGCAAATTGTTCTTTGATTTTTTGAGATCCATGGGTTATGGGTCAAAACTCAAAACCCATTCTTTGAGTTTTTGGAAATTGTCGATCAAATATATATATGCAAGTTTACCCCTTGGTTCTTTCCTTGAAAAACAAGGGGTGTGTCACGCTGTGGCCTTGCCATTTACATTGAAAAGTATCTTAAGGCAAAAGAAGAAGAATTATGGAAACTCAAATATTTCACCATGCAAAAATATAATCTTCAAAAAAATCCTCTAAAGGAAACCAAAATCCTTTTAGAGAAAATAACTCTGTAACTAATCTCAAGTTTCAATTACACAAGCCAAAATATCATCTTTCAAAAATGCTCCTATAAAAATATATAGACCTATTATTATTACCTGGGGGCCTATAAAAATCCCTTAAGCTACTATACTCTATAATGAATCTAAGCACGATATCCTTGCCTTGGTAGGCAAAAGCCAAAAAAGAGAGAGAACCACCCAACACTACTACTACTGGTCAACACCACAGATTGAATGAAGTTTGAGATCACCTTAGTAGCAAAGCAGCAGCATGTAAGTTGTGGACCCCCTTTTCCCTTGGCAATCAATCATTGTTTCCATTCCTTTGTAACTAACCTGTTTGTGTCTGTCTGGTTGAAATGGTTGTTGGAACATTAGATCACTCTTACTCCTCAACATTGTTATTGGGTCTGCCAGTTTAGGTGATATGCGGTTGGCTACTAATTGGTGGAAGATATGGGACCATACCAGCACCCACCAACACACCATGCAAGATGGACATGAAAGTGGATGTGTGGACATGAAAGTTTTTTCATTGTTAATTCCTGTTCCATTTAGCTAATCACAGTGGTTAGCTATGTACTAAACCATCCACATACATGTATTAAGTTACCACCTTAGTAATCATCAAGTGCTTTTACCTGTTTATATATAGGAACCACTTAGAGAGCATCTTCAGCCATGTGCTGAGTATGTGACCCCTGCCCATATATTTTTCACATCCAAGTTTAGTTTTTCCCCTTTTTTTCAATCCCACCCATAAAACTGAAACTGGGACAGCAAATAGGTGGGGGCATTACTAATAGCAAACCACCTGGACCAATCAGTATGATGGGCCAATCATGATTACTGAGCAGCAATCAGATCATTTTTATTACACTCTTTTCTGGAGGTGGTGCAGAATGTTGCTGCCCCTTTCACCAGCTACTGTAAATTTGACAATCATGATGAGTTAAAAACCATGTTTATTAGTCGAAGTGGCATGTTTTGACTTTTTGTTCATCCAATTTTTACTGTGCAGAACATATGCAGAGCACACGGCTGGAAGGATGCTCTTATGCTCCCCACTTACTTACCTATGATACTTACCAGTGTTGGGTGGTATGACTTTAAAAAGAAAATCATTAGATCTGGTTTTTGCAAAGGATTTAAAATTTCAGCACCTGATTGAGGGCTTCCTCTTTCACACCAATAGCCTAGAATTAAACCTGATATCCTGACCCTTTTTGACCCTTTTATCTCACCCTGGGTATCAACATTTTGAAAGGTATGAAAAGGGTAAAATTTTCAGGGTCGATTCTCACACAATTGATATCCAGGGATTCAATATATGTTCAGATATCACACAAAAATATGATATTCTTGAGAGTGTTCAACGGTTGATACCCAGATGATACCCAGCTGATACACGGGTCAAATTTGTGATACCTGCCCAACACTGATATTTACCCCACAACTAAGTCAGAAAGGGTTTCCAATGGATGGTGCACTGGTGGGTGCTGGGCCACATGGGTCACATGGTCCTTTTTTAACATATGGTTCAATAGACTAAAGTATAGTGTATTATGGAAAATCATTTCATGTTAAATAAATATACATTGTGTATCTTTTGGCTTGCAATGAACATCATGAAACAAACATAACATAACAACAGCAATGTGAATGGCCCATGTCCCCCCAAAAAAAAATCATCAAGCAAAATATTGAAGATGCAAAATATACAAGGTTCCATTCCATGATATTTACACTAGTTTTTACTTAGTTTTAAAACATAATTGCACTTCAGATTGCCTCATTCACTTCATATATAAAAACATCCTATCAACAATGGTATCAACATTGGTATCAAGAACCCTACGAGGCTAGTATGACCCGAGGTTGTAAGTAGGGTAGGTAGTAGAAAAGCTCCATTGCTAGTAGGTAGGTCATTAGTAGGTAGGTAGTAAAAACAGCCCTTACATAATGTACAATGTGAAAACCAATCTACTTAACTAGTACCTAGGTCACCTATTTTCCTACCTACCTACCTACATATAGGACCTATTTACAAATGGGTTACCAAGGTGAAACCAGGTATTGTCTCAGTTGCCATTCATCCACAACTAAGTCATAACATACATCCAATGGATCCATAGCGGATGGATGTTGCAGGTTTCACTAGTAGTTCCTCTTTTGCCTCTTCACCCCCCATCTTCACAAAACACACAAAACACACACACACACACTCTCTCTCTCTCTCTCTCTCTCTTCTCCCTTCTTTCTTGGGGGCAAAAGTTCCATGCAAATTAGTACAAACTAATCATGATTCATTTCCCATGAGTGGTAAAGAAGGAATCTAAAAGGTAGTAGCAAGTATTCATTATATCCTTTTAAAATATATTAAAATGATAGGGCTGTTGTGAAGTCACTTAAATGTCCCCTTGATTGCTTCAACTAGTTCTAAGTGAATATTCATCATATGTAGAACCTTTTTTTCATAAATACATTATTCAATACATAATCCATTTTGGTGGCTTATTCAAAGTACTTTTCTTAGGCATTTCCTTAGGTGGGACCAGGTGTTTTTTTTCTATATATATATTTGGGGGGTGATATAGCCAAAATGGGAAATTTCTAGAAGAAGATTTAGCCAAATTTGGCTATAGGCCAGATTATATGAAAGTGATTTTAAAATAACCATATTATATTTTGGCTATTTGCTGGAACCTATTGTCAAAATGTGGCAATTTTAGTTTAATTAAATTTCAAAATCTGGCTCCATTGTGCCATTTTTTTTTTCCATAAAAATCCTTTATATGTGTTGAAATCATATTTTTCAGATCAAAATAATGCAAAAAATTTGCCACCCAAAAAAACCACTCGGTGGGGCAGGTGGCTATTTGCTGATTCCACAAGCCCAGGTAGAACCCATAACTACTTGACGGAACAATGTTCACCCTATTGGCTCAACGTATTCCAAGGTGGAACATGCCCGACATAGTACATTCCAACCCTTGGTTGCTACAAATTGTTGACAATTAGTTGGTAAAAATATTCTTCCTCGTGTTTTAATTTTAAAAATAAACTAATTTTTCACCAAATTTCCATGGAGATTCACCTAAATCAAAGGGCCATTGTCATGTTGTAGAATACAAGAAGTCCCAAGACTTCAAAACAAAATGTGCTTCTCAATACCACATGGGACTATCCATCTCACATTTTCTACCCCAAAAAAAAAAAAAACAAAAAAAAAATCCTCAAATGAAAGAAGCTTATTTAATTGCCACAAATGTTTTACAAAAATGTCTAGCCTTGCTTTTTCTTTTATGTTTTCAATTTTGAGATGTTGCTCAAGTAGCAGTCATCCATAAGAATATTTAACCCAATTTTGGCGGTATTTGAAATATGAAAACTAATAATAATAATAAATCTTAAGCACCCTTTCATGTTTTAGTTAGTCGTGGCAATTTTTAATTTTTAATTTAGTTTTTGGATAATTTTTGTTCCAAAACACAGGGAATTTGAAAAAGAATATTCCTTTTTCAAAAAAAAACTTTGACAAAAAGGCAAAAATTCACTACAAAAACACCAATATACAATATATTTATAAATATGATCCCCACACGAAAGAGAAAATTAATGTTAAGAGCGTAGGTTGGCAATCTAATCTCAACCCTTTGTTGTTTCTAGAGGCCCATAAAGAGATATCTTTCAATATCACAAAATGCAATGTAAGCAAATATTTATTGGCAACCAAATTGAAGTTTGAGATTGTGCAAAAAAAAAAATAAAATCCCATCAATGATGGAGATGCAATTTAACCAAAACCACCACAATTATAAGAGTAAAGGCATCAAACCACTACAAGATGAGCCTTCTAATAGGACAAAACCACAATCAAAGGATGATTGGATATTTGGTGTGAAAAGTAGTAAACTATGATTGTGGCTTGAACAAAAATATAAAGATAAAATCATGAACTCAAAGACACAACTTTCTTAAGAAGCAAGCAAGTTTTAGGAGTTTGACTTCAAGAGTATTTAACAAAAAAAAGTTGCTTAAATGCAAAAGTCATGACACGGTTTAACTAATTGGTGCAATCCATGTTCAAATAACAATTACAAGCTTTGGAACCCTAATTTTAGTGACGATTTCACAACAACATTGCTTGACAACAAGAAAAAAAAAAATTAAAACATAAGCACATGCAAAGAAAATAATTGCATGATGAAAAGATTTTATTTTCCAATTTCATTCATGTCACAACTCAAAAAGGAATCATTTATGTTGTGACTCCTACCCATCCAATGAATTTATAATCTTGACAAGTGTTTCATTTGTGATTGGAAGTTGGCCCACCATTTTGTACAAATTTAACCAATTCTCTTATTAACAATTGAACTTCTCACTTATACTACAATTCAATTTGCAATAGATCTTCAAAAGTTAATCTTCAACTTGGATAAAATATCTCTACACTTGACTTCAACTTTCATCAATTCCATGAAATTTGATTGGCAATTTCACGTTATATTAGTACTTGTAGTTGATCTCGTTTGGGCAATAGCTTCAAGGAAATGATTCTAAGAAAGTTAACATTTGTACCATATTTTTTGTGATTGCAACTAAGAATAGAACCAAGCTTGAAGTTATTGGAGACTTTTACAAACCAAAGTGTAAAAACATAAGATTGAAAACCACACAATCTTGTAGCATACATACTGTAAGGTCCATTAGATCACAATGCTTTGTCCATGTGGACTAAAAGTCAATGCATTGTTCCTCTCCTTGTATGTGCAACTACTACTTCATGATCATTCCCAACACAAAAGAAAACACCTTCAACACTGCGCAAAATCAGCACAACCCAATAAGCTCTTTGCCATGTTGGAAGTATTGCAAATTCCTCTTGAAGGTGAGCTCTATAGGTTGCAACAATACACTTCCACTTAGTTGATCACACATCCAACTATGGCCTTTTTCCCTCTTGCGGTGTTTTACTTTCAATTCTCATAGGATTTGGCATACACTCAATTCAACCACAACAAATCCATTCCACAAGGTCCTCCAAGATTGGGCAAAACACGCACATCTAAGTAATTCAGTATCCAACTTCTCTAATATTTCAAATTGTTGAGTCCCCATCTCATTGAGTAATTTTGTCCAACATGGTGGAATCCAGACACTCTATTCTCTTCAATAGTACTATGACCTTGGACATGAACACAATAATATGCACAGTTTTGTGTAAGATCAATCACACTATCTCATACAAATGATCTTGACATCTAGACTACCAAAAAGGCATTCTATGAACACACTCCAGAGTTGTTGTCTCTACTGGAACGAAGGTTGGAAGGGTGGCATTGTTCTCAAATTGGGAAGCATCCAACGGTGAACAATCCAAGATTTTGACATAATTTTGTGGGAAAATTTCTGGCTTCCATGCATACACATGCAATTTTTTTGCATCTTGCTTTGACTATAACTCATCCTCTACAACAGCCGCACAAGTATCGATAGGCCAAACCTTGTCAAATGTAGGTCCAGAAAATATAGTAAGTGAAAAGCTATTGAAATTATTCCTATGGGGTAGTCTGATCACTCACTTCACGGGTTTTAATTGATCAATCAAGTTGCAGTCAAACATGGAATGGCCATGTCTATCTGTTATAATTTGGTCCTGAAATTGGCGATCCCACAAAACCTCACCATCATAGACAGTGTAAAGGTTCTCACTAAATACAGGTTGCATTGATGAGCGCTCAATACCAGATATGGTAATAGTGAAGGATGCATCTCGAGAATTAAGTTCCTGAAAAAATATTTTGAGAAACAAGTTGGGTCGCATAATTAGCAACATATAACAATACGTGCAAATGCTATATGTACAATGTAACAAATATCAAGCAACAAATCATATTACCCAAAGTCAGATTTAGATTTTCATGGAGGATTTCATGAGAATAAAATTCACGATTCCTTGAAATAAAATCATTCCAAAATGTTACAAAACTAGTTGCAACAGAAAATCCAAATGAAATTGAATTTAACAACAATATGGTGAGGTTTTGGAAGTACCTCAAGATCCATGCCATACAAAGGACTTTCCTCATCAATAATATGCCGCACAACTAAGCCATACTTCAAGTAAGCAACTTCAGGTCGCACCAATTTCAATGACACATGATTGATGAATGGCGCTGGGTTCCCTTTTTCAGTAAGAAAGCGTCTATACGTTAACTCAAATTTGCATTCTATAAGTACCACCTGTTTTGGGTCCATCAGATTCAGTCGCATCATGAAAGATCTGCACACCCACATTGGAAGAAAAATCTTGATTTTCAAACAGAGAAATAAAATATATCCACAAAAACCAGACAGAGAAAAAAAGGCTTTGTATTAAGTTCCCAAAGGCTTATGGAAAACCAACATCAGGAGCTCCTCAGCAAGCTATAATGACATAGTTCTCATGCCAGTCACAAGATTCATTTGCAACAAAGAAGAGTTATCGATATAGGATTGTACTTGTAGGAGTTGCCAGGCTGATGATTTTGGTCTTTTGTCTCTCCGTTTGCAGTGCCCTTATTGTTTTGGTTTCTTGCCTCAGCCACGGAGAACATGTCATTGGTTATGAGTGCAACTTTGGACCACCGAACTGGTTCTCTAGGTTGTGATAGCCTGTGAAACACTGCACTGGACATCACCCTTTTATCAGGTAAGGCAGCAGTTGTTTATCATTATGTGTTGACAATAAAAACAACACAAGTTCTGAATTCAGTGAAGTAGCTAGGGCACTGATCAAAATTCCATTTATCTATGAAATTGCTGAGAAACAAATCTCTAAAACTACAATGAATAGAAGGTTTAAACATGACTATGTTAGTAGTGCACTCATAACCAATGTTGGGTGGTTATCATAAGCATTCACAAACCCCCAGCAGCTATCAAGCGGGTTCTTAAGGTTCATGGCTCTCAAAAGAATCTAACAAATAGTTTTTGATATATAATCATGACTCACAAAAATTGAAAAAAAAATCAAATAACTGCCATGGTCTAGAAGTGCACATCGATCGTACCTGCACCGCTGAGGAACACAAAGATAAGCTGAGCCATCAACGTGTTCAAATTGGCCAAGAGAAGAGCATACGGTGAGCGTGCTTCCACCCGAGTGCCACCGAATGTAGTTGATAAAGACAAACTGAAAATGAAGACTTTGAAACAAATCTCAGCTGTTGTTAATCCAGCAGGAGTCTGGTCCAAGGAGCAGCTGCTGCTGCTGCTGCTGTTGTTGTTGTTCCACCATGACCAGCTGCTGCTGATAATTCCGCGATTTGACTCTGGCCTTTGATCATCTGCAGGGATGTATAACCCTTCGATATCCAGCATGAAAAATCCGGTGAAAGGTATGCTCAACAAGATTGGACTGGATAGCATGATGAGAAAGAACAATGGGAGTGACAGCTGCAGCGCATGTAGATAGATGTTGTAAATCCAAAAAATGTAACCCTTGTCTCGTTTCACCTGATGCGTGATCAATGTTGTCATGACCCATCAATCAATCAATCACACTGTCAGTTGAATTCCGATCTACATAAAATTTCTAATTATAGAATTCAATCCAGAAAGAAATTCATTCTTTCCCCAAAGCATTGTGCTGCACATTCATGTGGGTTACAAGTGCAGGTGCAGCTTGCCATTATTCATAATTCTGGTTGCAATTGCTCAAAGAAAATGAGACAACTCTTCATGAATCTTGCAGCTTCGTGAATTTCTGAAGATATTGAGAACACGTGAAAAATCCATGGTGTTCAAGCTGCAGCTGGGTTTGAAACATCTACTAGAACACGAGCTTTGAATGTTGTTGAAGAGAAGGATGTGAGATTTTTTTTGGTGTACCTGGATAGAACGAAGTGCTGCTCTCCCCTTAAACCGCACTGGCATTGCAGGAGCTTGCTCCTCCTCCAGTTTTGGTTTCTCCATAACAGGAAAAGAAAAAACAGTTGATCTACAACTAGACCAAACCCCAAAGCTCCCTCCTGTAATTGGGTGTCTCTCAACTACTTTCTAGAGTCTAAAGCTCGCTCGCCTGCCTCCTACAGCAGAAGTACATGCAGTAGTGATTGATCACACCATGAATTCAGCAGAGCAGCTCTGCAACAAACAAAAGGTTTTCTTTGTTTAGTCAGTGGAGCAAAGAAGAGAACGAGCTTAGAAAATCCCATATATGTGCTTCACATAGTTTGTACTAGAAACATGTCATGATGGGTAGCAGCAAAATCTCATAATGGATTCTGTTTACCAGGGCAGACCATGAACAGGAACTACAGAGAAACTTCTCAACTCCAGTTGTAAAGTCTTCCTCATATTTTCAGCCGCCCAACATGATGAATTTCACAGGCAAATTCAGTGTCGAGTTTGTAGCATGATCACTCCTGCAAGGACATGACAAGATGATGCCTAAAAAGAGCATCTCCAGAGGTGGTGCTCACTCAGTATGTGACCCCTGCAACAAAAAATATTTCTCACATCCAAGTTCTACTTACTTTTTCTTTTCCAAACCCCACCCATAAAGGAAAAAACGGAGATAGACTTAGCTAGAGAAGAGGCACTGGCCTGCAGAATTGGACACCCAAACAACCAAAAAAAAAAAAAAAAAAAAAAAAAAAAAAAAAAA
>Ga0209611_10004512_pt1 | contig 23783 bp, 24 predicted proteins | sample S1TSphgellanicum_3_FD_187693 | JGI IMG/M metagenome (GOLD analysis project Ga0209611, IMG submission 187693) | Host-associated microbial communities from peat moss isolated from Minnesota, USA - S1T2_Fc - Sphagnum magellanicum MG (SPAdes) (version 2) | ecosystem: Host-associated > Plants > Peat...
AAGCCCATACAATTGATGATCATTGCCTTCACTACAAGTCCTGCACTTACCAACTCTAATGTATGTGTTCCTAACTCTTGATCTACGAGTTCCACAATCCCTATATCATCTATAATTCCTGCTATTAGCCCTAAATGATCTATATCTGGTAGAGTCGATGGTGGATATTACTCCACGCACCTCTCTATTAAATCTGGACGTGCTGCTTTCACAGCATCCAGCTTCCGATATTCTTAAAGGTAGTAGTCAACTTTCCTTGTCGTATTTCTCGACACATCCAGTATCTCATGTTCCTTTTTTGCTCATGTGAATATAGTTATGGCAGCTTTCATGTAAAACCGTTAGATTTGCATCTTTCCAGTTATGGTGATTGCCGTCTTTATGGTGTAGATTTACTCGTTCTTCCGATGTCATCTTATATCCACAATATCCACAAGTATGGTTGTGCTTTTTCAGTACTTTAGCGGTGATACCATCATATAATTTACTGTTTCTTTCGCTCCAGTAAACTAAATCTCCGTCGTATGGTGATTTATTTCCTTTAACTTTGACATGACGGTTTTCGGAGAAAGAAACTGATGGAAACGCCTGGTCTAATAATTTTTTACTAGTTTGGCTATTCTGTTTCGTCTCTTTGTTAAATACCTTAAAAGCTCTGTTTTGGATAAAGTATAAAGAGTATCTAGACCCATCCATTTTGCAGTATTTATGGTAGTTTCTCCAACCTCTAATTATTGGTGCAAGCTTTGTAGCTTTTACCTTAGCACCATAGTCCGAACTGTTGACTACGTGTTTTACTTTCTTCCGGAATGCTTGGAAATTATCCGCTGAGGGAGTAGATCTAAACTTTCCGTTTTTCTGGACTTTAAAGTGCCAGCCAAGGAAATCGAACCCGTCTATCGATGCGGTGAGCTTTGTCTTCTTATCACTAACTTTTAATCCTCTTATTGCTAGGAATTGGCTGACTTTTGCAAGTATTTCCTTCTCGTCGTCTTCTGGTTTTAGGAAAAATACCATGTCGTCAGCATATCTGACTGATGGATGTATTTCTTCTATTCCATTGAGAGCAACGTTTGCTAATAATGGACTGACCACACCTCCTTGACATGTACCTTGCATGGGAAATTCTGGGGTAATTCCAGACTTTAAACAGCGGAATATCCCGATTTTTAGCCCTGATGGGGCAGTCAAGTTTTCCATGATGGTGGAATGATTAATCCGGTCGAAGCATTTTTCTATATCGAGCTCTATAACTCGCTTAGACATTCCGTATGCCCTTGAGCATAGGTTGTTGAATATTTGCTTTTGGGCATCTTGTGCCGAGCGTCCAGTTCTAAACCCATAACTGTGAGCATGGAATGTTGCTTCGTGTGCTGGTTCTAGCGCGAATTTTGCCAGACATTGCCAAGCTCTATCCGCAATAGTGGGAATTTTCAGAAATCTGGTGGAGCCATCTTTCTTCGGAATTGGTATCAGTCGTAATGGCTGATGATGCCAATTATTGACGTTTTCTTGAAGTATTACTTCCAGGGCGAAACGTTCCTCATATGAGAGGGACTTTTTTCCATCCACGCCAGCCGTTTTCTTTCCCCCATTTAGCTGTGTTACTTGTCTAATAGCTAGAAATCTAGCAGCAAAAGATTTTAAAATTAGCTTTTGTAATGACCTAGCTTTACGCATGTCACCAGCTTGCACAGCTTTGAACACTCTTTTTTGTAAGCGGAAAAGGTTCCCCCGGAATTTCTTCCAAGGTAATGATTTCCATGATTCACTAGTATTGTTACTGTGCCTAATCATGCTCTACTCCAAATTGTGTTTTCTGAATACCTCAGAGCAGTTACGCTCTGTCCTACCCTATACAAAGGGATTCTGTAGCTCGCCCTACCTACTAGGGTTTTCGACCTTTCCCTAGACCTATGTATAGTTTTTACTCGTTCCGTTCTTTAGATTGATTGATGACTTAGGGCAGTTCAGTTTGCCTATCCTCTTCTCAGAGATTGCAGCTATTAGTCCAAGGATGCTGCGAGAATATAGAGGATAAAATCTACATTTTTTGCTCAGGTTGTAGTTTCGTAGTAAGACACTTTTCTAGAACTTGTTTACCCATATCATCTCCCCATTAGCGTCAGTGTTGTTACCTGCTTGTTTTCCAACTGATTACGCCCTGTTACCAGCTTCACCCCTGGGAATTTCGAGTCCGTCGGGTGTGGTCAGATAGGGAGTCACTTATCTCTTAAAGGGTGGGATTTAATATTTCTATTTCACCCACATCTAATGAACAGTTATGTATATTGAAAGTGGCTTTCTATATACACTCTAGGTTATGAATTTTACCTAGAAACGAGCCGCACTGAACTTCTACTTCTATACTTGATTTCATACTTACCACTTTCAATACACTCAAATTTAAGTAAATATTTTACCATATAACCTGCTGAATGTGGGTTTATTAGTTCATACCTTTATTAGTAGCAATCCGTCGCGGAATGCTTGAAAACTTTTAGAACGATTGTTTGATGGGTTCATATATAGAGATATCTCTCTCGCTGCTCTAGTCTTTTCTAGACCTCCTTGATGATAACCTGCTTTTTGTAATACTTTTTCTAAAGCTTCCCAAGTACCACCTTTAATTGCATCTGGATCACGGTATTTTGCTTGTGTATCCAAGTTGCTTGATACTTTGGGGTAAGCTTGGACAACAGCAGCTATATCTCCAAAAAACCAAGATTCTAGCTCTTCGATCGCTATTCTATTCAGTACCTGAAAATTCTCATTTAGCTGGGTAGACGTTTTAGTGATAAAGCCTATATCTATAGCTATGGCTTCTAGTTTATCCTTGAGTAATTTACAATTTTCACGATCTTCATCTACTAAAACCACAATTCGACAATCTTCTAATAGCCAACGCTTATATCCTTTCAGACGATTAGGTAATTTTTTAATCAAATCAGTTTTACCTTGGAAGGGATGAATCTCAAAAGTAGTCGCTTCTCGTAAAATTTTAGGTAATAAATTTTTAAGAGCTTCCTTCATTGACAAATCTTCTACTAAAAATTCAATATGCAATTTTGTCTAATCCTCCTTTATTTTAATCGAGCTATATTTTTTTCTATCCACCAGCATTAACTCAAGGATTACCTACTTCAAAGTAATCTTCCATCCAGAGAGAACCTAGAGTAGCTCCTGCTTCTATAAAATCTTTAATTCCCGGTATATCAGCAGTACGTTTAGCTTGTGTATAACCTCGGTCATCTCGATAAAGTACCCACAATTCTTCTGGCTTAAGAGCATTAACAAAAAAGGGGGAATGAGTTGTTACCATTAATTGTGTATTAGCGGAAGCTGCTCGACATTCTTCGGCTAATTCTGGTAATAGACGAGGATGTAGATAGTTTTCCGGTTCTTCAATTCCGATCAGATGTGGTGGGTCTGGGTCATATAGTACTGAGAGATAAGCTAACATTTTCAAAGTGCCATCCGAAGCAAATTTTGCCAGTATAGGCTGTTCAAAAGGAGCATCTTTGATTTGTAGTAATAATCGTCCATCTTGCATCATTTCTGTCTCTACTCTTTCTAGGCGGGGGATTCGACGGGATAAGGTATTCAGAATTTCTTGTAATCTTTGAGGATCTTGTTCTTTGAGATATTGAATTACATTGGGTAAGTTATCCCCTGTAGGAGACAGTCTTCCTTGCGGTCCTGCTTCTGGGAGACTGCGAGCATTGTCTGCACTTAAACAAGAAAGATACCAGCTAGTAATAAAATTACGTAAGGCACTAACACGAGGGTGTTTAGAGAACTGTCCTAAAGTACTAACAGCAAGCAATTCAGCAGAATTTAATTGTTCATTTACTCCTTGATCTTGTTCGTCTGGTCTTTCTCCTGGGATCACATTTCCTCCACCTTCTTGAAAGTCGAGAAATTTAAAAGGTTTACTCTGTTGATCCCTTTTCCACTGTAACCATTCTTGGGATATGTAAGGACTTCCTTGCTTTTCTCCGATAGATAAGTGATAGGTAATCAAAGGAGCATCTGTCTTTTCTCGGTATTTTAATTCAATTTCAATCGGTTCATCAACCCCCCGTGTCCGTAGTTCTGTAAATCGCCCGCGTCTGTCCCAAGCTTTCCGTAAGCCAACTGCGAAGCACTCTGATAAAAAGGCGAAAACATCAAAAATAGTTGATTTACCGCTACCATTAGGTCCCAATAAGACGGTAAGAGGGGTAATTCCTTTTAGTTCTAAGTCATATAAGGCTCGGTATCGTTTTATTCTCAGATATTCTATCCGGAGTATGGATGGTCTAGACATGGAAGCTAATAATCTTATTTTCCTTTGTGCTACCTGGCGATTATCCCAGCAAGCTCTTTAATCCTATCCTAAGAAACTGAGCATGTCCTCATAATTCTCAAACTTGATCACTGGTCAAGTTTGACAAATGCTGAAAAATGTGTTTTGATCCTTCTATCCACAGTGTTAACTCATTAGTTTCTGGTTCTCAGGGAATTTAGCCCTTTTGGGTGTTATCCCTTGGCAGAACTTTTGCACTCTCGCATTTATATGGCATATCTTACAGAGTCGATAGTCTTGTAAGCCACTACATTGGGTGGTTCCAGTTCCAGCAAGTGCTGCAATCTCTGTTGAATTAATCGCCATATTAGCATTATTCCCAATTTACTCTCGATTTAAGATTCGGGTATCTCTCTCAGAGTAGATGTGCGATCGCAGTTTTCCTGTCACAATCGAGAAACCACTATCTTCATGCAACTTTGAGTAGCTACGAGGTTAAAGAAGATGCGCTTTTTGGCATCTTGATACTTAACGCTGAGGATTGAGATGTAGTTTGATTTTCACAAAAACGCAAAGGAATGGAGAAATGACGATCACAAAACATCGCGAAAATCAAAATCAACAAAAACGCAATATAGCAGATTTATTTGATGATATCCAAGGTCTGACAACGGAAATTCAAGCACTATATTTAAGTGATGGTATTCCTTGGGTTGTGGGATATTCTGGTGGAAAAGATAGTACTGCTACTTTACAACTCGTCTGGAATGCGATCGCCCAACTTCCAGCCGAAAAGAGAACTAAAACCATCCATGTCATCACCACAGATACATTAGTAGAAAATCCCATTGTGACTGCTTGGGTAAAAAACTCGCTTCATCTGATAAAAACCGCCGCAATAGACCAAGGATTACCATTTGTACCACATTTACTCCAGCCAGATTTTAAAGAAACCTACTGGGTAGGCTTAATTGGTAAAGGTTATCCAGCGCCTAGAGGAAAGTTTCGTTGGTGTACCGAAAGATTGAAAATTAATCCCTCAAATCGGTTTATTCGAGATGTCATCCGCGCTAGTGGAGAAGCAATTGTAGTTTTAGGAACCCGCAAAGCTGAAAGCACAAAACGCGCTCACAGAATGACGCAATGGGAAACAATGCGAGTCAGAGAACATCTCAGTCCCAATATGAATTTACCCAACTCCTTAGTCTATAGTCCAATTGAAGATTGGCAAAATGATGAAGTCTGGATTTATTTAATGCAATGGGATAATCCTTGGAATTATAGTAATAAAGATTTATTCGCTATGTATAAAGGAGCATCTGCTGATAACGAATGTCCCTTAGTCGTTGATACTTCTACACCTAGTTGTGGAAGTTCCCGTTTTGGTTGCTGGGTTTGTACCTTAGTCAGTCAAGACAAATCATTAAAAGCCATGATTCAAAATGACACGGAAAAAGAATGGATGCAACCTTTATTAGATTTTCGCCGAGAATTAGATTTAGAAGAAAATCGTTCTCGCAGAGATTTCCGTCGTCGGACAGGTGAAGTGCAATTATATGAGCGTAACCTAGAAGGAGAAGTATCTATCGAGCCTATTCCTGGACCTTATATTAAAGAAGCCAGGGAAGACTGGCTGAGAAAGTTACTCTCTGTGGAAAAACAAATTCGTGAAACTGCGCCAGAGCATATGGGCGACATTACACTGATTAATCTCGAAGAACTCAGTGAAATCAGACGTATTTGGCTGGAAGAAAGACATGAATTTGATGATAGTTTACCCCGAATTTATCAAGAAGTGACAGGTATGGAATTTCGTGACCCCCGCCCTGGCGCAGACTATAGCCTCCTAGGTAGTGATGAATGGGCTGTGTTGGAAGAAATTTGTGCAGATGACTATATGCAATTAGAACTGATGGCGAAGCTTTTAGACACTGAACGTCAATATCGCAAAAAAGCTCGTCGTGTAGGAATATATGAAGCTCTGGAAAAATGCTTTGACACCAGTTCCCGCTCTCCAGAAGCAGCAATCAAAAATGCTCACCTCAAACGAGATTTACGGGAAGCGGTTAGTCAAGGTGATGTTACCAAAGTCAAGGAGAAAGTCAAGCAATTAACTTTAGGCGATGTCTTAGAAGATTCAGAAAATGAGCCAGGAAAAAGAATGACTTGGGAAAGTTGGAAATTCCCCCAGAAAAATTCTTAGTTGCGCTTTAACACAACGAGTCTTGAATAAAAACTAACTAATCATGATTTTCCTAGAATTAACCCTACAGAACTTCGGTCCCTATTTTGGTAAACAAACAATTAACCTCAATCCTAAACTTGATCCAAATGACCCAGAAAGTATCCACCCGATTATTCTATTGGGGGGAATGAATGGTGGAGGAAAAACTACTCTCATGGATGCTATCCGTCTGGCGTTATACGGACACCGTGCGCAATGTTCAACTCGTGGTAATCTTAGCTACAGTGATTTCTTGAGTCAATGCGTAAATAAACAAGCTGACCCCAGAGAAAAAACACGAGTTGAATTGGTTTTTGAATATATTGAAGCAGATAAACCAGTTAAATACAGAATTGTCCGGAGTTGGGAAAGAAATCCTAAAGATGGTAAAGACAGTTTAGGAATTTTAGGTGATGATGATACTTGGCCTGTGGATGCTTTGGTCAATATCTGGGATGAATATATAGAAAATATTCTACCTTTGGGTATTGCTAATTTATTTCTCTTTGATGGTGAACAAGTTAAGGAATTAGCAGAGGAAGACACACCGCAAGCAAGTTTAGTTGAAGCGATTAGTGGACTCTTAGGGTTAGAGTTAGCAGATAGATTGGCAATAGATTTAGATGTCTTGGTGAATCGTAAACGTAGAGAAGTTGCTGGAAATGAAGATTTGGCTAATTTGGAGGAAATTTCTCAAAGGTTAAATCAGCAGCAAGTATCCTATCTGGCTATCCAAGCAGAGTTGGAAGTTCTCAAAGCTGAAATGACGGAATTGGAAAATCAACAAAAAGCAGTTTTACATAAGTTTGTTTCTGCGGGTGGAAAAATTGCAGCGGAACGTTCTCAATTAGAACAACGTCAAACAGAAACTACAACGGCGATCGCTCAAATCCGTACCTCAATGTCGGAACTTGCTGGGGATATTTTACCACTAGCTTTGATTCCCGATTTACTCACTCAAGTCCAAACTCAAGCAGCGCAAGAATTAAGCTATCAACAAACTCAATTAGCCCTGAATTTATTTCTAGAGCGAGATAAACGTTTACTCAACTGGCTGAATCAATTAACAAATCTACCGACAGGAGTTGAGGAAATTCAAGATTTCCTCAATCAAGATATAGAAAATTTATATCCAGCTAACCTGAAAAAAGAATCTCCCTGGTTATTGGTTGAACAAGAAACTTTAAGTAAGCTGGATAATTTGATGTACGATCTCCATAGCTCTCAAATTGCTGCTGAAGGAAAATTAAATGATCTCAAAATTAAAGAAGAAGAATTTAATTCTCTATCAAGACAAATCCAAAATGCAGCAACACCGGAAGAATATACGAATCTCCTCAATAATCTGGAAAATGCTCAAAGACAAGTTGCAAAATCTCAAGTAAATTATGAAATCAAAAAACGTCATTTACAAGAATTAGCAGGAGCGATCGCCCAATCAAAGAAGGAATTAAGCGAATACACTATGGAAAATATTCAACATCAAAATAACACACATATTATTCATGCTGCGATTCAAATTCAAGAAACGTTAAAAACTTTCCGAGAATGCTTAACTCTCAGAAAATTGAATAAATTGGAGGAAGAAATCAAAAACTGTTTCCTCTATCTCCTACACAAATCAGATTTAGTCCATCGGGTTGTGATTGACCAAAAAACCTTCAGCTTATCTCTTTATGATTTAACTGGTCAACTTGTTCCCAAACATCGTTTGTCTGCTGGAGAAAAACAACTCTTAGCGATCGCCTTCCTTTGGGGATTAGCCAAAGTCTCTGGACGACGTTTACCAATTGCGATCGACACTCCCCTGGGAAGACTTGATTCTTCCCACCGCAGTAATCTAGTCGAACGCTACTTTCCCTCAGCTAGTCATCAAGTCATCCTCTTATCCACAGATACAGAAATTGGCAAATTGGAAGTATCCAACTTGCGGGAAAATGGCGCGATCGCCCGCGAATACACACTAGAATACAATTCCATTACCCGCCAAACCACCGTCCGCCCAGGTTACTTCTGGTAAAACCTTCCCCCTCGCTCCCTTACTCCCCAACTCACCTGCTCCCTTACTCCTCTGCTCCCTTACTCCCAAAAATATGGAACCACCTTGCGAGAGAATTCGCCTTTCCCAAATGGCTAAAGACCAATTAAGCAAACTGAAACGAAGTACCAAAATCAGCCAATGTGATACTCTCTGTCGTTGGGGTTTTTGTCGTTCACTCGCAGAACCAAGCAAACCTTCTCCCATAACTATCCTACAAAATAGTAACTTAGAAATTACTTGGTATGAATTTGGTGGTCAATTTTCTGATGTTCTCCTACTAGCGTTGAAACAGCGATGCTACAACGATAGACTCAGTACTGACAAAGAAACACTTGCTATACAGATTCATTTGCATTTACATCGTGGTATCGGATACTTAGCCGGAGATCCAAATATTAAGAAAATTGAAGATTTAATTAAATTGGTGACAAGAGATGTTTTAGGATGAAGGTCAATACGGTTCGGATAACCCAACAAAAAAGAAATGTTGGGTTAGTTGGATTGAACAACAGCGAAGACGAAGAATTGGCTTCAAGGGAAAGTAACCCAACAAAATCATTGGGGATGTTGGGTTATCCAAATTCCTCCGATATAGATTTATTTCTTGTAACTGAAAAAAATTTAATTCTCTAGGAAGAGGGAGAACCCCATTGACTTTTGATATCCTAATCTTAAATAATGGGAGTGTGACCAAAAATAATTATAAACAGTCACACTCCTATTCTTTAAATATAATGGAGAAAAATGCAAGTTTCTTCATCCCTCCGATATAGATTTATTTTTTTAGCTGAAAAAAATTTAATTCTTGAGGAAGAGGGAGAACCCCATTGACTTTTGATATCCTAATCTTAAATAATGGGAGTGTGACCAAAAATAATTATAAGCAGTCACACTTCCATTGTCTAAATATAAAGGAGAAAAATGCAAGTTTCTTCATCCTTCCGATATAGATTTATTTTTTTCAAGTCAACATTCCACAGATAAGAAACCTTTAAATTCAATCCTGACGCTCCTGCGTCGCTAACGCTGCGCTATGGGTAGAGGTAAATCATGACGACATTACTTATACAATCGACATCCGCTCCTCTGATGATTGATTTTCCTTGGATTATGGGGATGACAGAGGAGCAATTTCACCAATTTTGTTTAGCGAATCGAGATTTACGGATTGAACGCGCTGCTAGTGGAGAAGTCATCGTTATGTCTCCCACGTTTTCGGATACGGGTAATCGTAATTTCAATATCGCCTTACAATTGGGGAATTGGGCTGAAAGAAATGGGACGGGGATTGGATTTGACTCCAGTTCCGGTTTTACTTTACCCAATGGCGCGACTCGTTCTCCCGATGCTGCTTGGATTAAATTAGAACGCTGGAATGCTTTAACAGAAAAACAAAAAGCCTCTTTTGCGCCTATTTGTCCCGATTTTGTGATTGAATTACGTTCTGCGAGTGATTCATTGTCCAGTTTACAGCAAAAAATGGCAGAATATATTGCTAATGGTACTCTCTTGGGCTGGTTAATAGATCGCCAAAATCAGACAGTACATATTTATCGTCCTGATCAGGAACCCGTAATTTTAGATGCACCTGAAACGGTTAGCGGTGAACCAGAGTTGTTGGGGTTTGAGTTAGTGATGGCTAAGATTTGGTGAGTAGCGGAGCTTTCCTCCATTCCGCCTCCGCTAGAGATTAGTCCAGATTTAAAAGTTTTTTAGCATCACCACCACGTCTTGCTATATTAGAGGAGTAGACAAATAATTTTCAAAGAATTAACATAGAATCATTTGAGTATCTAGGTATTGATCATGGCATGGGATCTTCGCAATATTCATCCGTTGTCGGATTTTCAACGTAATGCTAAATCGTTTTTGACCACCTTGAAGGAATCGCAGTCGCCGATAGTGCTTACAGTCAATGGAAAAGCATCTGTCGTCGTTCAAGATGCTGAAAGCTATCAACTCTTGATGGAGCGCATGGAATTATTAGAAAGCATGGTCGGAATTCGCAAAAGTTTAGCTGAATTTGAGCAAGGGAAGGGAATACCTCTAGAGGAAGCATTTCAGCACTTACAAGAGTTACATGACATACCGCATTGAAATTTCACCAACTGCAATAACAGATATCGAAGACATTATTCTATTTACTGTTCGGGAATCAAACCAACAGGATAGCCAGGGTATTGTACAAATTCATCGAGTGCTTCGTTCTAGCCAATAGCGATTACAAAGTTTAGAGCAAATATTCGGTGACAAGGATGTTTGATTAACTATCCTAGTGTATTTAAATGTTAATTATGTGGATAATCTTCAATAAATATAGTAAACAAATGATGCGGAAGAACAAATTTGAGATAAAAATTCTCTGGAGTAATTTAAATGTATTATACTTTTTGTCTATCTCCTGAAAATCATAGTTTAAGCCAAATAAAACCTCAATGGTCTTCTCTAGATTTTTCTGATAAGCCAATAGTCCCCATAAAACTATGGTAACTGCAGGAATTATTATACCAAAGAGACAAAATAACTGTGTCCAAATATATCCACCATTGGAAAATGTACTTCTAGCCAATGTATTATCAATATCAAATAAAATCATAATACCTAACAAAAGATTAACAGAGCGTTTTATTCTGACATAGAAATCCAAGTTTACCTGATTTAACTTAATGGTAATTAAGCGATCAATCTCACGATGTACAAGAGATAACTTCTCAGACTTATTCACAATTTGATCAAGGGAAGTTCTATATTTTTCCAGGTTTTGGATGAGGGTACGACAATCTTCTATAGCTACATGTATACTTGAAATAGATAGAGGAATACCTACAACAATAAAGTTTATGAAAGAGTAAGGAAAATAAAGTATGTATGGGAGTAGATATTGTTTAAAATATACTTCATTAGTTACATGATCATTCCCTAGCAGGTTATGTGGTCCATACCAAAGATGATGAAATAATAAAATAATCACAAATAGAGAACTCATCATATAAGTGATTCTGCGTCTTAAGTAAAACTTCTTGTTCTTAATTAGCTGGATAACATCTTGACTAAAATCTGACCCAATTATATAAACTTCCAAAATCAGCAGAAAGCAAATACGTATACCATCACAGATGATACCTAAATTATTCTGGTTATAATATTTACTCCAAGGCTGGCTTTCCACAAATATGTAAGAAAATCCGATGGAGACTAGAGCGATCGCCGCCAATAATACTGCTATAGGAACAAGTACTGTATATCTTAACCAAGATTTGCTGTCTATTTCAGAGTTAATGTCAGATGACTCTAAATTAGCAGTGATTAAATTTAAATTTTCCTCAACCCACGCCAAATTGAATACATTTTTATATATATGATTACATACTTGTAATTTTCCTTGCTGTTTCACCACTAATCCAGATAACCTTAATGCTGTCTTATGAGGATCATCGTCAGCAACTATCTCGTAATTTTGCAGTATTAATTTGTACATATTTAATTGCTTAAAAGCGAGAGCTTGATCGAACAATAAACGATTTCTAATGGTTCTTAAATGTTCTGGTTCATCATGAAATTGCCAATTTTCAATAATATATTGTTTAACCAATTCATCAACATTTGGTTGATGATCTTCAGACTGATCTAAAATTAGCTTACACAACTTCTGCGTCAGAAAAGGTTGTCCTCCAGTCCAATTTAAGATCTGCTGTAAAACCACTTGAGGCGCATCTACTTTTAGTGCTAATCCCGCAGTTAACGCTGTCTCCGCTTCTTGGATACTAAAACCAGTTAGTTCAATTGACCTCCCTATATTAAAAGGTATCCCTCCTTTATCTTTCAAATCTGAAGGAGTTACTACTCCCAATAAACAAAATGTCACTCGCCGATATTTTTGTTTATCTGCTCGATAATTGTAACAAGCACGAATAAATTCTAAAAATTCATCTTTGATATCTCTATTAATCAAATTATCTATTTCGTCAATGAAGATGACTATTTTCTCAGAAAGTCTTTCTAACAGTAATTGCTCAATAAATAAACTCAATCTTTGTAATGGAGATAAGATTTTATGGGCTTCCCACCAAGAGTAAAATACAGCAGGATCATTTAAAAACCCAGACCATAGTTCAATAGTAATTCCCGCATAGAAACTTTCCGCAGTTGTGTCATTACTACCTACAGTCGTCATATCGATCGCTGTACATCTAATTCCCTCTTGCTCTAGTTTTCTTCTCACCTGTACTCGTAAACTAGACTTTCCCATTTGTCGAGCGTTGAATACACAACAGAACTCTCCATTTTTCAAGCCTTGATATAGTTGTTCATCTGCTGCTCGCTTGACATAACTGGAGCGATCGCAAGACAAGCTACCCCCAACTTGATAATAATTAGCAGCTAACCAAGCTTTCATCGATAATCTCTGATCATTCATAGACGTACTGACTCAGATGCTCTCGAAAATATTGACTATATAGCTCACAACGTGGTATCGCGCGATTACCTTGCCATTTAATTAACCCCATGCTGTATAATTGATACCCTATTAGAGGATCTAATTTTACCACTTCAGGCTGATTAATAATCTGTATAAATACTGATGCTAATTTTTTATTTTCTCTGAGAATACCTAAATGACGGCGCAAATGTTGACTATAAATACCAGCATCAGTCGGAGCATCACGCAAGATTTTTTGCAGATCTGCTGAATTGTGAGAGTTAGATTGAGCCAAGTGGTAAAGTAGTAATCTGATCAGATATGGATGACCTCCAGCGATCGCCATGAGTTGGGATACTAAATCATCAACCAAATTAAGTTGATGTCTTCGGACTAACTCCTCTACTTGCGCTGGAGTAAATTCAGTCAATTCTATGGATTGACCTACATTGAACGGTGAATGATTAATATCTAAAAGTCCATAGTTTTCCGTACAATAGACTAATACCAATCGAAGTTGTTTCCAGATATCCCGATTATTAGCTTCTTCGATACAGCTACGAAGTAGTCCCAGAAAGCCTTGAGCAATTTCAGGATAACCGAAAAGTACATCTAATTCATCACAAGCCAGAACTAATGGAGTATCTATTTGCTTAAATAAATAACCTTGAAAGAAGGATTTACAGCTAATTTTGCTCCCAATAGTGGATTCTCGCCAAAAATCATCAATACATTCAGCAAAATTCAATTCTCGGTTGACATAGACACAAAACCAATACAAGAAAGTATTCAGACTTTCAAACTTGATTTTATCTACATCCTGGAAGTTTAGGCGGACTATCTGATAGTTATAGTTGTGTGCTTGAGCGAGAATTCTATCAAGTAACGAAGTTTTACCCATTTGTCTCGGCGCTTTAATCCGAATTAGGGCTGCGGGCTGTTTAATAACTTCGTAGCAGAGGGATTCCAATGTACGACCTAGGGATTCATTCCCGTAACGTTCTATATAAAAATGGGAGTCTAAGGGAACTGGATAATGGGGAGATTCTAATTGGTTGACGGAGATCGTTCGTAGTACACTTTTGCGCTTTTCTCTTTCCCGCAGTAAGGACTGGCGAAAATTAGATTTACTCACTTGGTATCCTAGAGCTTCCGTTAACTTGTGCCATAATTTAGCACCAAGATCGTTTTGAATGTATTTACTGGATAAATTCAGGGCGATGGCAATATCCTCATACTTTTTCCCTTCCCAACAACCTTTAAATACCGCAATTTCTACGTCATTTAGGTATTTTTGGGTAGATTGAAATAAGATTTCATCCACAAATTGTCTAATTTCCAGCCAGGAAACCTCTGCTTCTGAGTTCATAAATCAGGCTCAATGCTTTTAGCTTTGATTACTGCTGCTTAAAATTATACTGATTGACAACCTTTGATACATTGGACTAGCTGACTCCTTAGGTTTCCCTATGATTCACCAGCTGATATCAAATTAGACCTTACTTTACCCTACTATGTGTACTCCAGCAAGGTTTATTTTGCTAAAAATTTCCTTAGCTTTTCAGGTTTATATTTGCGATTAATCCAGATATGCTGACAAGCAGTAAATGCGGAAACGTAAAACCACATAGTTCTACTAAATCAAAATGGATATGTATTTGTGTATACGTTTCCCCTGACTGCTTTCCCAAAAAACTGTCCGGTGTATTGTAAAGGAGAAACCGTGATGAAATCAATTAGCAAATCTTTTAAGTTTGTTCCCTTGATGGGTTCAGTGTCGCTGTTCGCGCTCATGAGCATTGTTCCCTTTGAAGGAGTTGCTCATGCTAGCTATGCAGCGATCGCCACAGGTGATGCAAATAATGTCTGGGGTGATTCCTGGAATTATCGTACCCAACAAGAGGCAGAAGCTGCTGCATTACAGGCTTGTGGCAGAAAAGGTGGTGCTTCTTGCCAGGTTAGGATATGGTCTCGCAACGAGTGCATTGCTGTCGCTAGAGACCCTGGAAGCCTAACCCTATTTTTTGGTGGGGATACTAACCTTGCTCAAGCCCAAGCTATAGCTATTAATAATTGTGGTAATGGTGCCTGTGCTGTAGAAGTATCAGATTGCACAACTCCAGACGAGCCAAGGCCAAGGCCTTGGCGGAGGTGGTAATGGTGGCTGTGCTATAGAAGTATCAGATTGCATAGCTAGAAACTGATAGCATTATTCACCAACACCATCGTTTTACAGGGAAAATTAAGCGATATCGCCATAAAAATGGGCATTTCGCCATTGTTCTGGAGAGAATAGTCAAATTTCTGACCATATCGCTTTTTCTTGGTAAAATTACTCTAGATACTCAACAAAAAAAACAATATGCTATTAGGGCTAATAAAAACGTATATGTTTAATTGCTGATCAAGGTGAAAATTAGATAAATTAATGGTTGTAGGGCAAAGTCGAAACTAACAAGTGGGGAAATCAATCTGATTCGTTGGATAACAGAATTATCAAGCAAGATGAATGTGTAGCTCCGTTAAGGCGTGCAAATCAAGCAAGTATCTACGCTGTGAGAAAATCTGAGGTTGAGCCTAATGATATTGTTACGGGCGATCGAGGAACTAAGTTGAAAGGCTTTAACTTGCACAAATTTAAGTTAATTCCCGCGACAAACACGATTAATCCTCCTCTATTTACTGCCTCAGCAAGACCATGTAAAAAAGATTGGTTCCATAGAGCAGGCTGTGCTATTGACCCAACTAACCCTGATCGGAATGGAGGACGTACTCAACGACTCGATCCAACTAATCCAAATTCACCCGGTGGAAAGGTGGTTAGGAAGATTGTACCTGTAGCATGTGGAGTTGCAGGAGCAGTTTACTCAGCACCAGGCGTTGTATCAACAGTTGAAGGTACGGTTACAGCTCACAAGACCTGTTATAAGGTAATTAAATATATTCAAAACCGTTGAATTTTATAGCTACAAATTACAGGGAATTTTAGGCGATCGCCCTAGAAAGAAGAATAAAATTTATGGGGCGATGCCCCAAGGGGGCGGGCGCAGCCATCGCTTTTTTTGATTAAATCACTCTTGTTACTAAATTCAGTATTCTAGTAGAATTAGAGCTATTCTATATATTTAATTACTGGACAAACTGAGAATTTTAGATACATTTTAGGTTGATAGAGAAAAAATGAAGCATATTAAAAAGGTAATAGTAATACTAGTTTTAAGCGTCTTACTAGTCTGTACCCATACACCTATTGCATCTGCTGATGTACTACCTCCTTTCCCTTGGAATAATAGACCACATCCCAGACCAGATCCCAAACCATCTTTCTTTGAGTACTGCTTTGAAATTATAAATGTTAATGAATATCCTGACTATTTGTTAGTCGAAACTAACAAGTTGGGTACTCAATCTGATTCCTTGGATAACAGAATTATCAAGCAAAATGAATGTGTAGCTCCGCTCAAGCGTGGAAATCAAGTGAGTATCTACGCTGTGAGAAAATCTGAGGTTAAGCCTCATAATATTATTGTTAGGAGCGATCGAGGAACTAAGTTGAAAAACTTTAACCCGCACAAATTTAAGTTAATTTCCGCGACAAAAACGATTAATCCCCCACTATTTCCAGCAATAGGAAGATTTCATCCTCATGATGAATATCGAATTGAGAAAGTTGTTGATGTTTTAAAAATTATCGCCATTAAACCAACATCTCTCAATTTAAATTTCCAAAAAGTCATTTACACTTTTGAACGTTTTAGACAGCATGAGTCGGTAACAAAACTTTACCAAAAACAGGATGAACGACCATTATTATCTTTTAATAATGAGCCGAGGAATTTTTTAAATTTGTTAATACCTGGATTTTCTATGATTGGTATGATGTTAGTCTATAGAAAGTCAAAACATTTCCGCAATGACTATTTCTCATAAGCTGTTTATCAAAGCTTTTATTTAACAATGCTTGTCGCATTCATTTTAGTTTTAGTCAGCGCTATATGCGCTGTAGCCTTTCCCCTAGCAACTTATACATTTACCTTAGCAACCTTTGGACTCACCCATGTTTTAACAGAACTCCATTACGTCGAGAATCGATTTGATCAGCGCCTAAATCATAATTTGCGCTTGAGAATTTTATGGTTACTGTTATTTATCGTCGGTTTTCGCACTTTACAGGTATTTGATTTAATTCCTGTTTGGGCTAGCGTACCGATAGAATTAAGTTGTGTGTTAGGATTGGTTTTACTTGTCATACCAGTTTTAGGGAAAAAAGATTGGCGATTAGTAACTTTAGCGATCGCCATCTGCGCCATTCTCACCCTAGGAATATTCTGGACAAGTACTATAGTTTTATTGTTATTCGCCAACTTACATAACCTTACCCCCATAGGATTTATCTTTGAAAAACTACAGGGACAGGAAAAACGTCGAGCAATTCTCCCTTGTCTTCTAGTCTTTGCTGCGATCCCCTTAGTAATTCTTTCAGGACTCCCCGATCATTTTTTGTCCTCTATTGGTTTAGTATCCTGGGACGCATCCTTGTTTCCTGTAGGAGATTTGGAATCTTATTTAGGAGCATATGTTCCACCTTTTTTTGATGGAGCGATGCCTTCGGCGGGCGCAAGCGCCATCGCTATCCACATATTTTCCGCAGCAGTATTTTTACAATCAATGCACTATGCTGTAGTTATCGGTGTATTACCTAAATGGGAGAATTCTGTTCAGAAACCAGCAAATAATCATTTACCCCCTTTTTGGTATCAACAAAACCAATTTCGATGGTTAGTCTTATTTCTAAGCATATTACTATTAATTATATTTATTAAATCATTTACTCATGCTCGTGCTGTATATGGAATCGCAGCAGCATTTCACGCTTGGCTAGAAATCCCCATCCTTCTATTGGCTTTAGTCTTACCAAAGGAGGAGAATTTACATATCGAATAATTGGTAGATGAGTAACCCACCTGAGAATGAACTAACATTAGCAATCAGGGATAAAAATAATCCCCTTCGCCAACCTAAATTTAAAATTATCCAATATAAAGTACCTTCAGCGAGTATCACAGCAGTTTCTATAAGTATAGCTCTCACAGGAAATTCCATATAAGGAATCAGAGCTTCGTTAATTTCCCATGCTAAGGGATGAGTGAAGAGAGTTGCGCCATAGGCGATAATCAGGATATGGCAAATTTCTACATAAGAAAATACTTGCTTTGCGGTCAGCAGAGCAATTAATACTATTGGTACTTCAATTGTCAAAGAAATTAATAATGCGAATAGTTGGTTCATTAAATCTTGAACCAAAATGAGTTTTCTCTATTGTAGATTATTTCTCAATAATTTCCCAAATAATTAGCACTCTACTCACTGGCTAGGGCTGAATATATCGGGAAATCTTTGACTAAATGACTCCTTACGCTGATTGGTGTCGTCAGAAATCGAATTTACCCGATGCAACAAGACATACAGTAGAAGCATTATTAGAAGAAGCTGGTACTAAAAATTGCACACAGGCTAATCAGAACTTAATTCGTATATCTAATAGGCTTGATTTAGCAAATAAACAAATCAGCGATCTTAGTCCACTCTCTAGTTTGACTAATCTCTATAGAGTTCACCTAGAAGATAACCAAATAAAGGATCTTCGCCCGCTCTCTGAATTAACTCAACTATATAGCCTTTATCTGACAAATAACCAAGTAAAAAATCTTCAGCCGCTATCTAAAATTTCAGGATTGGGTAAACTTTATTTAGGAAACAATCAAATAGAGGATCTTCAGCCATTATCCAAGCTAGCAAATTCCTTAGCTCTGCTTGTACTTAACAACAATAAAATAAGCGATCCACAACCACTGGCTAAATTAACTGTAATTGATTATATCGACCTATCTGGTAATCAAATTAGAGATATTAAGTCACTTGAGCCTATTTCTTCATTAAACATTACACTGTTTGAGAATCCGGTATTAGGTTCTTCCCAATATGTTTGTTATACAGGTAAATTTTACGTCGATGTCAGCACAAATTCTGGTGGTCAGTTAGTTTATAAATCTTTTACTGGCAATTATAATTACAATAATCCACCTCACGGAAGACCAGATCTAATTTTATACAACGGGAAAATAATCAGTAGCAAGAAACATATTTCACACGGTACTTATAATACAATCGAGACTTCAACAGTCACCAACTGGACGAATCCAGGAGGTTTTATTTACCAAATCCATCACTATGAACAGACAGAGGGAGCTGATCCAGGCGCTCAATCAGGAACGTTAACTGTTTTCCAAAAAGGCAGAAAAATTTATGAAGGAGCGTGTCAATTTGATGACTAATTTCTTTTACTGCTGAAAGAATAACCTCGCTTTGCGCTCATCTTGTGAAGATCGTCGGTAAGATAATTAACTAAACTAGAATTACTGCTGGGGCGATGGCTGCGCCCGCCCCCTTGGGGCATCGCACCATAATTAAGTAGGCGATACTAGTCATAAACATCGCCTACTTGATTGGGTAGATTAATTATTTTGTCTTAATTCTTGCTAACCGTTGTAACCAACTAACTAAATCATCTAAACTAGCAAAATCCAATAAAGCATCAGCCAAAGCTTCTAAATTCTGTAGTGATAAACCTTCTATCTGTATGGTTAATTGAGTTGGTACTTCCCGGAACTTTTTAGCCAGTATACGCAGCACAAGCTTTATAGCTTCTTCTTGTCTACCTTGTTCCAGACCTTGTTCTTCAGCTTGCTGTTTCAAATCTTGATACAAGCGCGTCTGCTCAAAACTAATATCTAACATTGTTTCTATCTCCTTTGGGCTTAAACTAGTAAAACGATAAGAAATAATAGAGGTAATTATTTCCATTATGGCGCGAGTAGCAGTTGGTTCACTGATTTCTTGCTGAGAACGGTTAATTAAATATCTTGCTGCTGCTGGTGCTTGATTCTGATCTAAGGTAGTCAATACCAATAAGCCCAGCTTAAGTGGTAATTGCTCCAATTCTCCCAACTCATCCAAGTATATGCGGTGTACCTGTTCAGAAGCTAGAAAAGCTCTATAAGGTCGAGTTTTTGTTTGTTCCTTGCTGCGACTGGGGTAAATTATTACTATTTGCCAATCTTCAAATCGATCTCTATTGCGATAGAAATATAGCAATGCTTCAGCAAATAAGCGCTCATACAATTTTTCATCCTTTTAGAATTGAACCTCGCAAAAATAAACTATCCCTAGCGCTAATGTTTCTGGTGGTAAAAATACCCCATCGATTTCAAATTTTGGCTCTTTAACTGCTACTGAATCGAACCGATAACCATCTGCATTATCTGGAGGATTTTCCAGTAATTCAAAGAGGATGCTTGGGTATTTTTGAAAAAGGGAATAAAAAATGGAATTGCGCCGCATAAAAAACTTCCTTTATCTCTCTAATATCTATATAGTTTATTTTAGTGAATATCTGCTGAATTATATCTATCTTTTGATCTATTTCCTACGCTAAATCTCTTATCAAGGAGCATATAAATTGCTGGATTAAAATCTTCAGTTAATTCAGTTACTGATTGAGTATAGATTGATCTACGGAATTGATTAAATGTTTGAGAATAGCAAAGCGAATTTATTCGCCGTAACAATAACGATGCTTTGCGCTCATCATCTGAATCTTGTCGGTAAGATAATTAACTAAACTAGACTTACTGCTGGGGCGATGGCTGTGCCCGCCCCCTTGGGGCATCGCTACGCCCGCTTTCGGAATCGCTTCCACCATAGTCAAGTAGGCGAGACTAGTCATAAACATCGCCTACTTGATTAGGTAGATTATTTATTTTTCCTCATGTCTGGGGCGATCGCTACACCCGCCCCAAATTGGTAATCAGTTAATAAACTTATATTAGACATGGTGATGTAAATCAGGATTTAGATGATTACCTGCTGAAGAAACATCAAAATGCTCGCCAGTTTGAACGGGATGTTCAGTGAGTCCATGCTGAGGATCGACTGGTTGACCAAATGAATTAGGATCATAAGATTCCTGAGAGTGTAGAGAATGCTGATGTCGATGATCAGCAATACCTGTACCTGTTTGGATTAGTTCTTGTTTGAGAATGTTTCCATCAATGTTGTGTCCAGCGATCGCTTGTCCTGCGACCCCACCAAAAGTATTTCCTAAAGGACATCCAATATCCCTAGTTATTAGTTGTGGATCAATATGACCATCAATCCTGTCCAGCAATATGAACTGCTTGGTTAGCTAGAGGAAGACCAATTGCTTGAGCAGCAATGTTGGCTACTCCTTGAGTAGACAAGTGCCCATTATGGATCACTTGACCAATGGAATTTTGTATATTACGAGTATTTTCTGGAGAAACACCAAGTTGACGATCAACAATACCTGTAGCTGTTTGGATTATACTAGAAGTGGCTAAAAATTAGACTTTACTTTCGGGACAAAAACAAGTATCATGGATAAATAATCAATAGAGTGTTATTAAAGGCTAGGTTTAATGTTGAACATAGAATTTACTCAAGAAGACATTGATAATTTGCATTATGAAAGATATCATCATCCATCAGTACAGAAAAAGATGGAAGCTCTATATCTAAAAAGTCAAGGTATAAAGCATAAAGATATTTGTAGTTTATGCAAAATATCGAAAATGACATTAATAACATATATTAAACAATATCAACTGGGAGGAATAGAAGAACTCAAAAAAAATGAACATAAAGGACAACCAATTAAGAAGGCAGGAGGCAGAGGGCAGAAGGCAGGAGGTTTTTAGATAAGTTTGCTTTTAATACTTCAGTTTTTTATTGATTTCTACTGACTTAAAAGTTCAAATCTTGCATTTACCTTCTGCCTCCTGCCTCCTGCCTTTCTCAGAAGTGGTAATTCCAAACCACAAAATCCTTGACAAAGGAACATTACGAGCAATTCTTAGACAAGTAGAATTAGAAGTTAATGAGTTTATTGAACTATTAAATAATTAAGGTGACTCAGCGATCGCTCTGTTAAAGAAGACCAGAAAGGCCGCAACGGGAATAGAGTCAAGTTAGAAGTGACAAGTATTGCAATTGCTCACTTAATCGGATGACTGAAGACTAAGAAACTATCATGAGTACTCTTTATAGCAGTCTTATTACTGATAAAAAAATAAATCTATGTCTTAAGGATGAGGAAAGTTGAATTTCCCTTTGGCATTCTAGATAATAGAAGTGCGCCTGTCCATAATTATTTTTAGTCACACTCCCATTATCTAAAATTAGAATAGCAAAAATCAATGGAGTTTTCCATCCCTCTAAAGAATTAAATTTTTTTCAATTCAGCATGATTAAAGATTAGAATATTAGTATCCAGCAAAACTCTATCGGACATTAGCTTCTTCTCGATTAAAGTCAAATTTTAGAGTGTTTAAAGAAATTGCTTTGAAAACCGGTTTTTTTGGCTTTGCTACAGGTTCTGACAAAAGTTCTGAGTCATCTAAAACGATAGAAACTTTATTCAGAGGTATTGCGCTTAAATCCATATGATGTGAAATCTATTGTATACCTCCTCCATCTCTACCCTCACTTAACTTCATTAGAATCGCCTCTAGTCTCTCCAAGGCTGCATTAGTTGATCGCTGATTTTCGTCAAACTCCCGTTGGTGTAGCTCAAAATTCCTTTGATGGTTCTCAGAGTTGCTTTGGAGAGTAACTAAATTATTTTGGAGTACTACAAAATTAGTATCTAGTCGCGTAGTGATTTCATGTAGTCCCACTACTAAGTCATCTAATAAAGCACTCCTAGCTAATACTGTAGTGGAAGTCCCGATAAAATCATCTACCTTGTAAATTAGTTCCACAACATTATTAATCAAGGTTTCAACAGTCCTGGTTAAGTTACCGTTTTGAGTACTAGCAACATCTATATAATTATCAACTCTACGAGATAAAGCCTCAATACTATTGGTCATGCTGCTAATCTGAACGGTAGAAGTCTGTATGTAACTATCAATTTTGCTACCTAAACTAGCATTTTGACGACTGGAAGCTTCTATATAATGCTCTAGTATGGACTCTATACGGTCTAACCTGCCTTCTGGTGTGGTCATTTTTTAGTAGTCTCCCTTTCTTTTAGCCAAGCGTTAATAAGCTCTTTAGACTTTTGACTCATAGTAGTTTTTTCTTCAGCGCAAGCCACTTTAAAGCGTATACGTTCTGATTCATTAAGAAATACAACTATTTTTACTGTTCTGTCTTCATCATTATTGTCAATCACTTTACCTGAGCTATCCATAATTCACTATTTAGTCAATTATGGCATTTGGTGTAGAAAAATTAAATTAATCAACTAGACTAATTGACTTAACTTACCTATGTAAGCTATGTTAGTTCATCAAGAACAAATCAGTCAAGACTCATTCACTAATTCCCGATAGATAACAAGCTCAAAGCCTTACACAATTTAGTTTATGGCTGTTTAGTCTCTATATCTTAATTGATCTATGGCTAAATATCAATTGATTGTAAGATGATTAAGCGTTTTTTTAGTATGAATTTTCTGGAAATCCAAATTATTTATAAAAATTTCATCTTTGCGATGCTGTTCACGGAGCGTCTGGAAGAAAAGGCGGGCGTTTCACCAAAGAGAGGCAGAGGGCAGGAGGCAGGAGGCAGGAGGCAGGAGACAGGAGGCAGAGGGCAGGAGGCAGGAGGCAGGAGGCAGGAGGTAGAAAGTATATTTTTTTGCCCTCTGCCATAGGGGTCTGAAGCCCCTAAATTTATTTATGAAAAACACAAAAACATGTATTTCGAGACACGTAGTGCGAGAAAT
>Ga0209611_10004513_pt1 | contig 23780 bp, 15 predicted proteins | sample S1TSphgellanicum_3_FD_187693 | JGI IMG/M metagenome (GOLD analysis project Ga0209611, IMG submission 187693) | Host-associated microbial communities from peat moss isolated from Minnesota, USA - S1T2_Fc - Sphagnum magellanicum MG (SPAdes) (version 2) | ecosystem: Host-associated > Plants > Peat...
AAAAACTGCAAAAGTCGCCATATTTTGAGGAAAAAAAGGTCACATGTCGTCATATCTAGTCGTCATATTTTAAGGGGAAAAAGGTCACATTTCGCCATATTTAGTCGCCATATTTTTAGGGGGGAAAAGTCACATTTCGCCATATTAAGTCGCCATATTTTGAGGGAAAAAAGTCACATTGTCGCCAGCCATACGTAGTCGCCTTATTTTTGAGGGAAAAGTCACATGTCGTCGTCATATTTAGTTACCATATTTTGAGGGGTAAAAAGTCTCATTTCGCCATATTAAGTCGCCATATTTTGAGGAAAAAAGTCACATTGTCGCCAGCCATACGTAGTCGCCGGCTTTTGAGGAAAAACAGTCACATGTCGTCGTCATATTTAGTCGCCATATTTTGAGGGGTAAAAAGTCTCATTTCGCCATATTTAGACAATGAATCTCTACTATTCGCCCAAACTAGGCAGGAATTCTTTTTTAAAGCCCACTTTACTTTCTGACCTCTAGCCAAATGTGGCTCATTTTTCTTGGTGGATAATGATGGCCAAAAAAAACCCTGAAATTATTATTTTAATAAATAGATAAGCAAAAAAAAAAAACTTTGGTCGTTGAAAAAATTAGGTTTATTTATTTATTTATTTATTTTTCAAGTTCTGAATGTCAAAAATTTGGGGAACTTTTGCCACAAAAGGGAAATTTTAGTTGAATTTACACTAGAAAAATACACCTCTGCAAATTTTTCCCAAATTTGTGGTAAAAAAGATCACAAATTTGTGGGGGAAAAATAAATAAATAAATAAAATCACTTGGTGAACAAATAGGTCTTGATTTGTTTTTGGTGTTTAAAGCCAGATCTAACCCAAGCTTTATGAAATGAATCATAGTTAAATTGTTGTGTAAATTAGTCATCCAAAAGGATGAGATCCTAAAACAAGGTCTAGTATTGTAGGACCCTAAACCCTACAATACTCGAACTTATAGGAAAGTCAAGTCCAAGTTGGAACCCTAAACCCATAAGTAGATCAAATTTGTAAAAAGGTCACTTGGACCAAAATTTCTAGTATTGTAGCTTTTAGAAAGGTGTCTACCCTAAGAACTTTTGGGGAAAGGTGCAATAGTTTTTAGGGTTAAATGTTGTGAATCTACAAGACTTTATTCCTAAGTTTTGTCTCACACAAATTGTTCATAGATTTCACAAAGAAAGGAAGAAAGAAAGAAAAGAAAGAAAAAGAAAGAACAATAGGTAAACTTGTTTGTTTATTTTTAAGGAATATTTTTGAAGTCTCATTTTGGGTGTATGAGATTTCAAAGCACGACACTCAAGGAAAAGAGAGGTTGTTGTGCCCCTTGCTTTCATCTCACATCCATTTGACCTCAAGAACATCATGTTGTGAAGATTATCATGCACATTGCACTTAAGCTTTCTAGAAGGTATAACCTAAGTATACCAAAAGTTGAATGACAACATTAGAGTTATCCGCAAAGTCACCCTGTGTTCACCCTGTCTTTGGGCCTCCTTTCACCCCCGAACCCCTCTTTTAGTGGTATATGTAAAGTGAGAAAAAGTTTATTAAATCTCAGTATGAAATGCTGAAACTCAAAATGCTGAATTTCAGCATTTAATGCACAAGGTTCGAGAGGAGGATTTATAGTAGCTGTACAGGTAGGAGCAGTGAAAATCTATGTAGGAGCACTCGGCAAAAAGAAAGACAGGGTGAAATTTCCTGACTTTACGAATATCTCTATTGTTTTGATCTTGTTGTTTGGTAGCATTTTTGTTGGCCTCTACCTTCTTCATTTGGAAATATTTAACATCTACAAAATGGGTTTCTATATTTTATTCAAAGAGGCGGCTCATGTAAGACAAGGATCACAATATCCAATCAAACCAAGGTAGGTTCAACGAAACACCTCAACTCTTTCTTACTCGCAATTTGTGAACAAAAGAATCAAAACTCTTGAAAGACCAAAAGTACTATGCAAATAAAACAAAATGGGCACACTTAGTTTTGCTTTTGTGGTGGAAGAAGTTCCAAGTGGGCTCTTAATCAAACCTTTGTTATACCTCTTATTGTTGTATTATTTTGAAGATTGGGTTTGTGTGTGGGTGTGGTGGACATGTAAATTTGAAAGTCATGCTCCAAGCACATCGGGTATCAATATGGTATCATTGTAGTACCATATGGGGGCAATAAGGATAAGAATATTATAGCAAAATTGATACCAGTCTTGTCAATTTCATACCGGGACCACTTCTAGTCTAAATATATACTAGGGTTCCATCAACATACCCACCCATCCCTCCTCTAAACCTTTAAGAGTGTGTCAAGCAAAATCCCACTTGGACTTCCTCCAAGTTGAACATAAAATTTTCATCAAACAACAAAAGAGAGTGAAAGACTTCATCATCACCATCACACATGTACAGAGGCAAATAGGTTTTATACCTTAGAGCATCTCCAGCAGTGCTCACTATGTGACCCTGCAAAAATATTTTTTCACATCCAAGTTTAGTTATTTACTTTTTTTTTGCAACCCCACCCATAAAACTGAAATTGGGACAACAAATAGGTGGGAGGGGGGACTACTAATAGCAAACCACCTGGGACCAATTATTATGATGGACCAATCAAAAACATGGAACAGCAGTCAGATCATATTTATTATTACACTCTTTTCTGCATATGCACAACGTTACTGTGCCTTTGGCCAGCCACCGCAAACTGTGCAATTCTGCTGAGCCAAAACCAATTTCCTGAGCCAAACCCGCATGTATTGACTTTTCTTCATCCAATTAAAACTCTGCAGGATCACGTACTGAACACAGCTGGAGATGCTCTTACCTGGGATCTGTGATCCCCTTTGCTTTTTAGCCCAGATAAGCTTGATTATTCAATCAAGACTATCCCACATCATTCTCTTATAAGTATCAGATCACATGTTGTGAGTATGATAAGGATCCGTAACACAGGCCAATTAAAAGACTAAGCCATTCATTTCTCTTTGATATAAATAGGTTTGATGAGCATCTAATCTATTATATAAGGAATAATGGGTAGACCATTTCAGCACTTTTGTAATCAGATCATTTCTCATTATATTTATTTATTTATTTATTTTATTTTTTCTAAAGTTGGGAGTTCAATTCTCAACAAATTTGGCAAAATTATCAAATAATTTTTTTTGCGGCTAGACCTTTTGTGAAGAATTATTTATTTATTTTGTGCTGAACATCAGCTACTGTAGGTATGGTATACGAGTGTTCTTTAATCAAAAGGTTCCATACCAGGTAGTATAATTGCTAGTTAAAGTGCTTCATTTGACAATGTTGTTGAATGTGTAGTTGTTCAACAACCAAAGGCCTAAAAAATTTCTGTGCAATTTATGCTATGTCCCACAATCTGCGACTTCTTTGATCCCGCATGCATTCAAGTATACGACAAATTGATGCCATATCCTCCATCCAGTAGGACATCTTCAATGATGTTTTTGCCAACCTAGACTTGTATCATAGCCATGTGAGGATTGATCACCACCTACATGATAACCGGATTTAGTCCTACTTGAGGGATATTTTTTCTCCTGAAAAACAACTTGACAATAACATATTATTTGAAATTAAAGGCAATATTGAAAAATTGGCCCAACGTGAAGGTATGTTTACTTTCCAATAGTTGTTAGCTTATTTCCTCTAGACTGAAAAACATTTCGATGTTTTTCATTTTAAGCACATCAAATTAGGGTTGTTAACGTTTGAGTTGAAATTCTGAGTGAGGTTGGTTCTGGTAGGAGTTTTCATATTGGCTTTAGGTACTTCTAACTAAGGTCTTTGCATGTTCTTTATAGCTTTTTCAAATGCACATTGAAGCTTTTCCTCCTCTTGCTAACTTGCGAGGCTCTTGTTCTTGTGAGGTTCCCTCTCCTTGAATATCACATTTTTTGGTAACTAGTTGCGGGTTCAGCCAACATTGCTTTTCTTTGAACATTGCTGGAACCATGTCCTTATGGGGACAATTGTAGATCTTATGTTCAACAAAATTACAAATGAAGCACTATTAAATGATGGAATTGGATTTATTTGTTTTTTCGCGATTTCCTTTATCACCATATTTATTTCCTAGACTTCGACTAAACTATGCCAAAATTCACTACTACTTTTTTTTGTCTTTAAGCTTATTGTTTGGGTTGTTGGGATTCTAGGTCCAGTACTCCTTATAATGTCCTATTGCACTAACCATAGATCATATTGGTTCGTTTCTTTTTGACAAAATTTTCCTACTTGGTTAGTGGTTTTAGTAATTTTTGGTATTCATTTGCGTCACCCATACTTTCTTCATAGGGAATTACAACTTCCTTATGTTCAAACAAGGTGTCCCCTTTCATCCCCACCATTGCTATCCAAAGATACAAATATATAGTCTTGCTAAAAAAACAATGGTTAGCAAATTATCATATGCCTTGATGTTGTAGGTGATTTAATAGTTTTAATATACATTCATAGTATACTTCCACCTTCTTGTCTCAACCTTGCTTTATCACTCACAATGCCATCTACACTTGCTCATCTATTTGTACTTTTTGGTAACACTTGCAAAATGTAACTTTTAGCTCCTCAAATTTGCAAATTGGATGCACTTGCATAATTTTTTCTCCCCACTTGAATATGCGAAAGGGTAAAACAAAACAAATTGATGATTTTTACATCCATCTTTTCCCCATTAGCCTAAATGGCCTTTCGGAAGACTCGTAAATGGGCATTAGAATCCATTCCTGTGGTGTAAATGGGATAGGTTAAAGATTTCCTACTTGGCAAGGGATTTGGTGTTATAGGTGGTTAGATAGGATACCACGAAGGGTACTAAGGATTCCAAGTAAGCCTTATCCATGGTCTTGCCTGTCTTGTAGCACATAATTTTGAATTTTGGTCTCCTGGATGTTTGTTACTGCCACCTTTTCGAGGACTGCTATGCCACTTCTTGGAAGATCATTATCGGCATGTTTTGGAGGATTGTTACTTCCACCTCCTAGAAGATGCTACCACCACTTCTTGAAGGATTGTTACCACCAATGCCAAAAGATTTGCTACCACCATAACTTGTAAATATGTTCCTTCCACTAGTAGGAAGCCCACCAACATTTCCAATCGACCGGGGATGGTTTGCCCTTTCATTCATTGTACAAGTTTTTGATAGGAAGTATTGGTGGCATCCTAGGGTTATTCTTGCTTTTGGAAAAATCATCATCATCATCTAAAGGCTCCTTGTGATCTATTACAATCCCAGTTTATGCAACCTTTGAAACTAGCTTTGGTGGTGCAATAATGTTAGCAAAGGGATTAGACATTAAAGGCCACATTGTAGGAACACTCCCTATGCCATTGTGATTAAAACCAAAATATGGTGTATATGGTCTAACATGAAGAAATATTGAATTTGGAAAACCTACCAGATTTTGCTACATGACATTTTTGGTAAAGGGAATTGAAATAGGTGGAATAAATGACTTTTTACAAGGTGATTATGGTAGTGTTAAAGGATAAATCGATGGTTCAGCATTTGGAACAAAACTTTGAATGGCTGTTGATGTGGGATAAGGTCTATAATTAGTTAACATTGTTTATGTACGCAATATTTGACTAAACCAATAGGAACAATTTTTTGACTTATGACCCGTACTTTGACAAAAAATATAGGCTAAAAATGAATGAGGAGAAGCACAAATGTTAAAAATAGGGGTTACCTAAAAAATTTAGTGGAATTCCTTTTCATCCAAAATATTCATCCTTGAGGATTGCACATTTTGTACATCATCGGAAAATCCCTTCCCTTGAAGTTGGTGTAGTTCATTAATTTGTTTTTGGAGTCAATCAATTTTGTTCTTTTTGGCATGTGGACTTTGTCACAATGGTTTCATGGTACCAAAAAATTTGATTTTCAATAGGGTCCCAAATTGATTCCCATGAAGTTTCCAATTCATTCTTGATGTGTCACAATTTCGGCTAATGGTTTCCAATAGGTCTTATAATTTTCGATTCAGTATTTTTGGTAACATCCTCCACTTCATTCTACTCCCCATTGTGAAAAGTCGTAGCCTCTTCTATGTTGATTTTTGGAAACTCAAGTTGTTTTGGACTACTTATGTTCCCTACTTTAGCACTTTCTTGGAAAACTTGCTCCATTTTTTAAATATTTTTTGTCAACACTGTTGGCATATTGTAAAACAACTTGAAAAAAGTTGTAAATTATTAGTTTTTTTGGTTTTTTAATTTTTATTGTCAAAAATAATAATAGACATGTGGTATTTTGGTAGAGTCAAATAATTTCAACCCATATTTGTCCAAAAAAGAAAAACACTGAGCTGAAAATTTCAATTCAATTTATGCGATATGGTCACCAAATGTTAAGGTCGTCTAGTGAACTATTGAGTTTAGGAATTAATAAAATGGGGAGTAGGAGAAATAATCTTCTTCTTTTCCTTGGATAAGCAAAACGTTGAAACACAAAATGGATGTCAAAATTAGTGCAACAAATTTATAAACTTTGTACAAAACAAATATGAAGCAAATACAAGTAAAACAAACCTTGCACATCAAAAAATACTTGTAGCATACAAAGAAAAAAATAGCTAGTAAAAATTCTATGTATAAAATTATGACAAAAAGTTATTTTATTTAAAAAATTTCTTGTATAATCCTCAAAGGCATAAAGTTTCGCAACCCTAGCTTTGGGCTCGCAACCAAGGCAAAGGGGTTGTAAGGTTACGGGCCAAGAGGAAATTCGGGAGTCAAGTAAAGAGGTCGCAAGGGTGCAGGCCAAGAAGAAGCCCGGGTATCACATCACATACTCCTAGGAGTGTAAGAAAGTGCGAGGGAGTATGAGGGAGTGAACCCTCACACTCCCAAGGCAACTCTCACTTTGAGAGATGGAGTCCTGGTGGACTTCCAAAATTTCAAAGAGCAATTTCAAGGGTCAAAACTCAATAGTTTGTGGCGTTCTTTATATCATTGGAAAGCTCTTGGAACGTAGATGTCTAAAATGGGTTCGCATTGCTCATTTGGATATCTGAAACACAAGTTATGGCCAAAAGAAGGGTTGGGAATCAAATTGTCAGTTTGACTTCCGACCAGAAAAAAGTCGAGAATTGACCTGATTTATTTGGCTGCAGAGGGTGTGCGACATATTGTTGGAAAAGCTCTCAACGAGAGCTACAACTTTGCTTTAACGCGCATCTTGATTCGAGGTCTACTCGCAAAATTATGGCGTTCCAAAGTCGCAAGAGTCCCAATTGGCGCGATTTCGGGACTCCCACTCAGGAGTCCTGAAAGAGAAAAGTCATTTGCATGTAGGCTCCGTGGCCAACCACAGAGTATATTATAAGGGGGAAGGTAGTGGCTTCCCCCAAATCCGAGTCATGGTGAGTCTAGTGTGTCCATGTTGCCTATGGTTCGTCCTAGCACCAAAGGTGTTCCAATTATGCACTAACCACTTTGTGTGGGTTATGTGCAGGCCCATGTGAGTGAGTGAAGCTTGTCAACTCTTCCTAGTCCCATCCCGGAGCTCCAACATGCCCCTCTACCCCTCAAAGTGTTGTGAGCTAGGGAACGTGCCTCGACTCCTCCCTCTTCCACTGTCTTCTACTTGGACTCACATTTGAGTCCTTCGAGGAGTTGGGAGTGCGTCATAAAGCCTTAAGTACTTTAAGGAAACTATTTTGAAATGGTGGAATAGTCAGTTAGCCTAATCCCAAAAATTTTGATCGTAAAAATAATAATCATCTAAATTTAATAAGTAAATTTGGTTGACAATAAATTTCAATAACAACCAACCAATTTGATTATGAAAATTGGTAACATGTTTTCAATAATGAAAATGGAGAATAAAATGTTTTCAATAAGTTTTTACCTTCAACAATTTCCAAGTTTATTTGTGATTTATTGGTTTTCCTTTTTCGATCGCCTTGTTGCATTCTCCCACTAGTTGTCATTGATTTTTTGATGTTTTGTACAAAATTCAATTTTCTGGCTATGAACTCCTCAATACATGAACTTAAAAAAATTCTCCAAATTCAAAATGACTTAAAAATAAACCAATTTGACATCCTTCTTGCAAAAGTTGCAACACATGAAGCCTAATGGAAACAATGGATTATAGTCCTAAATTTCTATCTTCATTATAACTTTTGGAATTGTAACCTCAAATATTATCATTTGGCACCAAGCTTTGGAGGCTTATGCCACATAATTATGATATGGAATATTTTTAAAAATTCCTCATTTAAATTGTGTTAAATAAAACTACAACAAGCTCCTATGTGTTTTTCATGGCAATTTTATAAATTCAAAGCATTGTAATTGCCATGTGCCTTGAACTTTAAGAAAATTAATTCCAATTTAGTGTGTAGTTTAGGAAGTTGTTAAGGAAGGAGGATTGATTCAAGAAAAAATCTTAAGCAAGCTTTTGTTCCGTAATACTAGAATTGAAATTCATTTAAAAGCAAATATTTTTTGTGTGCCATTGTATTATAACCAACTTACACTTGATTGCCAATAATAAGCAACAAGCTTGTGGCTTCTAGGATCTCTCATCAATTGGTTTATTGGGTGTTTGTTCATCCTTATCATTAGAATATGCACATAAAAAGGAAGGAAATCATGAAGTTTACTTCCCTTAATGGATTGCTCCAAATATTGTTTTGGATGGCCATTTTGTGTATTGTCCCATGACTTTAGAGCTTGTTTGTTACCCATTTCTATCCAAAAACTTCTTGACTAAGCTTTTGGGTTTTAATTGTTGTAGGTGGTCAATCTACCACAAGTTGCAAAAACTTTATCAATTCCAATTTGAAAGGTTTCTCCATAGACAAAATTCATATTGGTCCATAAGTTTGCAGACCTTGGGATTTAGAAGCTACATTGCCTCCATCAACAATAAACCATGGACGATGTAGCATCTAATTAAAACTCAACATTTTATAGCAACAACACATGCCAACACGCACTCTCCAAGAAATGTAAAGTGCATCATGGCAAATAGGCGTTGTCCTACTATATCCACAATTGTCATAACCACCATATAAACTAAAATTTATAATGTGGTGTTAAGTACACATTTACTAGCTTTGAAGTTATAGTTTATGTTCAAATACAACATGGTAAACAGTTCTTGGCATATAAATATTTTTTACATGGGGAGACATCAAGACATTGTCACTTTGGCTTTGAATTCATGGATGTCAATTTCTATCACAATTAGTGTCTCTAATCCATTGGTTTCCTCTTCTTCTTCGTTGTTTATAACAATGATAAAAGCACCCTCTTCTAACAATGTTTTTTCATTACCTTTCACTTGTCTTTCATTCTTTTTCTTTTTCAAGGTATGAAGGTTGAAATTGTCAACAAAGTATTTTGTCAAATCTTTCATTGCAACAAACATTTCTACAATTTATTTATTTTTCTATTTTCACAATGATCAAAAGCATCCATAAATGACATAAATAATTCAATAGACAAATCTACCATTCTTTTTGTGAAGTTGAGATCAATATCCATGCATGGTTACTTGGATTATGTGGGTGTTTGATCCAAGTTATGGACATTAGACCAAAGAACTCATTCCAACCTTTCAAGTAAAGGAAATTGTTTCTAGTTGCATGTTTGAAGATTATGCCAACACATACTTTCTTTATAACTTCCTATAATTCTTTCTAGAAGAGATTGTTGTATGTATAAATTATTTTTTAAAAAAAATTGGCAGTAAATGGCTTTTTTCTTTTGTTTGTATGAATAAGGGTTTGGTTTTAATCCTTTCCATCACTTTCAACAGTTTCATGTGTTCAAATTTTTCTTTCATTGGATAGCTATGGCATATTTTTGTTGTTTTAGCTCTGATTTTCATTAGACTTAAATAGTACTACTATTGAATATGCATTGAACCTTTCAACTAATATGTTTGAGGCCATTTTTATCTTGTTGTATAAATGGTCCAAGCTCATCAATATTGATTGCTATTTTTTATTCTATTAACCCTCATGAAAAATAAACAAAAAAGATGCACAATCCATACACATCTTGCACAAAAAAAAACATGCATTCCATTACTATTAATGCATTACACGACTTTGTTTAGGACAATTTTCTATATCTTTCAAAATCTATCACCTTTTTTTGATTCTAGGATTTTATTAATGTCAATGACTTTATCTTTGGTAGTATTAAGGGGACCCTATACATCCAATGTTCATTCGTCACCCACTCCCCTAAATGACTTTTTACCATGGCTAAGTATCTAGTTGTTCAAAATATCAATGGCATCGTAAAATTATATTCTAAATGTATTGAGTAAAACCAAGTTCTAGTGGTGTCTATTTCACATTAACGGAACTCATTTTTTACGTTGGTGTACTTGGTGGTGTAGTTTCTTTCGAATATGTCATAAATTTTTTAAAGCATGTTAGGGAGCTTGGTTTTTCCACCTTGGTAGTGGTAATACTATTGGTCGACATTGGCTAGTTCATCTTTATGTTATAAGCAAGTATCAAATGATTCATATGGATCATTTTTTACTTCATTTGCATTTTTTGGCCATTTTTTAATGTAAGATTGATTCATTTATTTTGCAATCTATTTAGAACTTGAACATGTACTGTCACACTACCAGTGAAATCGCATTCTAAAATTTTGGTTCATGGGGTGTGTTGGCCATGGATTGTTTTTAAGAAGTTGTTGCAAGCTATTTAGAAACTTTGGGATAAACAGTTTTATCGATGTCCCATATATCTTGTAATCTTGCAAGTGATTAGAAGATGTCAACCTTTGCTTGGAAGTTTGCATTTACACTTTTTAGGTTTTTTACAAATGAGTACAAGTTCAAGTCTAGTGGTGTTTAGCAAAAATGTGTGGATATGGATATCATGACATATTACAAATGAATAAATGAATTAAAAACTAGGCTACTTTGATTGATCCTTTGAAACTCACAACAAAAACTAAACTTGATACTTAAAATATTCCATAGTTGTAAACATTTCCACATGGTCACATTTTTATAAATGTATATTCAATTTGTGTATTTATTGCTATCATAAAGTGTAATGGACCGTTTGCATGGGACTTGCAACCTTAAAATGTTTACATAATTTGTAAGAGTAGCTCCAAAGGCCATAATATCTAAAAAGATTTGAACAACCAAAATTTGGTTGCAAATGCTATCTTAAATTGTATGAATAATCAAGTAGGTTTTTGTGTTCAATATATATTCTGACATCAAATGTTGTCCATATCAAGAGATCTTTATGTATAATCAATTGATAAGCATAAGATGATTAGGTCTTTTCCTTTCATTTGAAGTAATTAACACCACTCTACTTTCCATATTAGCTTGGATCTTGGTTATCCATATGGTTAGGCCTTTTTCATGCTTATTTTTTAGGTCTACTATTTGGAAGGAGAATATGGAACCTTCATGCCATTTGCCAAACCTCACATGATAAAAAAAGGTATTTTATTATGTAATGAAAACAATGAAAAAATCATGTCAACAATCTTAATAGTTAAGTATCTTAATTAATATCTAATCTAATGTTTGGAATGGGAGATTACACACATTGGAGCCATTTAAATTGTTAAAAATTGGAGTCATGGATTTGTTGATGACATGGAAGAATATTATTGTGTGTTATAGAATATTCTTCCATGTCAACATGATCTATTAAAAAATATACCCTTTGACATCCATGGAATATATTAAAAATATTTTTTTGTGCTGACACTCATTGAGTTGTAAAAGATATTAAAAGTTCATTTTGCCTTCACTTGAGTATTCAATTTTCTTGGGCAAAGTTTAGAATATGAACAAGCCTTGTTCCATTCCTATTTATCCTTCTTAATTTTTTAAAGCTAAGTTATACATTTCAATTTTTTGCAAATTAGATAGATTTTGATGGAAGCAAATTTAACATTTTTGCAAACCTTTTCATCAATAGTAGCATTTAACATGCCTTAGAAAAAACATGACCAAAAGAAAAACCTTGAAAACCTTCATCTAAACTTAGGAATTGACATCTCACAATAAATTTCAAAGCAATTGTCATAATATTCAAATTTGACCTTTTGCCTTTGCCATATGCAATGATTTTTTAAAAACCCATATTGATTAAATAATTTTACCAACTTGTTAGCTAAGGTTTGACCAATTGTTTTTATTGTCTTAAACAAACTAATAACCATTTGTTTAGGTTGCCAATAAGATCCCACACAATTAAAAACAAGAGTAAATATATCATGTGCCCCCTTGGACATTCATAAATCAAAGCTTGTTGTTGTAGAAATGTAATTTGTTAATTTTTGGGAAAACATAATTAAAAGAAATGTCTCCATTAAATTTAAACAATATTTAGGGGTTTGCATGTTACAATGTACATAAAAACTATAACAATTTGATAGTTTTCAATACATGTCTAAGTTTTATGCATCATGGTGGAAATTTGGAAAACAATTTTCACTAAAATTTTGTAGTAGTCGATGGTTCATGTCCTAATCTATCATTATGTTGTGAAATCAATGCACATATGAATGATATAATAGTCCAACAAAATGCTATTTTGATTTCCAAAGATTAAAACATCTTTACAATTCCAACAAAAGGACCAAGAAATACTACATTTAATGATAAACTTTCCATGAAATTTTACACATTAAAAAAACCCTAAAACAAAATCTTCCCCATCAAAGATTTTAATTCTTCTTAAGGTTGTGGAATTTAAATTAAATGATTTTAAAATGTTCATTAGTACATTATGGTATGATAATGTTGATGACTATGATTTTTTCAACTTGAAAAATGTTCTTCCGTTGAAGATTTACTTGGATGAAGTGTTTTCTTAATCATTTATCAAAAATAAGATGAAGTTTTCATTTTAAGAAAAATGAAAAATCACTAACAAATAAAGGTTTTTTAAAAACCTTTATTGAACCATTGATGTACATTTAGACAAATGCACATTATGATTCAATTTCAAATTCATGATTCTTATTACTTCTTTTAATTTTGAGGCCCACATCAATAGGTAGAAGAAAGGCTTGTGAAGAAGGGCAAGAAATAATGGTCATTTGGTTTAGCTTTGAGTCTTGAAATGAAAATGTAAATTTTGTTGGGTTTACAATGAAAATAACAAGTTCCTTCCTTTACACAAAACTCATCCTTCAATTTTCATTTGAATCACAAATAATCACCTATGGTTAAATTCCTCTATATATGTGGATTGTAATAAAATTTGAATTTCTTCTCTTATTGCATGTATGGATTGAAACTTTTTCCTACTTCAAGTTTTCCCTGATAATTTAAAGTGAATGAAATCTTATGTATTGCTACTTTTGATACTATATGTAATTCCAATTTTCAAACTAGTTGTGTCTGTCCAATACATGCTTGGTAAAACCTAAAATCATACATGCATGCCGCGTCTACTATCTTAGGGCAATAATAAGTTTTTATAACATAAAAAGCAACAACAATATAAACAAATTAAGTCAATTAAAAATTAATCTCATTATGATTTTTTTAAACTAAATTTTCATCAATGCTTTATTGAAGTTTTTAAAATAACATCAAATTAATTAAAAATATTTATCTCATAAATGGATTTTATATTAAAATGTTAATTTATTTAAAAATTGATGTGTTTTATTTTAATCAATTCTTTGCATAATCTTTCCAAATCAATTTTTTAAGAATCACATTTTAATAAGATTTAAAGGAATTGAAGCTAATTATTTGTATGTTTATCAAATGAATTTCATTAAAAAAAACTAATCATCAGAATTGTTTTTTGCATTTCATAGCGATATGAAACCTCATGATCTAAAAAGGCAAGTGACAACCCAAGAAAATTGAATGATACAAATACATGACTAAATCAGTTACCCAATATTCACATTTTGGGTATCAGTTCAAAAAATTCGCTGGATTTTGTTCTGCTAAGACTTGATTTAATGAAGAATAAGAGAAAATTAGTGAAGGCATAGATAGGTAAGGCAAATCCAAAATCGGGGTCGAAATTCTTGTGAGGACCAATTTAGGTGAGGAATTAAACCAGTTTGGTCCCTCTTTTTTTTTTTGGTCTATTGTTTTCATCCTGACTTTTGATCAAAACTAGTGCTAGTATCCTAGTTTGGGGTACTTTATGAAATAACTCTATTGTATCCAAAATGGCCAAAAGAGCAAGAAAGAAGGCAACTCATTTTCAAAGATCTGCCAAAAAAAAGCTTACAATTTGTATGGTTACAGAGTACAAAACTACATAACATGGCAAAGTTGCACATAATTTCACAACCTAAGGTGCTAGTAGTTGATTGCAAGCAAGGTGCTAGTTGATTGCATTATAAAAAAGGTTGTGGTGATAACACCACCAGATTGAAATTAGGAAGGGAAAGTGTGTAACCAAAAAAAATCTGGAATCTTGCAACAAATTTTCATGGACAAAAAGTCATGGGTTTGGAGTGTGCATTTTTCTTGCTCGGGTTCTTCACAAAATGGGTGCATTTATTTTCTTGCTCAGATTCTTCACAACTGGTTGTTGCAGACAACTTCGGAGGGATTTGTCCAATTGTAGATTCAAGGCATCTAGCATTAGATTGTGGATCACATCTTAGGCCCCCAAAATTCCAATTGGATGCCTTAATGCAGGCATTTGGAGGTCAGTAGTAGTACTGCCACAGCAACTGTTGATTACTATTGAAACTCGTGTTCTTAGAATTGGAAGGAAGCATGTACATTCTTCCTTGTTTGGTGCTGTTCTCTGAAACTTTTTCAGGCTCTAAAATTGGATCTAGAAGAGAGCAGTGAAGACATAAGCTTTGATTCACAATTTGGTCCAGAGTTGTTCCTACAAGTTGAACAACTGAGATGATAGCCATGTATAGTGCTAACTCTGGTGCTTGCTGCAGAGGTTGTGCTGCATCCTCCTCACTGCACTTGCAGAAAGTTTGAATTGTGGTTGGACAACTGCTGCAGCTGGTAGTGAACTTGATTCCTTTCTGTTGTTGGTGAAGTGGTGGCACATCATGACCTGAATTGTGTCCATCAGCTGCCTCATTCAACACTTCTCTTCCTCCTCCTCTTTCCCATGCTCCAATACCATCACGCATAGCAACTGGATATGCACCATTATGCTCATTGTCACACCTTGACCCAATATAAGAACACATGAGGGCTGCTGCTGCACAGTTGATGAGTCTAGTATCATGGCACCACAGTTCACAAATGGAGCAAAACAGGCAGCAGATTGGAGCATGCAGTTACCAGTTTGTGTTGTTGCCAGTCTAGTGCCATAACTGCTTATGCCACATTCCCAGAGTCTTCCATGATGATCATCCTCATCTTGTCCATGAGTTGCAGCACATAACAAATGCATGACGTTGTCAACGTCAATTGAATTCAGATTGGCCTCAAAGAATGGTTCCAGAGTCAAAGAACTCTCCTCATCCTTGTCCTCCATCTATACAAAAAAACAATTACATCTGGCTGCACCACCAAGCATCAAACCCTAGAGCTCAATACAGTCATCATGATTTCCATGGCCAAGAAGAAGAAGAAGAAAAAAAACACACAACATCCTCACAAACCTCATCAATCAGTGTACCTGGATCTTGCTCCTTGTTGAATTTCTTCAACCAGTAGTATGAGGAGGAGGAGAATATTAGCATGCAAGTTGTGGTGGTGATGATGGTGATGGTGAGTCTGAGTCTCATAAGGTTCCAAAATGCGAGTGAAATCTTGACCAGAAGCTCTGCTGCAGTGGCAATCAGCTATTGTTGTTTCATTAGGTTTCTCAAGAAGTTTAGAAGAAGAAGCAGAAGTGGTGTTGTTTTTAATTCTCAATCTGAGCAACCACCTTAGACTGCTGAGAGTCGTGAAGGATAGTGCAAAGGATGGTGGTAACATGATTCCCACAAGGAGACGTTGATTTGAGGTTTCAGAGCCATCGTCCATGATCATTGTTGTTTTAATTCTGTGCTTGTGGTGAAGATCTTTCCGTCTAATTGTTGCATTCCAGTGATTCTTGATGGCATTTTCAGTTCAACCTGGAATGAACTTGGCAATGTCAGCCCATTTATTGCCAAGATTGTTATGTGCAGACACAAGAACTTCTTCTTCCTCCTTGTTCCAACCGTCACGTGCACCCATGCCCCCAAACATGCAGCTCATGGCCACAAAAACTTGTTGAACCGATTCTTCAAGCAATTTTTCTGAACAACTTCTTGTAAGCTAAGAGAGAGATCCTGAGCAAATGTTGGTGAAAACCGAAGTGTGTGATCTAAAAATTGTCTCTCTGAGTCTCTTGCAGCTTGCTCATGATCTTCATTCTTTCAGGTCTCTTTCCTGGTTATAGGATTCTTTAGAGCTCATGGATTTTCTTTTGCAGTTTCGATGAGGTTTTTGCAAGTGGGTAGTACTAACCTTGATGTCAAGGCGAAGATGATTGTGCCCGCGCTTGCGGCATTGTTGCCAATGCAACCTGTCAAGAAAGTAGCAATGACAGACCAGCATTGTTGTCCATGCCGCTCCACCAATTTCCATCAGGTACCTTCAAAACAAAACAAGAACAAGTACACACACCCACAATTAGGACTTCCTGCTGCTCATTTCCTCTTTTAAGAGACGGCAATTGTAATCGTAGTCTGACAAAAACAACTGCAATTGCAGAGTACTACGAGAACGAGCAATCGCAATTTCGTAGCAGACAGACAGACATACATAAGAAGACGACGAAGAAGAAAAGAGAGATGATAATGCAACTTCGGGACTAGGAGAGGAGAGAAACCCAAGAGTAGAAGAACGTCAAAAGCAATACTGAATGCTCGAACATGGGCATTTTGCCGAGCTCTACCACATCACAAGCCTTTTCTTTCTTGGTTGTTTTTCAACAAGATCTTTTTATTGGACTACTGACTTTTAACTCAATTTTTATTATATTACTAGGATGCAAGGCCCACATACTTCCACTCACAGGGCTCTCAAGGGAGGAGCTGGACCTCCAGTCAATCAGGAATTATTAAATCAAGCATGTGCGAACATCAATTATTTTATACCAGTTGTATTCGCACATTCGACCTCTTGATGTTTTTCTTGTACAACAGTAGGATCAGAACTTGTGTGAATAAACTGCTGTCGTTGTCATGAGTCGTCGTCTTTCTCTCATTTCTTATTTTCTTCTTCCGGGATGAAAAACTTTCGAGACGAATGAAAAGACGGATGAATGAAAAAAACGACCACAAAAAGATATTATATAAGTAGATAAGTAGATGGTACGATTTGTATTCATATGTTTTTTCAAACCATCTATTCCATAGGTTTTATCAATTGTTATTAAACCTTTTCTGTCTTCAATGCTTGGATTAACATTATTCACAAGATTAACATAACCAATAATGCATCTCATGTCTTGAAAACTTCTCCTTTCAACATTTTCCCCATCATTAACACAATTAAAGGTTCAATATAATGCATTTTTGTTATGTCCGCTCGATATTTTTTCTTTGGAAATGCAACCTTTGAAGATTTGTTTGCATTCTTTTGGTTCATTATTTTTTATTATGTTATTTTCTATTTGGAAACTTTCATTTTTGTTTTGATGTTCTCACAATTTCCTCTTGATCAATATCCATTTCATTGACATTTAGTTCCATTTCATTGTCAATGGATATTGTATTTTCATTTTGACTAGACTCCATTTACCATCGAACAATTACAAGAAAATTACCTAAAATGGAGGAGAAATTAAAAACAAGTACCAAAATAATGAGTTCAATTTTTAATTATTTCAACTATGCTATGAAAATCAAATCAAAGCATTTACAAACTATATTTGCAATTTTACGAAAAATTTACTCAATTATCTCCCCTCATTTCATTTTATGTAAGATGCAAGAAAAATATGATTTAATATTGTTTTGTGAATAGATGTGTGTTTGAATAGGTGTGTTTGTTGGCCTTGCACAAAACAAAGCTAGAAAATAATTCAAAACAAAGTTTTACAAACAAATAAACACTTTGAAACTTGAAAAAAAACAAAACTTACCTAAAAATTGGAATTGAAACTTGAAAAAACTTCTAGCTTTCCCACATTTGCATAAAATAGAAGAAAGGGCCAAAGATCAACAAAGAAGCATTGACAAGTAGGAACACATGAACCAAAAGAGGTGCCAATCATGAATAAGGAGCACATGAGCCAAGAGTGGCATGTACGAACATGAACACAAGAACAAGGAGAGGTGTTAATAAGCAAAAGAACAAAACAAAAACCAATTAGCAAATGAACATAAACAAAAGCCAACCCTAAAACACAATGCATATATAACTAGTTTTGGAAGAAAAAACTTAATTATACTTTCAAAAGTAGCCATTGTCCAATGGCACCTTTTAAACCCTAAAACTAATTTTAAATCTTATAGAACACCTAAATGATTATTGAATGTATTAAAGTATTAGGTAGAATTTAAAACCTTGATCATGGTATTTTTTAATATGATCTTGATAGGTTATCAATTACCAAAAAAAAAGAGGGATAGGGTTTCAAGTGGTTAGTTCTCAATCCTATGACAACTAGTGAACAAATTTCAAATAGGGTATGACTTTAAGGAATACTTAGAGGTATTCAACTTGAAGCAAGTTGGCTTGAAACTTTGTTTGATTTTTAGCCATTTCCTTATACTTGCTTAACATTGGTTTTTACCATGGTACTAATATAGGTGCTAGTTCACCTAAAGCCCTATGTAACAATCATGTTTTTGTTCCTATTTACCAACAAGTAGTCCATTTGTTCCAACCTACACCATTTTTGCAATTGGACAAGAGGTTTTATCAAATTTTAAAAAATCCATGAATTAGAATTAGAGGTTTTTTCAAATTTAAGATTTTTTTTGAAATTAGGAGTAGAGGTTTTCTCGAAAAGTAAAAATTAGACAACATTGGTAGAAATTAGTGTTGCAAAGGTCTTCAAATTGCAAGGTAAAACTAAAGGAGTCTAGGTTTTTGTGATTTAAATTTGAGTTGACACCTTTTGTTGGAACCAACACAATAATTGAATTGTGGAATTATTTTTTCCCTAGATATAAAACCAAAATAAAAACTATGAAAAATCATTCTTGAGCATGTAGGGTCATGTTTTTTAGGTAGGAAAGTTGATTAAAAAAATAAAAAATGGATAAGAGGGCCAAACTTTACAATTATCAATTTTAATTAATTGTTGAACTTTGCATTTATATAGACTCTTGTTTTAGTTTGTAAAAGTTTCTACCCATACAATCCTTAGCATTGGAATGTGTATAATGTGTACATGGAATTAGACATGGTTTTTGAATTAGGATGGAAGGTTTTTGAATGTGATTTTTTTTTTTGAGAATTATAATTGAAAGGTTTAAAAATTGAAGAATTGGTTTAGAAGCTCCACTTGAAAAACCTCCAAATAAATTTTAAAGTGTCAAAATTGGACTAGGAGTTCTTTTTAAAAGGAAAAACCACACAACAATGGTAAAATCCTTCCCCCCCCACCTCCAAAATTGGGTTGTTTTTAAACATTATAGATATTCCATCCCTAGAATAAATTAGGGTCTTTAAGTCCAAATTTAACATTTCTTTTATTAGATACATCCACAAATTCAATAAAACTTAGGAGTAGAACCCTAGGTTTCACTAAAACTATTTAAGACAATAATGAAAATGTAGGATGGGATTGTACCAAAGGAAAATAACATAGGAGGAAACTTAAATCTTTTCATCAACTTAGGATGATTTCACCTATTTCTTGTGTATTTCTTGTGTGTAGATAGGGGCCTAGCTAGGTTATAGGATGCCTAAAAAGGACTTTGGGGATTACATAAAGCCTAGGTCAGCTAGGGATTTCTTAGCTTAGGAGATACATAGTGGTTATTTCATTATTGCCTAATGTGGTTTTTATGTTGATTTATTTGACTAAAATTTCAGTAATAATATACAATGGACAAAAATAGTTTTAGTCAAAACAAACCAATCATTTCAAACATAAAATCAATTAAATCTATTTAATTGATATGATTATTCAAAATGACCAAAATCACTAAAATTATTAGATGACATGGCAGTATTAATTTTATTAGAAAAATTCAAATAGTAAATTATTGTATAAGTACATTTTACAATAATAATAATATCTTTCAAATTTTCAATGTTTTTGTGTGGATTGAATTATGGACAAATCCAAAACACATTCTCATTAAATCCATGACTCTTATCCCTAGTTTCATTTTCAAGCTAACTATTGATAGTTTGTTGAAACTTGCAATGGATCATCATGCTAATGTCATGTCCAAAGTGAATTTTGAACCCTCACCTCTTTGACCACAATCCAAGGCCTTTGTCATCCAACCACCGTTTCATGTGATGACAAAAAATGATATTGGAAAATATATAAACACACATGTATTTTGAATATCCTGCATTATAACTTGATTACATATTTTAATAATTTCATATTTACATTGAGATTTATTATTATTTTAAATTTCAAAATGTAAAATTTATTGTATTAATGTTTATATTTTGATTTCAACAAAACATCAAGTATAATAATTTCATTAAAATTTATTTTAAAATTTTCACAATGATATGAGTTTCATTTCTGAAATTATATAAGTAAAATTTATATTTTTTTAATTTTATAAATTTAGTCAATCTTTTTGCTTTTTTACATTTCAAATTTAAAGACATTACATTAGTTCAAGTTTCACGTGGAAATTAGTTTTAATTTTTTCTTTTGAAACTTGAAATTTCAATTTGATCTTCCATTTTCACACGCGATTTTGTTATATATATATATTTAATTTTTAAATTTTTTTTTCCCCCCTATATTTAATTTTATGTAGAACATTATAAACAACATGAAATTTTAAGCCTTAAACTATGAAATCTATTTCTATTTGTTTGAGTAATTCAATTAAAAATATTTAAATATTCATTTTTATTATTTAAATATTTCCATATCATAAAAAAAAATTGTTATAATCATGATGAGTCATATTTAAATGATTAATTTTAATCACATTAGTTAAGTTAAACAGTTCCATGAATGCTACATATGCCATGTGTTTAACATAATGTTTATTTTGATTATATATATTTTTTCAATTGAATTGAACATATTTAGTTTTGAATTTCATCAAATTGAACATTGCCAATCATTTCTAACAAATGAACTTGACTCTATAATGATCTTAATTGTGATTATTAATGAAAAAATCATTTTTTTGTAGTTATGCTTAGGGGACTACCGAAGATTGATTCAAATCGGAAAAAAAAGCTCATATAAAGCTTAAATAGGGGGATATTTAAAGATTATTTAAGTATCTACCTAGGTGTCCATGTAAGGTTGACTAATAGCCCTTATGTAAACTTTATGTAGCCTTTAACTATCCCTTAATTTAAGTAGGTCCTATGTAGCACCTTAAGTTGTCCCTATTTAACTTTTTATGTTAGGCTTTTGATAGCCATTAATGCCCAAATAGCCCCTAACATAAATAGTCCCCTTAATAGTTTCATAGATAGACCGTAAGTAGCCTTCAAGTAGGTCCTAATTAATGTTGGGAAAATATTAGAAAAAAAATGAAAATAAAACAAGGTTTCAAGTTGGTTCTCAGTTTGAAACCCTTAGGGTATCACATTGAATGATGTTTTTTTATGAAACATGGCTACATGGTTTTATGTAATGTGAGAACTAGGCCTTTGAAACCTTGATCAAATGTATATTTAAATTTTATTGAAACCTTGACAAGGTATTTTTAAAAAATAGGTTTAGGTTTTCAAGGTTTATAATTAATTAGGTGGTTAGTAAGGTTAAATGTTTAATCAATAATTAGTAGTTAATTTAGGGTTTAATTAGATTTAGGGTTAGGTAGTAAGCAACGCCATTTGTTGCTTTATATAAATCAAGTGTTTCAAGCTTTTTTTGTCATTTTTGGTTTGTTGCTTAAATTAATTATAATGATTAATTAATTGATTTGGTTAGTAGTTAGTAGTTTTTGTTTAACGTTTGTTCCTTACTCGACATTCTTTGGTTGACGTTGTTACTCCTCTTGTTGCTCATTGCTCCTTTTCTTGTTCCTTGTTCCTTTTTGGTTGATGTTGCTATTCTTCTTGTTGTTCTTTGTTTTTATTTAGTTGACGCTACTGCTCCACTTGTTGCTCCTTGCTCCTCCTTGATTGACATTGTTGTTCCTTACTTTTCCTTGGTTGATGCTATTTTTCTTCTTATTATTCCTTGTTCGATGTACTCAATGTTGTTGTTCCTCTTGCTATTCTCTGCTTTACGTTCTTGTTTTTTTTGCTACTCCTTGCTCAACGTGCTCGACGTTGCTGTTCTTTTTGTAGTTCCTTGGTCTTCTTTTGTCAACGCTGCTACTTTTTTTGCTACTCTTTGCCTTTCCTTGGTCAACATTGTTGTTCTTCTTGCTATTCCTTGCTTGACATTGTTGCTCCTTTTGCTATTATTTGCTCAACGATATTGTTCCTTTTGTTGTTCCTTGCTTGATGTGCTTGATGTGTTCAATGTTATTGTTCCTTGTTCAATGCACTCAATGCTATTACTCTTTTTGCTTGCTTAAGTACCTCTATGTTATGTCATGATGTTGTTCCTTTTACTATTCCTTGCTCCTTGCTCGATGTTGCTACTCTTGCCCTTCCTGTTTTAAATTGGTATTTCCCCTTTAGTTTTTTGTACATGTGTAGTTTTTTGTACGTGTGAGAGGAGTTGTCCAAATTCAAGTTTTGAGGCTAAAACTAGAAGGTGAAATTTTTTTTTTCAATTTTTGTTTGTTGATGAATTTTTTTATTATCCATGTTGTTGTTGGAAATTTTTTGTTGAAAATGTTTTTGTTTGTTGTGTATAGGAATTATTTGGACATTGTACATTTAATTTTACACATTGCATCTCACTTTTACACATTGCATTTCATTTGTACAATTGCATTGTATATTTTTTTAGCACATCTGTTTTTTATTTTTCTTTCTATTGCTTGTAAATGTGTAGGTTTAGGTTTAGGATAGATAGCAAAATCTTATTTTGGTAGATTTAGGTTTTGAAGAAGAGTTAGAAAAATTCGAAGGCTTATTTGAATGAGATGAAAAACTAGACATATAAAATGTTGAAAAGAAATTTAAGAAACTTCAAAAAAATTGTGCAATTTTTAAATTTTAAACATTAAAATTTTATATTTAAAATAATAAAATTTACAATAACTGATATGTGAAAACTGGCTTTGAAAATCGACTCATATAACATGTGTATAACATGTGTGAGAACAACACTTTGAAAAAAAACCTGGGTGAAATTATTTTTTACAAATTTTTGAAACCCTACTTGGGCCTTTAAAAGATGAAAATAAATTTTTTAAAAAGGACCAGGGCTAGTCTTTCAAAACATTCTACTACCCAGACCCAGCGGTTCTAAAAAAAACTAAAGAACCGCCCAACACTGTTCCTAACCTACTTAGCCCCTTATGCTAGGTAACACTCTACCTTATATAGCCCCTTAATCTCAGAAACTCAGAAAACCATCAATTTTGAGGGTAAACTGAGCTTTATCCCGTCTTTCCTTTTCCCTGAGTGCCTCCACTGCTGCTACATGTATTTTCACTGCTTTTACTTACACAACTACTATAATTAGTCTTGAACTTTGTGCATTAAATGCTGGGTTTCAGCATTTCATACTGAGATTTAATAAAATGTCTTTATTTGGCGGATACCACTGAAAGAGGG
>Ga0209611_10004514_pt1 | contig 23779 bp, 7 predicted proteins | sample S1TSphgellanicum_3_FD_187693 | JGI IMG/M metagenome (GOLD analysis project Ga0209611, IMG submission 187693) | Host-associated microbial communities from peat moss isolated from Minnesota, USA - S1T2_Fc - Sphagnum magellanicum MG (SPAdes) (version 2) | ecosystem: Host-associated > Plants > Peat...
GGAAGAAGGAGTTCAAGGACACATGATTCCATCAAGAGAAACTTCATGCTTTTCCCTCTTCTTGTTTGTTCTCATGATGACCAACTACTCTGCTGATCACAGATCCTTGCAGGAAGAGGAAAGCAGGGGGGTTTGTGCTATGCTGCTTTTACATTTGTAGTTGTCCAGTTGTTCTTCTCTTGGTTGGAGAAAGTCAGGCACTTGCCTCAACAATTGTCTACTCTTCCAGCTGCATTTCTTTTCTCCTGGTTGCAGACGGTCTGGCCTTCAAAGCTGACAGGCGTAAGGTAACCATGTCTACTGCCGCTTGTTCCCTTTGAATTGGAAATCCTTCCTTAACTTTCACCACTCTATCTGGTGATGGTCTGTCACTTTGTGCGCAACTCTCATAAGGTTATGATGATTGCATTTATTGTCATATTATCTTCAAGCTGCTTATTGTGGAGAGTTCTCTGCAATTTCATAGATACGGAAATGTTGAACTTGTCAACAATTCTCTACTCATCTAGCTCCATTTCTCTGCTACTGGTTGCTGGTGTTGTGGCGTTCAAAGATGACAGGTGTAAGGTAACCTTGTCTACTGCTGCTGCTTGTTCCCTTTGAATTCAAAATCCTTCCTCAACTTTCCCTATTGTATCTGATTCAATATGCTGCTATTTGTGATGGTCTGACACCTTTGTGAGTGACTCTCGTAAGGTTATGATGATTGCATTGATTGTCATGTTACCATCAAACTGTTTGTTGTGGAGATTTCAATGCAATTTCATAGATTTGTAAATGTTGAACTATGTATGAAACACAACAATGTTGAATTTGGAAAAATGTGAGTAGGCCAGGTGAGAATTGTGTTGTAGCAAGCCCTGAAAATCCTGTCATACTTCAATGTTAGATGATTGCTTGCTTATCCTCCCATTCAATTGTTATGTGAGGCGTGGTCCACCATCCTTTTTCCTCTTCTTCTTCCACCAAAGCCTCCAACAGTTGAAAATATTTGCATTAGGTTTGGGCTTTGCTATCATTTGCTGATGCAGGGTACCACCACTAATGAGTGCAAGCTTGTTGCAATGAGCAAGTTGATAATCTCAGTTACAGAAGCTACTGTGATCCACCCTGTTGCTGACACAAATTGTTTGCCAGAAGGCAAAGCTGAAGAATGAGATTGGAAGGAAGTGAAAGAGACAAGAAGATATTGTGCCACATTCTGAAGGGATACCCATTGTATTGAGCTCTCTATTTTTTAGCACTATTCAGCTGCTATCCTTTCAAAATGAATAACAAGCTCTGCTGGGAAGAGAAAAGACACTCCAGAATGTTGTACACGTCCAAGGCCTAGATGCTCAACCGGATGTCAGATAGTAAGGAGGAAGTGCATTTGCCCAACGCTGCCAGTTTGCAAATCTTGGAACTATTGCAGGTATGAATGGGCCTTCCTATGCATGAGAAAAATGAAGAACAAGCTTGGGAGGTGGCATATACATACCAAGTAATTCTAAAGTAAAGTGTAGGGTAAAGGCCTTAGATGAAGGCATTACAAGAGGAAGGGCCTACACAAGGTGAGAACTGAATGTAGACCCAATTATGGTAATGCACTCATCCAAGGGCATTCATTACCCATTGTAAAGAATGTGGCCAATGGGATGAGATCAAACAAGACAAATGTAGAATTAGTCGTTGAGATTACCTTGCATGACTTGATTAACTTTGCTTTGTAAATAGTGCAAACTTCACAAAATGGAAAGCATCGTCGTGTTTTTTTTGTTGTATATTTTGGTCTCTCATTTGGGCTAAAGAAATCATGTTCATGGATATATGTTGTAAGAACAATAACTTACACTATTTGGAAAGTACATGGCAACCTATTAAAGAAACTTTCACGCTATGGAAGTTATCAACTTGTCCCTCCTCATTGTCCTAGTTATTGCAACATTGTTCTTTTGTAGTGTCATTATCATGGCAATGTTTTACATAAGAAAATGGTCTATTCATAGACCTTCCCTATTGTGGAGGTAAATCAAATCAAATAAAAATGCTTTTATTTTATTTGTAAATTTTTTTTCAAATGTTTTATGTAAAGTGACATTGTGATAATGACATGCGGTGCTACAATTATAGGGATATTGAAGAAGGACATGTTGGTGAATAACTTTCACATAATGAAAGTTATTTTGACAAATTGAAGAGTATTTTTCGGATTATGTAATTTACTATTCAGACGACATCACTACGATGTCAGTAAACAATTTTTTTTTAATATAATGAGAGACCAAAATATACAAAGAAAAAAATGTGACAATGTTTTACAAAGGAATAAAATATTAACATGTTTTGTTCTATGCAAAGACCTAGCTACGATTCATTGGTTACAAACGATGGCACCCAATGTCACAGGATATGGTTGATATCACAAGGTAGTACCTTTTGCATGAAGTCTTGCGAGTATAAAGGTTTCATAATTATTAAGGTGCCTTCTTTTTATTTCCCATTGGTTTTTATTAAAATCATCTTGTAGAATTCTTCATGTTAAATAAGATTTTGGGAGGGTGTTCCTTAAACTTTAAGACCATGGCATTGACCTTGAATTTGTGAATGCCCTTGGGCATTATTGTAAGGGATTGTAATGGACTTCAAGCTCTTGTTAACAAATAACTTGTTTCATCTTTGGTCATTTGTCAAGCCTTTGCAAAAGATTAAAAAGTTTTTTGGTGTGATAGTATATATTTCAAATTCGTGCTTTTAATTTGAATTGCTAAAACATCCATAAGGAATGAATAGTTTGCACCAATGCAAATTTTGGTGGATTTTTAAAAAAATGGTTCTAGACTAATTTTTTTTAAAATTTTTCCAAATTCACTTTTGAAATGCTAAAGATCAAAAAATTTATGGGGGCTTCTTATGTTTTAAATATGAGCTTTCTATTTTTGCAGCTGACTTTACATTATTGAAAAACCATCCAATTTTCTTTTCTAGTGTACCTAGAGAGTGCTTTACTTAGCATAAAAAGCTAGTGGACTTTATGAAAACAGAATTGTCTCTGGAGGTGGGCAATTAAGTTTTTGTAAAACCCACTAATTTTCAAATTTTATTTCTCATGATACTTGATGGATAATACCAAGTTTTTTTAGGTTAAAAAATTGTTCAATTTATTGAAATTGGGCTATCTCAATTACACCTTGCATGGGCATTTATTTTCACAATGCTTGTGGCCTTCAGCATTACCTCGCACTTAAAAACCAATGTTGGGTTGTTTTCACATTTTTGTGAGAACTAGTGGTTTTAGTTTTTTCATATATTTGTAAGAATCATATTGGTTTTTTCAAAAAAGAAAAGAAAAAAGATTAATGTGTTGGTACTAACACATTGGGAAACCTTAAAAACAATTTTAACCAAAGTGATCCATTAAAATAAAAACATTGAATTTTGGGATGCAACCACATTGAAATGCACCCACAACCAATATAAATATATATATACACTACCCACCCTAGAATAGGTAGCCCTCTTCATCCTAGATCTTTAAAATTGAGAATTTTCTTTGGATTTTTGTAAATCTCTTGGGTGGTGTTCATATTTTTCATCTTTAATTTATAAGATGGTTATCAAGAGAATAGTTCTCTTTGAAATGAAAATTGATGGGGTGGGTTTTAGTTGTGGATATGATAAATGATGATGTTTGATAATTATGAAGGTGAGAACCATAGTTGTTTGGTTTTTGATTTTAAAAGGAATCTTTGATCCCAATTTTAACTTTCTTTTAATTGGTTTTTGATGAAACCTCTATTAATTTAGTTGTGCAATAATTTTTTGTAGATATGTAAAATCTTTAGTTTGTTCATTTTCACTAAAAAATTGAAAGTTGATTCAATTTAAAACAAGGTCTAATTCATTTTCCATTACATATAACTAAACAAAAAAATATTTATAATATTAATTTTTTCAATTAATGCACACGATTCAAAATAGAAAATAGAAAATATTAATTATATATAATCAATTAAATGCAATAACTTGCCTAAAATTAGGAACAAGCTTGGGTTTTTTTTTAAAAAAATTGTACTTATGTATTTTTAAAACTTAAACCTTTTTAAAAATAGGGTAACACCCACAATTTAGGTTCTAGTTCAATTTTGAAAATAGGTTGATTCTTTGGTTAGGTTTTAATGAGAGTTCCAAGAAAACTTGAAAACTTCAATTTGTACACCCTAGATCCTAACTTTAAACTTGGACCTTAACCAATTGAAATCCATGAAATTGTCAAAATTCATGAAAATTGCAAAATTGGGATGGTTTTCATTTCAAGTCTAATAACCGCCCAACATTGGTAAATAGTTATGTGGTTTTTCCTAACGTATCCAAAGGATTCCTTACAAAAGGTTTAAAACCAACACACATTCTAACAAATGTAAAGTTCCTATTCTTTGAACTTTTTAAAATTAGAAGACATTATTATTGGTACTATGCACTTGAGTTGTTGCCGACCTTCTTGCCATCTAAACAATTCTTACAAAAATAATCTTTTTAAGGCTAATTTTAACCATGCCCTTAGCCATGTGCTTTTACCCTATACCAAAACTCTCTAATTAACCTTGTTGATTAACTATTTTTGACAAACCTTTAGAAATCAATGCAATTTATTTTAATTTTGTTGAATGATTGGCCTTTCCATGGGAGAACTAAACATCTTTCTAACATCATTGTAATTATTGCATAAACATCATGTAAATAATGCACTTGTCCAATGCCCATTGCATAGATATTATCTATTTTGTAATTAAATTTAGAAGGGTCAAATTTAGTTATTAATCAAAGAAGCAATTTCACACATGAAAAAATTTATAGAAATACATTTGGAATTAAAACCTAGAAGAATAACCTTTGGTCTTTAAATATCTTATTTAAAAGCTTTAAAATTATTGTCAAAGGAAGAATGAACAAGCCACTAAGGGCCCCAAGGTCTTCCTTTGGTGAGAGTAGGCATAATATCAATATGCAAGTGGGGTAATATGAAGCCCAAAAACGATTGCTAAAAGAAAAACTATCAAAGCACTAGGGCCCTCCATTGGTGGCAAGAAACATAATATAAGTTCATAGATGGGGTAGTATGGAACATGTTGAAACAATTGTAGCATGTAACGAGGTTCAATTTCAAAGTTTGCATATTGACTATCAACATTAGGTTTTGAAAATTGCTCATTGATGATGGCTACAACAAGCAATTGGTGTGGATGTTTTGAATGATCGAGTTTTTGGAGTTGCTAAGTGAATGTGTTGAAAGTGTTGTTGTTTGGGGAGTAATAAAAGGTGTGTTAGGCAAGGAAGGTTCTAGAAGGTCTTTGGTGAAAAACAAGAGAAGGCTTTTTTTTTAATGAGGCTTGAAGAAAGGGGGAAACGAGTGGGGTTCGATGGAAAAAAAAAGGCTTGAAACTATCTTTTTCAGGGGTGTGAAAGACTAGATGGTTGGAGGCATATTTGGAAACATGAAGGTGGTGTTAGATTAGAAATTTGAGACTTCTGAAAGGCTATTAAACCATGTTTATGGGAAAACATTAAATCAAAAAATATAAGGTAAATCAACACATGCACATTTTTGGCTGAGAGTAATTGGAGATTGTAATGGGGATTTAAACATTTTGGATTTGCATGGTTAATTTGATTTTGAAAATTTTGGAATAATTTGGAGATTTTGAATTGTGAAAGTTTTTATAGCACTATTATCTTCCACTTCATGGGCGTTTCAAACAAGTAATGACACTTGGGATCTTGGGGCTTTATTTAATGAGTCTATTGTAACATGATGTATTTTGTGTGACTAAGGATTTTGGGTTGGTAGGTAAATCTGAATGGTTTGAAAAATTGTGTAAAATTTGTTAAAAATTGCAAAAAGTTCCATATTTTTTTTTTAGGTCACACAATGTTTTCTAGTGTTGGTTAGGTATGTTCATTTTAATATATCAATCAAGTAAGGGTAAATATAAAATCTCAAAAATATATCAACTTAAAATAAACTAAAAAATTTCCATATCATTGCAAGTAAGGTATGAACAATCATAGTAAGTTATTGATTTTTTCAATATCCATTCAAAAAATTATTTAAAATTTAAAATATTGCATATACTTGGTATCAAATAACAAGATTTTTTCAAAAATTTAAGACCCATTTATTAATATCAATTTAATGAAATGGTCAATTAATCAAATTATCTTTATATATCTAATTTTGAGACTTGTAAAAACAACTTCATATGCATAAGGGCCAATTTTTGCAAAAACCTATTCAAAGGCATCTAATTAGAACCATTTAATCTAATGTCTAGGTAAGTTATTAAATAAAAAAAAATTTAAACCATTTTTATTAGTTTTATTCTATTTACAAATTGCCTCACATTGAACAATGTTGTAGTATGATTATGTGTAACTAAAAACTTAGGGAACCACAAATTCTTATATTGCATTAACACAATTGTAATGTTCATTGATTAGGAAAAACAACAATACAATTGATATAAGTCCCTAGCAAGATTTTAAAAAGTAGTCAAATGGACATGGTTGTTGATTTATAAGATTTCATTATTGTAACCTCTGATTACCAAATGTTCATCCACTTGCAAAACTTCCAAATCTAAGTCAAATTTACCTATTTAAAAAATTATTGATGTAATATGTAATGGTGGATGTTATTTGGAAACCCATAGAGTCCCCATGAATGAAGGCCAAAATAAATAAAAATTTAAACAACTTCATTAAGCACAAAAAGTTTGAAAAAACAATTCCATTTCAAAAGGACTTTTAAAAATAAGGTCCAATTCTAACCTTTCAAAAAATCTAACCTTAGATTTTTTCAAAAAAACAAATCCAAAAAAAAAGATAAAAAAAGAAGAAAATACGTAGCCTTAGATTTTTCTGCCCATTTTTTATTTTTTATTTTTTATTTTGTTTCTTCATTTTTGTTAATTTAAGAGAAGGGGAGAAAAATCCGAAAAAACAAATCCAAAAAAAAAAGATAAAAAAAGAAGCAAATACGTAGCCTTAGATTTTTTTGCCCACTTCTTATTTTTTATTTTTTAATCCAAAAAAAAAGATAAAAAAAGAAGCAAATACATAGCCTTAGATTTTTTCGAAAAAACAAATCCAAAAAAAAGATAAAAAAAGAAGCAAATACGTAGCAGAATCGGTCTATGCGGCTCATTTCTAGGGGGTTGCAGAATCGGTCTCTACGGCTCATTTCTGGGGGGTTGCAGAATCGGTCTCTGCGGCTCATTTCTGGGGGGTTGCAGAATCGACATTGCAGAGACTGTTAACGGGTCGGAACACCCTATCACAGACGAACGGACGGACAGTTGTGTAAAAATCAAACGGGTTTCCCGGGGATGCCAGTTCCAAATGAAAATGTTTTTCCCTATGGCCGGTTCCGTAGCAGAAACATAAAAAATGATTATGTAGCAGAACGTCACGTCACAGACGGGAAGACCAAATGAATTTATATATAAGATTCGAATAAAGTTTTAAGGAAAAACACCAATAATTTTTCAAGGCTTATTTAGTCATTATAAACAATTTGGAGTGGAATTTAATATGAATTCTTCAATTTATTAACAATCCAATTAGTTGACCAATCCAAATTTTTGAATTTCAAAAATCCATTATTGATAATGAACACATTATTTTCAAAAGTATATTTCAACTTACTTGCATTTCATAATAACCTAATTGACTACATACTAGATGTTTTCAAAAAAAAATAGTATATAGGATTAAACGTCATACTAATTTTTATTTTTTGATCGAATCAAATTACATATTTAACAATTTTATGATAGGTTTTTTGGTACTTGTAATTCAAACTCAAACGATACACTAATTGGTCCACTTGAATTGTTTTCACCCTTTTCTCAAAACAAAATGAACATCACCCATCACCCATGGTAAGAAAAAAATGTTCATCACTACACAAAATATGAACAACCACATGGCAAATGCCAAAGTTGTTGAGTTTCCAAAAGTAAAATAAAATGTTTATCAACATTCCATTGCTCCAACCCATGAGCATTTGAAATAACTAGTTATATCTAACATAGTATCATTATCATCAATGATATTTGCCCCTTTTGTAAAAAAATTATCAATGAACTTCTTGTCTTGTGAACAATTTGCATTTACATAATTAGTCAACCATTGATTTTCATTATCATGATGAGTTTGTTTAAGTTTTCAACTCCTATTAGCCTACAACATCATAGGCTTGTCCCATTTTAACTATATTAAATATTCATTTAGTCTCAATCCAAGTCCCAAGAAGTTCAAAAAAAGTTAATGCAACAAAACTAAAGATGTTTGGAAATTGTATTTCGCGTGGTTTCCACCAAGGTGGGGCCAAGACACAATCTTCAGCCTCCACATGTAAATGGTGGAATAAAAATAATTTACTTTTCAGACAACCCATGCAAACTAGCCTCATTTGAGATCATTGCCCAAAAAATGGAATTTGCATTAACAACCACTAATGGTTTCCATAGCCTACATGGCCAATAATGCCAAGATTTTGGAATTGAAAAGAGGCCACTAGTAGTGGCATCAAACACATGATGTCATACTCTACCACCATCTATATCATTTTTGTTTTTCCTACAAAATTTTCATCACATCAAAACATTTAAAATGTGGGTTTAACATTTGATGCAAACATGTTATCAACATGTTAACACTATAAGTAGATGCAAATGACAAAAATGGAACCAAGATTGTTATTACTTATGCCATTATCTGCATGAACAATGCTTATAATTCAAACTCAAAATCTTCTTTCAGAAAATTGATGGATTTTATTTTAAATTATTCAATCTCATTCTTCATGGACACATTTATTAGAAAAACAACATTTAGGGCATCAAAAAAAATCAATAACCTCAAGTTTGATTGAGGATACATTATTTCACGACAAAAAACATAGTTACTTTAATAATCATTTTGTAAACTACCCATTTAGTATATGCCTTTATCACTCCAAAGTTTTTTGTTTTCCATAAGAAAGATTAATGACATCTTGGTGGTTTAAGCTTTCATGGAACAAATTCACCCTATTAACAAACTTGGTCTTCATTAGGGTTTTCAATTTTTGATGGGAAAATGCCATAAACAATAAATTATAAAGAATTTTTTTTTAAAATTTCAAAAAGATCCTTGAGGAGGGTCAAAACGTATAACTAGGAGCGAAAGGGATTATTTTGGAAAACGATTGTAAATCCCTTTACCCAAAAAAAACTTTTACATGCAAATGAATTTTTGAATTTTGTAACTTATTATTAAAAATATTCAAATGTTCCCCAATGAATCACATTTTGTGTTAATCATTATTGAACAAATATGAATTTTTAAAAGCATGCAGATTCCTTATAGATTCAATGTTTCATCTTGAAAAATGATCAAAATTTTAAATCATCACCGAAAATAAAAATTTCACATTCTTTAATTCTGTTATACTCTAAGCTATAACTTTTTTTCATACATCATGTATATTATAACCCATTTATATGTGGTAAAGGACTTTTGAAGTTCTTAAATTCTAAAACAATTTTGAAACATTCTTTGAATTTTTAAAGTTTTAAAAATCCACAATTTTAAAAGTATGAATGTTTTTCAAATGTGGCTAATATGTTCTTATCATCTATATTTTTTTCAATGAAAATTCTTTTATTATATGAGTCCTTTTGATAATCCTTTGCAAAATTGACTCCATCTGATGTAGTAGGTGTACATTTTCAAACGACTTAAATTAAAACCAAAACTTAAAATTCGATCAAATGAATTTTTACTCTAAGTTCCTTGACATTCATATAAAGGAAAAGGAACTAACTTGCCATAATTATTGTGGTTTTAAATGGTAATAAAAAATTAAATGTTTGATTTTGACTGATTATGTCTAACATTTGACACCCTTTTTGGCTCCTAGTTATGTGTTTTGACCTAGGAATATGCTTGGAAGTTTCTTAAATGTTTTGAAAAAATCCATGAAAAATATGTTAAATTGTTTTAGAAGATGTAAAATTAATAGAAGTTTTGAGTTTTTTTGAAAAAAAAATTGATAAAAGCTTTTAAAAGATGTAATTCCTTTTAAAAGATGTAATTGGTGTGGAAGTTTCTAGAAAAATATTTAATAAAAATTTATAAAAGGCTTAGTTGCAAGACCTAAGGTTGATGATATTGTAAAAGGTTCCATTAGATAATATAAAAAAAGGTTTTGAGGGCACCACTTTCTAATATCACCAATGTAAGTTGTGGCTTTTGTACTCATAATCCATATCACATCTAGTTTGATCATGCCTTGTTCAAGTAATAAAACCATTTAATTTTTGTTTATTGTCAAGTTCTTTACCCTAGTCCCCATACCAAAGTTCCCACACACCTTTCTTTTTTTAATGCATGAAATTAATGAATGTGTTCTTGAGTTTTTTGTTCTTCTTTCTATCTTTGCCCATTGTTACCAATAGGGGTTCATCTTCCAAGCCTTGGGAATAACTTGAAGGTGTATCATTTTTGCCATTCACTATGTCCTTTGCCTAACTTCCTATTCCATGTAATTATTTTTTGTAGGGTACAAATTACATGGCTTTCATACTAACTTCTTGAAAGCCAACACAAATATTTGTATCATTGTAAACATAATATTAACATGCTTTGTTAAAAGCATGGTCAAAGCATGACCCTTGCCAAGGAATTACAACTACAAAAGGAACACATATCACCATAAAACTAAGAATTCATGCAAGGGTGAAGAGACTACCATCCACATTTTTCACATAGGCATTCAATTATTTGTCCTTGACCTATGCTACCATTGCAACTTTAAATTTATCAATAGTTTCAAAGTTTTCCATTGTTACATGGCAAGGTATCCATTATGAATTGATGAAATCTATGACATGAGTGAATGTGTCAAGTCCAAATTTTGATGTTCACAAACGAGAGGAAGTTAACATTGTTGTAACATAAAAATCCAAAGTTGATATGTCAAATATTTTTCCATGTTTTGGTCATCAATGAAAGGATGGCATGTTGAACCATTTGCTTTCAATTTTGAAACATGACTCAAGGATTTTGATGCATGACCAAACATTTCAATAACTGAGTGTTCACAACAAAAGTAAACATATAACCTTTGGCAACAAACAACAACTCTTCCATGAATTTCTTTTGCCCTCTATCATTGTTAAGGGTAAAAATTCTTTTTAGATTAATTAGTCTTATGGGCTTCATAGTAACTAGGTAATTACTAATGGTAAACATGTTTATTGTCTTTTAATTTATTTAGAATGTGAAGCCATTAAGTTAGTTAGCTCATGGGAATGGGTGACTAGTACTTTTTTACTAATAAATTAGGAGGAATTTGTGGAAGGATTAGGATAAGGACCTACTTTTGTAAGTGGAATGTGATTCACCTTGTATAGTTTACAGAAAAGAAGGATTAGGAGGATTCCTTTTATTCTTGTAAGGACCTGAGCTTATGGAGGAATGGAGGGGAGGTTGTATGTTGGAAGAAAAAGTAATGCAAAGGAGTGTGCGAAAGTTATGGAACTTGGTGTGCTTTGTTTTCTTTCAATATATTTCTTCTTCTTTGCCTTCATTTTCCCTCTTAAAATGATATTAGTTCATTTGTGTTTGATGTAAAATATTGTAGGTCCTAAATTAATTTAATTTCATTCATTCATTCTTCCTCTAATGTTTGTTTTTTGGAAATTAGTAGTTTGTTGGAAGTTAAATGTAATAAGACAATAGAAACAATCTATAGGCATTTGGTTGAAGGTAACAATCATAATGGAATGGATAGACAATGATCATGGTATTTTTGGTTGGAGGAGCTACCTTCAAGGATTGGAAGGTAGTTACCTTTCAACCCCTTGCCCCTCGTTTTCTTCATTTTGGATTTCATAATAATTCACATACATGGAGTTTTTTCTTGATTTCAAAAAAGTAAGACCATTTTCCTAAGGTAATCTTCTTTTTCTTTTTCTTTTGCATTGTAATAATTTATTTTTTATTCAACAACCTTTTGTTTTGATAATAGTAGGACTTTTGGGTTTGTGATTATACAATCATCCTTTTTATAAAAGGCGGTATTTTTAAAATGTTATATGATGGCCCCATGACTAATATTAATTCTTTTCTTAAAAGATTTTCAATGATGTTATTTTACAACAAGATTTATATTAACACTCTTCAACATACCCTTTAAACACCTAGGTGTTCAAACAAGATATGTTTTTTCATATTTAAATAGTCCCAAGGTTGTTAATTATATGTGATAACACCTTTCCCCTTCTTGGTGGCATTGTTGAAATTATATTCTTGACAAATGACATAACACATGATTTGAATTATAAAAAAAAAAATAGTTTATTTTTATCATCTACGATTAAAAAATTCCAAGGAAAAAATAACATGTGTTGACAGAGCCAAGACTTTTGATTCAAGGTGAATAATTTTTTAGTACCTCCCATGTATTATTTGCTTCCAAATCTAGGTTGCTAGCTAGGGTTGTAATGCTTTCAAAAGTAGATGGTGTGCTTGGTGTTGAAATTGAACCAAACATTGGCCATGTATGCTCAATACCCCCATTGCCAAATCATCAATAATGTCATAATCAAAATCTTGCATAAAGTCTTCATCTACATTAAATGTTTCAATGTTTGCCATTTGTGCTTTGAACTTTTATGAAAAAACCTTGAAATGCCTTTAATTACAAGCACATAAATGAGATGGGAAGTATAACTTAAAGGTTTTTGGGAATGTATTATTGATTACAGTCATAAAATAAAGTGGGCAACTATGGTTCCAAGTGCAACCTCAAACATTTAAAAAATTTGCAATGCATTTTAGTGCTAAATTTTTTCACTTTCAACAAGATTCAATGACTTCAAACATACAACCAAAGGTACTCTAAAAATAAGATCTTACGAAAAATAACTTAAGCACACAGGAAATTCATAAGTAGAAATTGGATTTAGGTTTTGAAATCACAAAGAAATGGCTTTGATTCAAGAGCAAAAAACATTGGATTCAAACATTTCAACTTTAATATTTTAAAGAAAATATTTTGTATAACATCATAAATTGGTCTTGGCACCTTAGGGTGGACCAAAATTATCCAAGAAAATAGTCACAAAAAATTCTATTTGGGAGATTTTTTACATTGCATTACAATTAGACATAGGCATAGGGTTGTTATTTTTATGGTCTTAAGGTTTTTATCCCATTGAAAAATTAGCACATTTAGAGTTCATAAAGTAAGGCATGTGTGTAAAATCCCAACATACATCACTTTATTTTCAATATGCTATGAACTTTTGAAGTTTTTTTTGACTTTTACCTTCAATAAAAGTCCATAACTCAATATTTTCATATAATTGGATGCAAAAAAATTCAATATTTTTTCTTCATTATATATTTTAATTAAAACCAAGCGCCTTAAAAGTTTAAAATCCAACCATTAACCCTTATCAAAGTTGAATAACTTCAATTCTACTTGTGAACACTTATAATTTCAATTTCAAAAGTCCATAGCTTTTGATATTTTAGTCATAATTTCATGTGACAATCTATTATGCACATATTCAAATCTATAACCTAAAAATGAATCCCCATTTACAAAATTATCCTAACACATACAATAACATGTAACAATTACATTGTACAACACTATAGAAAAATGGACTTTGTGACAACAAAAGTGATTCACCTTAACATGCATTTGCCCAAACAACAAGTAACCCTAGACCTTCAAGCACACAAGGTGTGAACATATGGACAATGAATTCAAACACATATGAATTTCAAAGGTAGAAAAAAAGTGGACAACTAAAAATCATCGTGCAACTTTAAATATTTAAAGAATTTTTTAACATTTTGTGTAAAACATTTTCACCTTTTAACAAGATTCAAAACCTTGAAGGATACAAATAAAGGAAAAATTTGGTATTAGGTTTGTGAATTGTGAGAAATAATCTTCAACACACATGAATTTCAATGGAAAAAACAAAGTAAACAACTATAAATCTAAATGCAACTTCAAGCATTAAAGAATCTATAACATTTTGGTACTAAAATTGCCACCTTTAGCAAGGTTCAAGGCCTTCAAAGATACAAACAAAGGTACAATATTTTTGGGATCAAGGTTGTGAAAAATCAACTTAAGCACCCATGAACTTCAAAAGTGAAATTGGATTTAAACCCTAAAATCATAAGGATGGTTTTGATTCTTGAATAACAATTGGGTTTGGAATTTTAATTTCAAGGTTGTATTAAAAAGTGTTTCGATAAATTTTCAAAAATAACAATATTGCACCATGCATTTGCAAATTGACAAAAATAGATGTACACACACATTTATAACAAAAGAAGAAAGTCCCCCACTTTCTTGCAAAACTCAATTCAATGTTTGAAAATTGATAGTTGAGAATGCATTGATGGGAGATTGCGCACCCATACAAATCTTCACTTTACAATATTTATAGATTTATTTTTTTGATCAACATTTGTAATAACATCGAAGAAAATCAGAATGACAACATATTTATGGCAACCTTTATATAGAATTTTAGATGTTAGCCATTGAAGAGCGAAAAAAATTGAAATATTCATTAATTACAAGAAGCCATCATTGAAAGCTAAAACTTGAAAGGAAGTGAAAGTGGACTTGTGTGAAAAGTGAAAAGGATGGTTTAAAGTTTCAAACAAAAAAGAAAACCTAAATGGATGAAAAAGACGAACATGAAAAAAATGGATGAAAAAAACTAACCCATTTGGTTGGATTTTAATGGTCCCCATAAGGATATAGATAAGGTATTACTTTTGTCAAAGTAATCTCATTCCAACAAATCACAATTTATTTGATTAGAAAATTTGGTAAAAGACCCAGTAGTCATCTTGGACAAGTTGATTTCAACATGTCCAATTTGATTAAGTCTTTCAAGCTAGGTTTTTCACATTCAAATTTTTGATTATGTTTTTTTAATTCCATACCCTATTTGATTGCATGTTTCATTTGATTACACCCATGTCTTTTTTAATTAAATGTGTTCATTTTTTGTCATATTAGATTAAATATCTCATTGATTAGTAGTTCAAAAAATAATAATAAATTAAATTCATAAAAACAATCTTGTCATTTCAACATTTAAAAGCTTAAATTAGTTGAATTGACCAAATTTTTAGTGAAAATAAATAGGGTATTCAAGTTGAACATCTTGAAAAACCATGGTTTGTTATAGTGTACCTTACTAAGAAGACATTTTCAAATATTAAAAAAATTTGTTACACAAAATTGATTAAACTTTTGTTCATGTATTACCAAAACTTGGAATCAACAAGTAGGTTATCTAATACATAGAACCTAGACCCTGATTAAGGTTGAATGCACATTAAAAGGAGCCACAATAACCAAGGTTAGATTTTTTTTTTTTCCAAAGCACTCATGTAGCTTCCACATACCAAATAGTTTTTCCCAAAATTAAATGAAAACATATTAAATGTATAATGAATTTACATCCATTTGAAGAAAAATTCTTTAATCCTAAAATGTCATCCAATGTTAATTGTTCTTACAACAATAATTTGGTGTAGTGTGTTTCAATGCTTAGGGAAATTGATGTTCAAATTACAAATAACATGCATTTACTCATAGACAATTTTTTTATAGTACCAAAATTTCCATTATATATCCCAATTTGGTAACTATCGATTTGATTTTCAAAAAACATATTAAAGAATGATATATAAAAAATAACACATCAAATTTGCTAGGAAATGCAACTTGCCCCTCCATTATAAAATAACGAACATTAAATTAGTCTTTAAAAAGTTAATCAAATTATGTATTTTTGAAGGTGAAAAACATGTTCAAAATATTATAACATGTGTAACAAAATTGAAACATAATTTCAAGTTCTTTTGCATGATATTCACTTATATTAATCATTGAAGAAAATGTATATTTTCACATAGTATTAAGGCAATTGAAATTAAAAATAAAATTTCACTTTCGGATTCCCATTTAAAGCAATCATTTTAAGGTAAGTTAATAATCTTCAAATTGCACAAAAATCTTGGAATTGAAAATTCACAAATATAAAAACACTATACAAAAAAATTCATGACATTTCAATGATTAAAATTAAGGTTGTCATTTTTCAAAATCATGGACCTACAAGATGTTATGATGACTTCACAATCCTTGGCGCCTTTTAACATGCTTGGACCGTTTAATAACTTTGTAGATTCAACAAATTTTTTGGTGAATATTTAATTCTATTTTTAAAAATTGAAAAACAATATTACACAAAGGTGTTATTTGACAATCATTTTGAGTATCAAGATACTTATTTCTAAGTAAAATATTAAAAGATATTTCCAACTTTTGGCACTAAATTATTAATTTTTATTGAAAATTGTTCAATTTTTTCTGTAATTAATTGTTCTTGAATTTGTTAAGCTAGAATGGTAATTGAGCAACACAAGTATAAACACTTTGCAAAATTGCCAATCTAGGTAGAAAAAAATGATGAAATTTACCCTATTTGCAAGGCAAAGGCAAAGATAAATATTTCGTCCTTTATCCTTTATATATAACATGTAGGTATAAATGTGTAAATGTAAGGGTAACAAATGTATTTACACAAGTATGACACATTTCAAAATGAAGAAAGAAAAGTATGCAATTGGCATTGCAAACATGAACACATGATATTTCAAACATGTAACCTATCAAAAAATAAACAAAATATAATAAAATCCATTAATAGCAGTAAAAATACATGCAAAGGATTTTAAATTAAAAATAATAGAATTCAAAGGAGTTCCAAGAGCATATGGTAAGAATTTTCTCCAAGGTAATTAATACATTGATTTTTTTGAAAAAGAAAATATATTCAATAATTAGTATTAGTGTTTTTTTTGGCAAAATTTTGGCACTTGAAAAGAAAGGGCTTTTGAAATCCTTCATGTTTTGTTTCAATAAAAAATGGCATAAACTCACCATATTTTGAGGGAAAAAAGCCAAATTTGCCAAATTTAGATTATAGCTTCTAGGATGTCACCTAAATATAGGGGGATTTCCCAAAACCCTCAATTTCATTCTTTGACATGTAGCTAAACTTGGCTAAATCCTCTTTTGGAGAGTCACCAATCCACCTACTTCACATATTTGAAAAGAAAAACCCTAGTTAATGACCATAGTTTGAAACCACATGCATTCCAAAATATGAAATTGCATATATGCTATATGATGATTTTGGCATATTCCCTCTATTTACCGGTAAGGGTTTAGGGTTTACGATATTTACCCTAAACCCTTACCCTCCCTTGGATAAGGGTAAATCTCAATAATATACTAGCCGGGTAAATTAAAGACATGGCATCTTTACCCATAGCCAACCTCCTCATTAGTCAACAACTCATTTCATGGGGGAAGAATGGGCAACCATGAGCCTTTGGAACTGCACTTAGGGTTTAGGGTTTAGGGAACCCTTGTGGGTGAAGTCACACTTTTGGGTACAAATGATCAGCAGATAAGATATGCTGCATTCACACCTCTATACTTTGTTGGGCCTTTGTCCCCACAAGGGCCAGGGATTGTCACATTAGGGTTCTTTTTGAGCTCCTATGTTAACAATATCCAGTTTCACACAAGCAAAAGTGGTTTAACCATGGAACCGTTTACACCTATTAATTCTTGTGAGATTTTAGTTCTGTTCAGCTTGAAGTGGTGCTGATTAGGGTTAGGGTTTTAATTTGAAATTCCAGACCATCCACACTGATGCTTTTCAAAACACACTACAACTGCACACCAGATGAACATTAGCTTTGAAATTGTTTGAAACTCAGTAAGTTATGGGCAAATAAACATCTTGGAAGTTTGAGATCTTCTGAGGTCAAAATCCAAGTCCAAAAGGAAAGAAAGAAGGGAGGGGCTTTCAATAAAACCAGAGAAGGTTGAAAATTTCATTCAAAGCTGTGTGGTCAATCAAATGAGGTCAAAATACAACTCCATGAAGCCTTTATTTAGGAAAGGTAGAAAAAATGAACCTGGTTGTCTGAACTGCTTAAAATTAGGTCTCAAGTTTCAGCACCCAGAATTCAAATAGGTATAATTGATTGAATTTGGAAATCAGTATTGGATGCTAATAATATGCTTGTGATGAGTGTCAAGATCCAGAACTTCTAATATAAGTCTAATTTGTAGTACTATGGCAAGTTCAGCATTCAGGGATGGAATGACTATTTCATTTATCAAAACTAAAATATTGTAAAATATCCTTTGAAGTTTCCCTGGTTTCCTTCCCCAAAAAAAGAAGGGTTCTTTGAAAAAAAAGAAGTGTTTTCTGAGGATTTCAACATTTGTGAAAATTGTGTAATTAGTTTCAAAGCTGCCATGTTACTGTGGTATACACTAGTGTTATTCGTAAAGTAAGAAAAACACAGCACCAGAACCCTGAGTTTGGTCATACACAGGCTGAGATTCCAAAAAAGACCTGCAAAAAAGTACATTAGCTTTCAACTGGGGATGAAAACTCAGAAAACCATCAATTTACGTGGTAAACTGAGTTTCATCCTGTCTTTCCTTTTTTCCTGAGCGCCTCCACTGCTGCTACATATATTTTCACTGCTCGTAACTGTACAACTACTATAATTAGTCTCGAACCTTGTGCATTAAATGCTGAGTTTCAGCATTTCATACCGAGATTTAATAAAATGTCTTTACTTTACTTTGCGGATACCACTGAAAAACAGGATAGGGGGTGAAAGGAGGCCCAAAAACAGGGTGAAGATTGGGTTTCTTTACAGATAATGTTATAACCGAAATTATTTATCTATCATCTAATAGCCTTGTTGAAGCTGCCATGTTAATGTAGTGTACATTGTGTAATAGCCTTGTCGAAGCTGCCATGCTAGTGTGATCTACATTGTCTAATAGCCTTGTCTGAAATATTGGGGCTAGAAGGAACAAGTCTGATCGGAAAGGAAAAGGTCTTGTTTGGGTGCATGTAAGAGTGGAAGGATGGAGAGAGAGGGAGGAAGCACCCACCCACGCACCCACCACGTCCATGCACTTCTACCATCAAGCTCAAGATTCAATAAAGAGATTGGTGTGGGACCACCAAGTACTTGGATCCAAATCTCTCAACTTGCAGAAACCTTTTTTCAGCCAAACTGCAGACAGAATGTCCCTCATGAAAAGATGGGCTCTGCCATCACTTGCGCTCTACAAGCCTTTTTAGACTATCTAGGTTCAAAGGATTGTGACATTCAATTGTGGGTCTACAACACCTTAAAATATTAGAAGGAGAAGCTTACTAGACCTCATTGTGTGCAATCTTTGATCTAGTTGCAAATTTTTTTTCATGTTAATTAATATAAATTGTGTCATGTAATATGATGAAGAATGTAATCTGAAGCATGATTGTAAATAATTAATAGATAGAAATAAGGTATGTATCACAAAATAGCCCTTCCGAACATAGTGTCTTCTTTGCTTTGCTTTGATGTAAATCTGAAGAACTTTGTTGCAAGAAAAGAATAATAAGGAGGAAATGAAAGGAAGATCCAAAGCTGATGAACTTTTCTTTAATAGCTAAGACTAACTATTAACACAAGAACACACAAAAGGAAGGGCAAATATAAAGGATTTAATTTATTAGGATATTACATAAAACTTGGTCTCAGTGCCATAAGCTATAACTAACTTAATGGCCATTTTAATTACCAGCAATAATTGATAAATAAGAATTGAGAAATCATGCCCAAAAGTGAATTGGGCGTTTTAACTAGTTTTGATTGCTCATTGCCATTCATTACAATAGAATGTGGATTTTTTTACATCATTAGGCCATGGCTCATGACCCATGTGTGAGGTAATCTTTATGGTTTCAACCATCACAATGTCAAAATATGTGATGCTTGTTGTGACACGTATTACACTTGTGTTGTAAGTTTGATATAAATGTCATATATTTTACATTGTGATGGATGAAACCACAAAGTTTACATCACAAATGTCCTCAAGCATGGCCTATTGATGTAGAAAAAACCATATTTTGTTGAAGTAATTCACTATTTTTAACCTAGGGGACATTTAGTGTAAAGTTTGGGGTTTACATGTATCAAATGATTATTTTTAGGGGTTATTAGATAATTATTTAACTTTTTTTAATCATCCTATTATTATCTTATATATTTATATATATTTATATATCACTTTATATTAATTATAATTCATTATTTCAAATTATTACATATTTTATATTATAATTAAACTAATAATTATTTGAATAAATGTACCTTATTTTTAAACTAATTAACTTTTTATTGAACAACCAATATATTGCACCCTATAATTTTACTCATGTACTTTTTATTTATTTATATTAATGCCCCCCCCCAAAAAAAAAATTTTAAAGGATGGATAGTGGTAAGTTTTTTCATAAAAGGACCATAAAATATAAAAGGATAAGGCATTTGGAGGGGAACTTGAATGTTCACAAATGTGAAAAGAAAGTAAAAAGTTGAAGTACACAAACAAGGTGTACTTGGGTGACTATTAAGGGGCAAAATATAAAGACCCTAAAATAACATTTGTTGCATATTCACTTACATTCTAATTGATCAATTGAGTATTTGATTGTAGTGTGAGGTTATAATTCTTCAATGTGGCTCAAATAGCAAATGGGTTGATGTGAAAAATAGAATTGGGTGGGAAAGTAATTTCAATACCCATTCTTAATTCCATTTACCCAACATTATGTCATAAGGTTATTTTGTTTAGTTATCCATAGGATAAAATTATATGTCATGTGTTTAATTAATATTATCTTATTGAGGGGTGAATGCATGCTACAGTGGAAATAAAAAAAGAATCACAGTTTGAAAATTTTCAATATGTGTGTAACTTTGATATATTATGGTGAATGTTTGGAAAACATTTTGTAATTAAGATTTTCAATTAATGATGGTTTACATCCCAAGATATCATTGTATCATAGAATTGAAGCACATATTGAACAAATTAATGATTAATTGGAATACATTTTCACTTTCAAACAACTCTATCAAAATGCTACAATTGTAAAAAAATATTACAAAGGATTAAATTTAATGGTGGTTTATTTATAAAATTTTGCACCTGTAAAAAGAAAATTACGAAAAAAAATTTCTTCACCAAATTTCTCAATTTCTTTTCAAGTTGTGAAGTTCATATTTATTTTTCTTAAAACACTTGTTAATATATCATGTTATGATAATGATGATTGTGATCTTTTTAAGTTGTAAAATGTTCTTTCATTGAAGATGTAATTGAATTAAATGTTGTTTTTACCATTTTACATAAAAAGAATGAAATTTCAAAATTAATAAAAAAATTAGTGATATTTTGTCAAATAAAGGTTCTAGATCAATGTTTATAAAATTATTGATGTACTTTTACACAATGATACAACTATTAATCAATTGCTTATTGATGGGTTTAATAATTTATTTTATGTTTGAAAATCAAATTAACCTCATGTGATCTCCAAAAATTTCAAAGTGAATGAAATTTTACATGTTAATATTTTGTATATTATATGGAATCCTAGTTTCCCCTAAAATTATCTACACTATACCATGCATCTACCATGAAAATTATGCATGAACCTCATAGATGGGGAACCCTAATCACAAAACCCAAAAATCTTTTTGAAGCATTGTTATAGTTGGTTGGTCCCATCCAAAGGTTATATTCATCCTATTAATTCCAAAGTCTTTTTTAATCGAAGTATGACCATTCAATGTAGAAAAATTGAGATATAACTAAAATAGGAATTGAAGGTTGAAGAATTCAACATGAGTTTCACAATGAAGGTTTGAGATTTGGAACTCAAAAGTTCATCACAAGGTCACAAGGAGTTCATGAATACATGAACTTTGAAAACAAACTAAGAAGGAAAACTTGCTTATTGTAAAAAAAGTCATCTTCATCTAACTTCAACCTTATGACTCACACCATACTTCCTTTTACACACCATGCTTTCTACATTCATTGTTTTTGACCAAAACATATCACATGATTTGGGACATGCTCAAAGTTCATTGCCATCTTACAACTTTGACCCACCATGATCTCCCCATGATCTGAGATTGGACCCATGTGCATTGAACAATTGCCAAATGAAGTTACTTGGGTTTCCTACTATTAACTAGATCCTAGTAATTGGATCAATGAAATCACATGTTGGTCAACGATTTAGCCCCACTTTCCATCATTGTTCATTAAGAGGAATGAAAGACCATACCAAGGTGTAGTTAGTAAGGTGAAAACAAGAATTTGTGTAAGATGGGAAAGTTGGAACATTCTCTTAAATTTTTTTTTGATATTATTTCAAATTTCAATCATCAAGATTTAGAATGGATATCTTTGCATCATCAAGTCTTGATTTGGTGCTCAAGATTTTATGTTTCTTTACTTGATTTGCATTTCCACTTTTGTGAGTTCACAATCTCATTAAGTGCTTCAATAGACCACTTTTAACATTTGTACAATTTGGTGTATAACTTAGTTACAATCATCAAACTTGGATAAGAAACATTTGAATTGCATGGTTTTGATTATGGAATTTGAATTCAATGGCAATAGTATGTTTATTTTGTGTACTATTTGAAATGAAATTTAAATTAGGGAATTTTTTTTTGGAAAACATTCACACAAATTTGACCCCCTAATGTCATATGGTAATGTATTATCTAACCAAAGAGTAATAATAAATAGGCTTGTTTATTTTATACATGTGAAAAAAATAAATTACATAAAACTTAACAATTTTCAAAAGCGATTCCCCCATATTAACAAACTAGAAAGACTTTATGTTTCCCTCAATATGGATCAACAATTTACTCAATTACTTTGTAATATTGGGGTTAGTTATGCTTCATATAAAGTGGTAATGAGACCTAAACATTTGCTCATAAACTTAATATATTTAGACATAGTCATCAAATAGAAAAAGCAATAATTTACATTTAAAAACCTTACTTGAGAATTAATTAAATAATCAACTAAATATCAATTTCAGAGTATGCATATAATCACCAACTTAAAAAAAAAGGCTATATATTGTGTTGCAATTATGCAATCCCCCTAAAATGAATGTTTAATTTTTATTGTTACTCATAGTAATGTAATCAATGTTTTAGCATAATATGACCAAAATACTTAGATAGAGCACAATTTTTTTGAACGCTTTTGCTAAATCATGGTTGTTTCAATACCATGTGTAAAGTATAAACTATATTCCAAACAACTAATGCTTTAAAAATTACCATAGTGCTTTGGGGAATAGTGTTTTTTTCCAACACCTTTTGCCATTAGTTTTTGAACAAAAAATTGGGAAATTCTTGGATTATATATATTTTGGTCTTTCTAGTGTAATTTTGACTATTTTCTCTAATTTTTCAAAAAAAATCGACAAGTTTTCAATGTCACAAAATTTTTAGTAAAAAAAAAACCGGTTAGGAGATTTGACACTAATTATATTATCTATAAAATTCTGAAATTTGCAAAAAATGCTTTTCTCAAAGAACAAAACTTAGTGACGGATAATAAAGAAATGATTTCATTAACAAATTATCTTTTGACAAAAAATAGACTCCATTTAATTAATTAGTTAATATTCAACAGACATTTGTTGAAGCTGCCCATGTACTAACGTTAGCATAGATTGGGGGGGGGGGATTTTTTTGGGTTTTTTTTTTTCCCTTTTTCCAA
>Ga0209611_10004515_pt1 | contig 23771 bp, 17 predicted proteins | sample S1TSphgellanicum_3_FD_187693 | JGI IMG/M metagenome (GOLD analysis project Ga0209611, IMG submission 187693) | Host-associated microbial communities from peat moss isolated from Minnesota, USA - S1T2_Fc - Sphagnum magellanicum MG (SPAdes) (version 2) | ecosystem: Host-associated > Plants > Peat...
ATAATTTATATATATATATATATATATATATTGCTTATACTTTTGATTGTAAATCTTGTCCAAAGCCTCAATTCCAATATCTTTTTTCAACATTTGTATCTTCGCCTTGCTTTTCAAATTTGATTGTAAGCCTTTTATGCTAATTTCTTGCATTTCTACTGCTCTAACTAGTTTTGATTATAAGACTTTTGATGTTGCTTTCTTGCATTTTTGTTGTTCTAACTAAAATTGATTATAAACTTTTTATGTTAATGTCTTGCACTTTTGTTGTTCTAATTAGATCTGATTGCAATCCTTCTATGGCTATTTCTTGCACTATTATATTGTTCTTTACTTTATCTGTCAAGGTCTTTGAACTAAAACTTAACCTTTCTAGAAGACGTTGGAATGCTATCAAATTTGCTTCTTCTTTTAGAGAGGACATGGTGAGAAAATTGATTTGTAACAAAGAAAAACTATGAGTTGTGTTGAAGTTTGCCCAAATGCTTATGAATGTGTTGAAATGTTTTTGGAAGGAAAATATGTACACACAATAGGGAGGGAATTTACAAAAAATGAGCTTTAAGTGACTCATTAATATTTCAATTCTCAATATCCTAAGCTAGGGCTCCTTGTTTGTGGTAATTGATGAGCCTATAATTAAGCTTTGGAACACTATTAAGTTTTGCTTCAATATTGTGATCAATTTCTTCTTTTGAATGGACCTTATATATGCCCAATGGTCAACAAAGTTTTTACCAATGTTCTGGATACCCTATATAAAAGTCCCAAAACGCCCCAAACACTAAACAAAAAGAAACCCCGTTCCCTACCTTCCTCTAACTGAACGAACGCCCAACCTCCCAATACATTTACAAACGTACTTGTTCATTAAGTTAAAAATTGAACCCCAACAACCCCAATACTAAACAATAGCAAACCTCTTGTGTTCACAAGTCCATAATTTGTAAACAATTTAGACTGTTGTTATCACAGCACATTGTGTATAACTGTGATCACTGCAGCCTAAGGGAAAGAAACCCTTATTGCTGAAATTACCAAACACAATTTCTCGTTGAACGTGGGGATGTTTTGCAAAATGGAATGTTCTCTTGTGAGTCTATTAGGGCTGTACTATAAGAAGAAGGGGGAATGTTCCACTCAATCATTCTTAGTTGGCAAACTAAATGTTAACATTTGCTTTTCAGGTATGTATAAGTTCATGACCTGACAGGTAGTAATGATCCACGCCTGGCATTGCTTACTCCTCACACATTGCATGGGCATTGTGTGCATTGGCGACCCTGGCAAAGCCCATGTGATGTGTGAGTGGCTGAATGTGGCCAAAAAGCACCCCTCACAGCCTTTGTTGGCTCCACCCAAGGAGAAAGAGACTTTCACATCTGTGTGTAGGATTTTGAGATAAATTTCTTGCTTGAAATTGGAGGAGCCAATATGTGAATGGCAGCTGGAGACTTAAGCTGTACTCTTTGAGGTGTTCTAGAAAGGAATGTGTGAGTTGCAGCTGGAAATGTCAGCTGTAATCACTAGGGTGCTTCTTTGATTAAATTAATTTTGGAATTAAATTACTTGACCTTGTTACACAATTCTATCATCCCTCATGATTTTGTTTGAATTTGGCATAAAGGGCAGAACTGTTATGTCAAGAGGTGTTTATTTCTTTGCATTTTAGTCATAGGGGTGAGATCAGGGTTTCTTGTGTCAAAACTTTGATATCATTTTTTGAAATTTTTTCTCCCAAAAAAATCAAATTAGGAATGGGAAATTGAAATGATTTTTGTGATTTTACAATTTAAAAAAAAAATCATTTTCATATCTGGTTTACAGCCAAATTTCGCAAAATCTTCTTATGGATTGATCAACACTTTAGTTACATAGAAAATTTGAAAGAAAAAACTCTTATGGATATGATATGAATACTAGTTTCTTATAAATATTTAAAAAAATATGTTTTAAAAAAAAATTCAGCTATGGAAACAGGTCATTGCCATGCAATTTCCAAAGGAAGAAATGGTGTGGTCGTTGAGGGTTTGTGTCTTTGTGGAAGTATTTATTAAATAGCTCAGGACACTAGGTCATGTAATGAAGATCAACTATTTCCACCAGTAACAACAAGAAGCAGTGAAGGCATGTGGGAGCGGGGTGAGGGCTATAAATATTGGTCCAGACCTATAAATTTATTACTAACTAATAACAACAAGTTGTATTAATTAATAACTTCAGTTCAAATCAAAAAGCACAAACAAATGTCACTTCATCAATGACTCAAGTGCTAGGGGGAGTCTCCCACAAATGCAACTATTTCTCCCAATTTCCAAAGAAAAAGACATGATCTTAATACCTTTTTTCCCTTGCATACTAGGTAGTGTAGGTTCCTGCAATCACCCCCATTAAACTTCTAAAGTCAAGCTATTTATGGCCTACAAGTGAGGTGAGGAAACAATAAATTGGGCTAAAGTCAATGGCGATGTAATTAAAAGCCTAAGTTTACCTTAAATAATTGTGAATTTCATTCATTATTTCGTGGGAGGTAGCAAATACAGTAAATGACCTCTATTAAGTTCACATGCTTTAAAGTTTCTCTGGTGGAACAGGGTTTCTTTTAAGGATTCTGTGATGTAGTCAAAGTGGCGATCATCCAGACAAATAATTTAGCCAAATTTGGCTATATACTAGATATGAAAGTTAGAAAAAACAAAATCCTTCTATATTCTTGGCTACCACAAGTGTAGGCTCCACAAGGGTTCTCTTTGCACAGGAGAAGGGTTGGAAAAGGGTTTATCTTTAGATCGTTGTGCAATTTCAGGCACCTTGCTAAGGTTTAGAGGCCCAAGTGCAGGGCCATTGAAAATTGGTAAAGGGTATGAAGAGAAAGACCCATCCCCTGCAAAAAGAACCTACAAATTGTGATTGTTCCTTCAAGATTCTATGATTGGTTTCTAACAAATGATGCATGGTGAGGAGCTTTGAGGCTTGAAATAAATTTTGCAGTTTGAACTAGATGTGAACCTTGGGGTAGGCTGGAATTTTAAGGGGTTAACAATGCTACTTATGGTGAAAAGTAAAATATAACACAAATGCTGAAAATCTTCATATCTATTAAGGAAGTGGGATTGTTTGTTTTGTCATGTTGAGATCTCCCAAAACAAGGGACCTTGTCATGTGTGCATGGTTCTGTTTGAAAAACCCTCCCCAACTAGGGATGAACTGAGATGATTTTCTATTACCTATTTTAGACCTGCAATTCAGGAGTGATTGAATTTTGAGTAATTTCATCATTGGAATTCCTTAAAATCAAAATAAAACTTTTTAAGGAAATTGATGGTGTGTTCTTGCCAATTTGTTGTTGGCACAGGAAGCGGGTCAGGTTGCTACAAAAAAATTAAGGTACTGTGCCAGATTATGCATACAATTTTCCTCAATATTCACTAACTTCAAAGCACAATTCTATGGTATTATATTACTGTTGCTATATTGTTTGATTTATTGGCCTTGCCCACCAAGGCAAGGATATTGTGTTTAGATTCATTATAGAGTTCTAATAGAGCTTAAGGATTTTGGCCCCTTGGTAACAGGTCTATTTTTATATGAGGATTTCTGAAAGATGATATTTTGGCTTGTGATGAAACTTGAGATTATTTATAGAGTTCTAATATCTTGAAGGATTTTGGTTTCTTTTAGACGATTTTTTGAAGATTATATTTTTTGCATGCTGAAATATTTGAATTTCCATAATTCTTCTTTTGCCTTAAGATACTTTTTAATGTAAATGGCAAGGCCACAGTATGTGTGACACACCCCTTGTTGTATTGTGTGCTTAATTGTGTTATTGTAAATATGCTTGCTCGGGTGTGCTTGCGTCACTCACTTGAAAGACCCCAACAGGTTTAAAGAAAGGCAGATTACAAGATGGCCAAAAGTATGTTCGAAACCCAAAGGACACCCAAAGATCTGAAGGTGGCAAGCAAAAGAGCAATGGAGGACCCCATGGGAGCTAGCTAAAGGCAAATTCCATGACGCCTATGAGACTAAGAATAGGGGTTCTTTAGAGGACATTAGACACATGAGCGCTTGTTTAGAGAGGGACCCCTAATAGGAATGGGAGAATGGGATTGGTAAAGCACTCCAAGGATTTTTCATTGTGTAGTTGGAGGTTGCTTTAGCACGTGTAAAGTTGCGTGTGAAAATTGTAATGCCCTTTGCATGAGCGGAAGAGCTCATCCTATGGGAGTAGCAAAATTTCCATTGTTCATTTGAATTGTTGAACGGTTTAGCTTTAGATTGGGCAATGCCCTCCACTAATAGAAAACATGGTTTTTATGATTGCATAAACAATTACATATAGGTATGCCATTTATGACTACATATGAATGCATGACTTTCCAATCATGTTTTTTATGTCAAGTCTAGTCATAACCATGACATTGACAACTATGTCTTCTTCCATGACTATTTTCATTCCACATGCATTAATGAAAGACATATCCATTGACCATGAGATGCCACCACATGGAAGGCAGGCCATGACCTAACCTAACTACCAACTTGCTTAACCTAACTTACCCTAATCTATTTGCTAGCCTAGCCTAGGCTAAAAGTTTCACCTACACAAACTAAGCTAAAAATAACTTGAAAGGTGAGCCTACCATGTATTAACACCTTGGGGAATGGGCCTTCTTTTGTGTATGTGCAGCTCTTGCGTGATACGCTCCACTTGCATCATTTACTTGATATGTGAGGAAGTTCCAAAGTTTTGTGAAAAAAAATGAAGCTAGTTTCTAAATGCAACTTGGGGATGTAGCTTCTGTTTAATGTTTTCTTATTGGCAAAATAACCAGTGAAATTTTGATTTTGGAAAAAATGTTGCCACTTTTCAAGTGCCCACAACAGTCTGTTGCCACTTTGTTGTAGTTTGGAGGAAAACTCTAAATAGTTATTCAAAATTGTCACCAATAAATGCTAATTTAAGGTTGAGATGTTCAATGTTTGCTCCTACTTAAAAAAATTCAGGAAAAAAAAAAACTGAAAGCAACTCAACATTAAGATTTTTTGGTGGTTTTATTTCAAAATGTCAACAAAAAACTGGTTTTTGGGTTTTTCTAATTGTGAAGTTTTGTTTTAAGAAATTCCAGATTTTATATTGAGTTCCAATAGGTTAGCCAACAATAAAGAAGGATGCTTAAAATACTTTCATTTTCATATTCTTAAATATTTATGTAGCTAAATTTGGCCAAATCGTCTTGTTGACTCAGCTAGATCACAAAAATTAAAGAAAACAGGAAATCTTCCATAAATGAAAATTTCCAAATTTTGAAACAAAAATATTTTTTTGGTTTAAAAATTGCCAAGTTCTGCAAAAGAAAAAATGGATTTGTGAGCAATCATCAGGTTCTATATTTTGTTCCATTCAAGTTTTTTCTCCTATTTTTAAATTTTTTTTGGAGGTATGTTGTTTAGCAAATCATATACAAAAAGACTTAACCACATTTGGCTACATGTCAAAGAGGAGATTAGAAAAATATTACATTTTTGCCTTAGTTTGATAACATGTTGGAACCTATAGTCGAAATATGGTGACTTGAGGCCAATATATATCATTTTTGTGTTGTTACTAGATTGGCCATCATTAACAACAAGATTTAGCTAGATTTGGCTACAATACAGATTTGACAAATAAATTTAAAAAATCCTTTTATATTGTGGCTACATGCTAGAAGCTATTGTAGAAATCTGGCAATTAAAAAAATTGGTTCAAACTTTGGTGAATTTAGGTCAATCCAAAAGAATCCTTGATGTTGATGAGCCATTTTTTATTTTGCAAATTGGCAAAACTTCCCCCTGCCCCCCCCCAAGATTGCTTGAGGCCATTTTTTCCCAAAGAAAACTTTTGTTTGAGTTGCACCACACTTTTTTTTTGGTCATGATGGTGGGAAAATTGGGCCAAAAAAAAGAAACTCTAGTTCCATTAGGGTAACCAACAATATAGAAGGAGGTATTAAATGTTTTTATTATCATTTTTTTATGGTTATAATAGCCAGATTTGTTCAAATCATGTTGTGGATGATCCCCACTTCAGCTACATCACAAAATTGAAAAAATCAAATAAAAAACCCATTGCTTTTGTTGTAGTTATTTATTTATTCATTTAGTGCACCTTTAAAGTTTTTTAAGCTAGCCAGTGGCATTTTTCGGTTTGGCGGATTTTTTGCACTGTGGTGACCAAAAAGAATTGGAAAAAATTATTTTGAGTGTAAATTGAAAAAAAATGGCAAAACTTTAGAAGCCACAAAATTGAAAAAACAAAACCCTGGCACTGCCTAGTAAGTAGGGTTTTTTTTTTGGGTCAAATTCCTCAAGTAGGTCTACTGGCCAGGATCCCCAGCATTAAGTAGCGTCAAATGGCAACTGTCCTAGCTGGGATGGAAGCATTTTTTACAGAAGTGTGGTACAAGTGGCGACCTAGGAAGTGCCTAGGTCTAGGTGTGACTAATTTAATTATTGTTATTTCAAAAAATGGCGAAAAAAGTCCCTAAAACTCGCAATTTTTTCGTGTTGTTTTTCATTTTCTGAAAAGAAATCCAAAAAATTCACAAAATTGTCGTGTTATTTTCATTTTCTGAAAACAAAATCCCTAAAAATCACAAAATTATCATTTTTTTTCATTTTCTGAGAAAAAAATCATAAAAATAAAAAAAATCTTCGTTTTGAAAAAGAATTAGTTAGAATCACAAAATTTTCGTGATTTTCTTCATTTTCTGGAAACAAATCGTTAGAAATCACAAAATTTTCGTGTTTTTTTTTTTCCATTTTCTGAAAAAGTTAGCCAAGTGGAGAAAATTCGCAATAAAAAAAGAACAGTGCTAGTAACTGGCAAAAAGAAAGAGAAAATCCAAAAAAGAGCCCAAAAAAAAAGAGAGTAGAATAGATCCACTTGAGAGAGGTAACAACGTGAGCGGCATGGCGGCCGCATGGCACATGCAGTGAAAGCGCATGTTGGCTTTTCCGACGCCCGCGCAACCACTGCTTTTGCGAAAAAAGAAAAGAAAGAAAGAACAAAGAAAGAAGCAAGCCAGCAGCTTCAATCCTGTTGATGAGCTTCTTCTGCAATCCCTTTCTGCTGCAGCGCCACCAGTTCTTCTTGGACTGAAAGCCAAAATTTAGCGAAGCCGAAAGGTCGGCTGCTGGAGCGGCGGGAATTTGTGGATCGTCTCTTTTATCTTTCCTTTCTGACATCGGCTTTAGTGCAGCAGCAGCAGCTGAGCAGGGTGTGAGTGAGGGAGTGAGGAAGGGAGAGATGGGTGCTTGATGATGAGAGAGAAGCGCGAGAGAGAGAGAGAGAGAGAGGAGTCATGTCATATCATCACTGTGCGCTTGCTTCCTCGCGTCATCATCTGCATCATCGTCTTCATTATGGTCACCCAAAACCGAAAGAAAAAGAATAATAGAAGAACAAGGGGTGGTGCTGCCTGCTGCTGCAGAAGCAGGTGCAGAATCCAGATGGAAGGAAGCAAGGAAGGAAGCAGCAGTAGCTGCGGCGCACAGCGAGCTTCGCAGCAATAGGAGGAGGATTTTTTTTTTTTTTGGGGGGTCTTCTTTTTCCTTTACTTTTTCGACCACATGACCTCAGTCATTTCTTTTGTGGCAAAGTTTTCGTCATTTTGCGAAAAGTATTCTGAAAAAAGGATACTCTTTCACAAATTTCCCTTTTTTTGAAAAATGATTCGCCAAAAAAAGAATAAAACTTCTAAAAATTCTCCACAACAATGAAAGGGTGCTTAAGGTTTTTCTATTTTTATTTTTGGGGGATATTTTCAAATTTGGTTAAATATTCTTCTTATGGATGTCACTTGAGCAACATCACAAAATTGAAAAATTGTCATTTTTTTGACAAAATAATTGGCAAAATAATGGGAAAGTTTTTTTTTCCTAGTGGTAATTCAACTAATTCTACTGTTTTTGAGAAAATTTTACCAAATATTTGTGTATAAAAAATCTGAAAAAGAAAACCTTGCAGATAATCAATGTTTTGCAGCCTGGAGACCAGAAAAAAAGCCAGTGCAACAACAGATATAAAGGCTGTTTTTGGACAAAAGGGCTCAAAGTGGCTATAATAACATGAGGGGACAAAAATTTGAAATCGCCGTATATAAACAGCAGGTTCTAGATTGTGGCAAAAATATAGTAGGATTCCTAAACTTTCCTACTTTCTATTGTAACCTGTAGCCAAAAATGGCTAAGTCCTCTCGTGGACAATCGCCAAACCTCACAAATTCGAAAAAAATAAAACACTGCACAGGATATTTGTTAAAAAAATCACTTTTAGAAATGCATTGCGAATACTTATTACACACAGCAATTGCTGCAGCAGCACAAGAGCTTTTAAAGCAAAGTCAAAATAAGTGCTGCTTTCCTGTGACTCATAATTGAACAAAAAGAGTGCAAATATTTCATGTGAAGAAGCCAGCATTAAGAACACAATTGACCCATCACACAGCTCACATAATAAATAAATAAAATAGTACCCTATTTCAACATTATTGATTTCTGGAAAATATTAAATCGGCTAAAGGTCTTAAAATGTCAGAACTACAAAATTGCTGCTCCTGCATTCTTTTTCCCTGTCTGCATTTGGAGTGATTAATATTTTCCTCCCAAAAATGGATGATTGCCTGGGGCCCTGTGTTTTTTTTAAAAAAATAATTAAAAAAAACAATAAAATTTTTGTGATGTTGGTCAAGTGGTGATCATCCATGAGACGATTTAGCCGGATATGGCAATGGGAACGTATGAAAGTATATATATATATATATTGAGATTGCCAGGATCATACAGAGACTATTCACAATAATCAGTGCACTTGAAATGGTTACCGGATGTAACCATCCCTTGTGACAATCCAGATGCCCTCTTTTCTGTCACACAGAGAGTACCTTAGTTTTGAAATCTTCACCCCGAGCAAGGGTTATCAAACCATTGTGCCAATGAGAGCCCAGGGTGGTACCCTTGTGCTAACTAAATGTCAGTAATGAAACGGAGGTGGATGATTGTGTATGGGTAACATGTTATGTTATGTCATGGGTACCAAGGGATGCATAACATGCTAAGTAGCATGCTATATATCACATGCCTAGTACCCATAACATGTCCAATTCATCCAAAACATGTTTGGGTATCACCCATTTACATCTGAACCAGGCGAAGGGCAGCAGACTGGCATTTAAGACTTTTGGCTGACTTAATATTTTCCTTGATTTGAAGTCCACCGTCACCAATGGTCACCGCGTGGGCGGTGGCTATGGGAAGTTGGGGGGTTATTTGAATATTGGGACAAGCATATATGGACCTAATAAGAAGCTTCTGATCTTGTCTCAATGATATTTTCTTTTAATTAACTTTTCCTGAAGGGAGAGAGATGAGGGAGACAATGTAACCTGTAGCCTTGTTTTTGCATTAGGTCCCACATTTGTAAGGAATGTTCACTCAAAGCTATTGTGAGTCTAGTTTTGGGACCTTCAAGGAATATTTTTCATTTTTTTAGCTCTCCTGTAAACTTGCCATAATTGGCACAGCTGTTACCAGTGCTTTTTTTTGTTTCAATTTAGTGATGTGGCTGAGCTAGCAATCATCCATAAGACAATGTAGCCAAATCTGGCTAAAAGAAAAAATGAGATTGAAAAAATTTAAGCATCATTCTATATTTTTTTCTACCTACTAGAAGTTACTACAAAAAACTGGCAATTTTTTTTAAAAATTTGAAAATTGGCAACTAAATACCCCAAAAGACTCTTATTTTTAAAAAGTTGCCAGCTCATGAAATTTCAATTGAAGAAACCCAGTGGCCCTTACATTAATTAATATAAATATATATAGCCAGATTTGCATGATCACTATTTTGGTTGCATCAAAATTGAAGAAAAGGAAAACACCCCTCTGAAGTGAATATCCCTGATTCAGACATGATCAAAATATGCCAGGGCAGTTGTCAAGAATAATAAGTTAGAACAATTTTATGATCTTCAGTATCCTTATGAATTCCGCCTTTGAAGATTGTAAATCACAAGTATGTTCTAGATTGTCAAACACACAAATTTTCCCAAAGATTTGGTGCTTCCTCCAATGCACCAAATCAATCAAAACATTCATGGTAGAAGATTTGTTGATGTACTTGAGAGTCAAAAATTCAAAGTCACAACATTCTCACCAATACTCAGCTAAAAATTACATATAATATACACGTTACCAGACAGCTCTCCACTGAACAAGCTACTCATCCAAAGGTGTGGAAACCAAAGATCAATACAAAGTACTCAGAAAATAATTACTTGAACTCAAATTTTGCATGATAAATAAATTATTTGATGCGATTAGGGTGCATTTTCATGAAGCTTTGCTTGCCCACTATCCAAAGGTTCTCAATTCAATGAAACAATGGCAAAAAGCATTTCTATGTTCTCATCCCTACTACTCAACCCACTAGGCCAAAACCAACACCTTGCAGGTGTAAAGAGTTATTGCAACTAGAGATCATCAGCCTAATAATTTTTCTCACCTAGACAATCAGTTTTAGAGCTAAGGTTCCTAGTTCATTTAAGTCTAATGCCTTGGGAGATATGGGGGCCACGCACTATATAACTGGGAAATGTACTAAAAAAATGGACAAGTGCATCAACATTTTACATGGAAACCTCAGCAAACTCAATGTGGAACAATACAAACAATGGTTGACCAACAATCATGGAAATGAACCCTTAGCCCCAAAGTTTACACTAGGATCCCATTATCAGCAAACCATAGGCAATGATTATTTTTGACAACTGAAAACATTGGACCAAACACCCTCAAGTTAAGAAGAAACCTAGTTCATTTTTAGTTGCATGTTAGATCAATTATCACTTGAAGATTCTTTCACTTTCTTTAAATTGTTCACACCTTTTTTTGGTATGCACTGTCCACATTGCTTTTCTTTTCCCCATTTTTCAAAATGAAATACAAGACCTTTTAGGGTAGTACAAGACAAAAGCTCCTCCCTCCATTTGATTTATGAGTGCAACTACTCTGATATAGTTATGGTCACTCTGTGGGTTGAAACCACTACCTATTGCTTAGGGAATGTGATGTAAGGTGATAACCTCAGTAGTGTTGGCTGCGGAGTACTTGAACTTGCCATAAGTTTGTGACTACAACCAGGCATGGTGAAGACTCATTGCCACTTGCACCAATATGATTTTGTCAAAGATGTGGAGCTATGAGGACAAACACACAATCGTGACGGAAGACATCACAAACATGTTTGGCCATCAATATAGACGGTAGTAGACAACAATTGCGTCATCAAACCTTCATGCTCCAATCATGTCCAAAGTGTTACAAAAGCTCTTTCAGTGGCCCACCTTTTGTGTCATCTGCCTATGATGAATTTGCAATAATTGGGAGAAAATTAAAGCAAAGGATTTTTAACTCTTATATAATACAAAGTATTTGAATATTTTGTCCATCCTTGGTAGCCTTTGTTTGGTGTGAGATTTCACATTGTTGCAATGAAAACTGAAAAAATATTTCCTGTTCAAATTTTTTTGCCAAATTTTGAAAAAAACATTGAGAAACTTTTAATCACATTTGGGTTAGGATTTTAATTTCTGCGGGCAAGTTATTGCGTGACATTAGACATCCCAAGGAACTTTGCAGGTGTCACTGCATGGTTCTACACACTACTTAGTTCATGTACTCCATGCTTCACACTTGTCCTGCTCTTTCTGTTTCTTGCATGTACTGCCACTCTTCACTGGCTTTGAACCCACAATGACATAGGAGAAGGGAAACATTATTTTGTAGTGACCTAATTTCATTGGCTTAATACAAGAAAGTGTCCAAATTTAACTTTGCACCAACATCAATCCAACCCTGAAAACCTCACATGTGTTGCACAGGTCTTGAAACTAACATCCCATAAGTTCATTGCGGGTTTCATTGTCTTGCCAATTTATTTTGCCAATGTTTTTACTATTGGACAGATTTCCTTTTTTTTCTTTTTTCTTTTGTATTTTTAATTAATTATAGTTTTTCAATTTTGTGATGTTACATGATCATCAAAACAAGATTTAGCTAGCTCTATAAAGCAGATCTGAGGGTATAATTTTTTATAAAGAAAAATCTTGTATATAGTACATACTAAATACCTGCTGGAGCCTATGATAGAAATATCAAGATTTTAATTTTTGAAATATTTCGAATTTAGGTCATTTTGTTTTTCAGAAAAGACTTGTCTTTGGAGATACAAGGTTTTTCAATCTTCTCTCTTCTTGCTTCTAGAAAAAAAATAGAATAAAAAATTAAAGGATAAAAGAAATGAAAATTTTAAATGAAGGGGAGAAAAGTTGGTTCTAGTTTTGTGGGTTGGTTAGCTTTTTGCTCTACCTATTCTGGCCTCCCTTTATTTTAAATTCCAAAAATAAAGTTTGGATGTGTGCTTGTGTCCCCTACTTTTGTATAATGAAATTTTAAAAAAGGAGAAAAAAAAAAGCCGCAAAAAAGAAATAAAGAGAAAACCAATCCTGCAACAAAGGGTGGTGGGCGCTGGGCTCCTCAGAATCTTGAAAAATCTGGAAAAAGGAAAAAAAAGAAAAAAAAGAACCATTTATTATTTTTTTAATGGAGTTTGGGCGCAGGGTTTTTTTTTAATATATAGTTTTTAAATGTAGCCACACAGGCGATCATCCACAGTAGGAATTAGCCCAATTTGGCTAAACATCAGAGAGAGAAATTGTAATTGAAATTAATAATCCTCCTGAAACCTGTTGTCTAAATATGGCGATACTAGAAATTGTTTTGTCCTTGAAATCATTTTTTTCACGGAAGTCATTTGTACGAGTTCGTACTGGATTTTGTTGGTCGCCAAGTGGCGAAAATTCACCAGAATAAAAAAGCTGTAAATTGGGCGGGGGATGGGGGAGGAGGAGTGTTATTAGAATAAATAATTAATTTAAAAAATAATATACAGCAAGCGCCAGCGACACAAGAAGAGGCCGTCTGGCGTTTCAAACACGGTGGTGCCTTCCCTCGAAAACGCCAACCCGCGAAATTTGCCGCGATGTTACCGCGCCGGCCACAACTACGGCGCCGCCGCTGCGGCAGGACGATAGGTGTCTAGACTCTAGAACCCTCTTGGCCTTTTGCACCAAAAAGGTCTTTTTGTTTTTTTTTACTTTCTCTACCTTACTTTCTTCTTTATTGTAACTATATACCTACGTACCTAGTGAGCTACTTTCAACCCCTATTATACTTACCGGGTTTAATCCTGCGACGTGGCGTTGTAAAAAAAAACGGTGATTCTGCTGGGGAACAGCATCTACCTAAATAGTAGAGCCCGCTGATTCAGCACCGACCGATTCGAGTCTTTCGACGGCTGGCATGCGTCAAGGCGGGAGCCGGCCCTTACGAATTTCCTCGAACCGATCGCCGGTGGTGCGCTGGCAATTGGCTGGACGCCACGTCTGCAAATTTAGCGCTACGTAGCGACGGCGAGGAGACAATAGGTGTTGACGTGCCGTATTAGGAGCCGTCTGCTCTAAGTCTCTTTTTTTGTTTTAAATTTAATTATATTTAATTTGTTTTACCTTACTTAAGTTAGCTGACTGGGGATGTTTTTAGGGGAGTGTGGTTAAATTTTCATTGTCCAAGTTTTAGACCAAGAAAGTCCACGAGAGATTCAAAACATTTATGGGGATATCCTTGCCATATAAAGACCAGTGTTGATTTCTTGACTTTGATTAAGAACCTTCTGTTCTGTCGTTCTAAAATATGAATTAGAGCAATTCTGGTTCCAGTTTCACCAAAAAAATGGATCTTGAAATCCGGTTCCAGCTCTGCTTCTTCAAAAGAGAAATCCCGGTTCCAGTTCTGGTTTTGCGAATGGTTCCAGGTAACCTGGACCAAAACCAGTGATTAACTAACTGCCGATTAACCTCCAATTAGCTCCCCGGTTATAGTCTTTTTTTTTCAAAAATCTTGGTTCTCGTTTTGAAAAACTAGGAACCCGGTTCGGCTTTGGTTTTTATTCTGAAGAATTTGAGAACCCAATCCAGTTTTCAACCTGGTTCCATAAATAAATTTTGGTTTGGTTCCAATTTTATTAATCAAAACCAGAACCAATGGTTCTAACCCTCCAAATTGGGTAACCGCCCAACACTAGTAAAGGCCTAGCTCTTTAAAAAAAAGTGTAGTGAGAAATCATGGTACAAGATGAAAATATTGTCCATTTCTCATATAAGCTTTACAATTTTTGTAAAGCTTGCATTCCCTCTCTATGGACTTTACAAAATTTATAAGGTCTGCTTCACATCTTGTTGTTACCACATCATGGTGCAGCTGGTCTTTATTCACAGTAAAGCCTTCCCCACAGGCTTTATTGGAATATATTCTATCTCTCGAGTCCGCCTTGCAAGAGCCCATATTCCAGTAAAAAGCCCAAGACCTCGGTCTTGGGCTCAACCTACCATAAATAAAAATGGGAAAACAAAAATCAAAAGAAGAAATCCATGGTTTGTTTATCCTACCCTTCCAGGTTTCCCACAATTTGATGAAAATCATGAATCAACCCATTGAAAAGGGGGATAGACTTTGTATAGTCTTTTGTATTGATGCACACATTTTCCCAAAAATTAAAACTCCCCAAAATAGAAGACAAGTTAAAGGTAGTTATTTTTGAGAGCATAATAATAAGTATTATTAATTGGCCTGATGTGGGAAGGCGTAATAAGTTGACTAAGTCACCCAAAAAACCTGAGAACAAATGGAAAAAGAAGAGATTTCATGGAAGGTGGACTGGTGGTTATCTATCATGGATTAAGCCTTGACCTCACTATCAACTCATATACTTGTGAGGGTCCTGACTCCTCCTGACTCCTCCTCACAAGTCACAAGTTACAAACTGGGGACAAATGGTGTTTTTTAGTGTACTGCAGATTCACTATAATGGGTTGACCTAGATCTGTTGTACATACAACCTTGGAAATGCAAAATGTACACACATAAGTTTGAACCCAGGATTTGACATCCCTTTGAAATCAGGCCGAATCCTAAAGGAAATGGAAGTACATCCCTGCACACTAAGGATCTCTTTCCATTAGGCTGCTGGGATCACAGATAACACAGAGTAAGTATGCTAGGATCACAGCCGCCTAATAAAATAACCCCACTGGAATGGAGCCCTCTTTCTTCTTGCGTGGACAGGCATTTCCCATTGGAAAGTTGTTGTAACTGGTCTGAAAATCTGTAGGTATTCTATGGTAAGAATGTGGGAACTATGTAGTGAATGTATAAGAACATATTATATGATCCCATAAAATAACAAGAGAAGTAATTCATGTTAACAACGTCAGGAACTTGGTAAGGAGCATACAAGCACATATGATCACATAAATAAATAAAGGAGACAAGTGTTACCCTATGATGATTCACAATTTGACTGACAGCTCACACAGCTATGCATTGACCTGTAGAGCTCGAAGGTGACCAAAACTTGTGAGTACAACTAGATGGAACAAATGTAATGGATAGTTGTTGTTGGGGGGGGGGGCAAAACCTGTGATCATGGTGGCGTATTGGAAAGACACCCTAAGTAGCTATCTCTTTAGGGTATAATTCTATCTCCTCTATGTGTTGGGTTTGGATCCTATTGCTTCCCATGAGTTTTTAGATGGTACAAGTATTCTATTCAATTGTGTATCTTATACAATTTGTTTTCACATGTAAGTGAAATTATCAACATTACTACTAGGTAAGTTACTAATATTAACCTCCATTCTGTTTCCATGATATCATTCTATACGTTTACCCCCCTGCCCTGTCACCAAAGAAAACTTATTCAAAACAAAAGCTCTAGAACAATACCGTCATGGCAATACCTATGCACACACACATGGGCACCCGGTGGTATAAGAGTACTTGCAGGGTACAAAATCAGGGGCCGAAACCCAACCACAAGAGAACAACAAGACAGAAAACAATCCAAAAAATTGTTACAATTTCCATTTAAATTGACAAGGACCACAATAAAACACAAAGGTAAAGGGCCAGTCTTTTTTTTTGTGTCCATAAAATTTGGCACTGTTGCAAAAAAATTGATAAATTTTGTCACAAATTCAATGATATTTCGAAAAAAAATCACCAGAATTAACAAATGTTTTTTGAAGAATCGCCAGATTTTTCTGTATATGGTTTGAGGAGGGTAGTAAAAGATATATAAGGATTTGTTTTTCTTTTCATATTTTACTAATTGCCAAATGTGGCAAAATCGACTTATGGATTGAATGCCACCTGAGCTACATCACAAAATTGAAAAAAAAGAAAAGAATAGAAATATAGGGCATGAATAGTTTGAGTAGGGACGGTAAGTTAGTAAGTAAGTGTTGATAAAGTAGAGGATTTACCCAATAGGTATTACCTAAGGTAGCTGCCTACAAAAGATGAGTCATAGGGACGTAGGGTCCACGAGGTAAACGGGACGTGGATTTGGAGGGGGCGGTGGGGGCTGCTGCTGCTGTGCTGTTGTTGTCGCAGGGGAAGACGACGAAGCGCGAAGCTGCGCAACACGAGAAGCCTGAGCAATCTACGGAGCCAAATGCTCGCTCGGCATAATCCGTGATGGGAGTACGGTTGCTGTACTTGGCGACATGCGCCAGAAGGCGCAACGAAGCTGCTGCTGTTCCAGTGTCGATGTGCAGCTTTGAAAGCAGATCATGGCGCTAGCGAAAATTTTCTGTGGCAAGAACTCCTCTATTGTCTCTTCTTCTTCTTCTCCTTCTGTTGTTGCTGTTCCCCAGTAATGACATGCGCACCAGTGACAAGGAAGACGTCTTCGGAGTTTTATACAATTCTTGCAAGCCGTCGCGCTCCACGGCCATCAGGTTTGTCACAGAGCTGAACAAGTTACAGTAACGCGAGAGGGAGGTTTTCTGTCAGTTGAGGGGGTTTTGGAGTTGTCGAGTTCGAGGGATACACAAACTTCTCCTCAAAGATGGGCTAGAATCTGCAGTTTTTTTTTTTTTTTTTTCCCTTCCTGTTTATTGTTTGCAGTTCGAAAGGCATTTTTGTGGATTTAAATGGTAACGCAATTTCTTGTACCGCAGTAGCCGGATTCAGGAATTTCTACTGAGAAAAACAATCTTGGAAAGAGACCGATTGATCGAGTAGAAGCGGACTTGATTGATTGCTTCTTTGGTTAGATCAAGCTTTTTTCTGTTGATTTTCTGCAGTTGTGTGGCCAGTCCTGGGAAGGAGAAAACTCTTTCGACTTCTTTAAGCGATAGTATCAAGGCAGTACGTTGTGATAAATCGAGATCTGTGAGGAGAGAGAGGGAGGGAGGGAGATCTCTGAGAGAAAGGAAACAACAGGAAATAAACGAGGGCGTTAGAAGCTTGGAGGGATGGGGAGAAAACCGTGCTGCGATAAGGTAGGATTGAAGAAAGGGCCATGGACAGCGGAAGAAGACGAGAAGCTTGTCTCCTTCATCAACACTCATGGCCTCGGCTGCTGGCGGGCTGTCCCGAAGCTTGCAGGTATAGATAGATGTTTTTCGTGATCTTCGTTTCTCTCTCTCTCTCTCTCTCTCTCTCTCTCTCTCTCTCTCTCTCTCTCTCATAATATGATGCGCGCGGATCGGTCGACGTTTTGTCTCTCCTGTGCTGCACGACATCTTTTATACTCTGTGTACAATTGTGGCTGCATTTACACGCAAGAGCGAGCTGCCAGTACCGTTCCCTCTGCGTGAAATCTGGAGTTGTTGTTGGAGGAGGCAACTAACGGCCTTGCTTGAAAATTTCTGATTTAGATATTTCGTGTGAAGTACTGCAGGGCTCCTGCGCTGTGGCAAGAGCTGTCGTCTTCGATGGACAAACTATTTGAGGCCTGATTTGAAGCGCGGGATCTTCGCTGAAGCCGAAGAACAACTCATTCTTGAGCTTCACGCCTCCCTAGGGAACAGGTGAAGAAGACACTTACCTCTCTAAGATTCTCATACTTCCCAAGTAGTTGAGGAACTGCACTTCAAATTGACAAAACTTATTATGCACTGTACAATATGGGATTCCTATTGTGAATCACCCAGTTTTGGACTTATCTGTGAAGTGCCAGTACCAGAGTTCTGAGAGTTGCATATGTAGCTGGCGTCATGTAGCTTTTGCCAGCATCGTTTAAGATTGAACACATTAGCCACAAAGCTTGTACAAAACAGTCAGTGTTTGTTTCTTGTATGTTAGAACTTGTATGTTTCTTGCTTATGAGGTAGAACCCTCCTTGACTGGAATAGCCCCAGAGAAAACTTGTTGCTTTAGGTCCCCTCATTTATAGGAACCAATTTTTCTGAATATTCAAACAGAAAATCTGGGAAGCTGTTGTATCATGGAAGACTTTATCCTTTCCAACTCCCATTTTGTTCCCGAGAAAAGAGAGCTTCAGATTTCTGTGGGATGTTTGTTTACTTTGAGCTTGTGCTATGGCAGATGGTCGAGAATTGCTGCACAGCTCCCAGGGCGAACTGATAATGAGATAAAAAACTACTGGAACACCCGCTTGAAGAAAAAGCTGCGGCACATGGGACTTGATCCTTCCACACACAAACCCTTGAACTCTCAGCTGGCTGACAGTCCAGAGACTTCTGAGGTTGACTGTGAGCAGAGTGAGGATGAACATATGCTTACGACATCCGTAGACTTGCCACATACAGCCTCTAAAGGAAATCTGCAACAGGAGTTGAAAGTACTGTGCAACAATCCTGCCATTGAAAGCACTGTACGTGTTGGTCAGTTCTCTCAATCAATTGCTGAACAGAAAGAAAATTCAAGAGTTGGAAATCGCTCAGTGTCACAAAAGCTGGCACAATCCAAGCTGCTGCCATGTGCATTGGTTGCACAAGGTGGGTTGACTGAAACCAAACCAAATGTGCCTCAAGTTTTTGAGAGTATGAGGAGAAGGGCGAGTGACAGAGGTCATGCAAAGTTAGAACACTACAAAGGCTTGCTCCAGAAAGTGCCCAAGGAGCCAGTGGTGCAAGCCAGAAAAGTTGATGCGAACAAGGGAGAACTGGCAGCTGGGCATGAGCAGAAACAGCCTCTGTCCCCTACAAGTGTTATTCATCGTGTCAAGTTGGATGAAGACTCTGAAGATTCTGTGCTTACTGCCAGAGATGATTGCCAGACTCAGTCAGGATGTTCTATGCCAGCAAAGCTCTCACTTCCGGAAGGATCTGCTGAAGGGTTTCCAAGTCTGGCATGGGATGGTCAAAGATGTGATCCTGTGAAATTTGAGATGATAGCCACTGATGTGTGTAATGACACAGACAGTGGTGTTATAGATATTCCAGTTCTGAAGTCTGAGCAAATATGTGCAGCAAGGAGTGGTGAGCTTGATGGAAACACTGGAGTTCTGTTCCATGATGACAATGGTCCTTCAAGCTGCCAGGAGTTTGCCAAGATATACTCACAAGATACATGGGGAGATTTTGAAGCTCTTCCTCTACACCCTGGTGATGTTGTAGGTGGTGCCTTTACTGGTCTGTTGTCTGATGTGGAGTATGCCCCTCATCAATGGAATGGTGCAGGCATACAGTGGTCTATGGAAGGAGGGGGTCATGAGCATTCATCCTATGAGGCTTCTGCCCTCACACCATGGCAAAGGGCTTCTGACTGCTTCTATAACAGTACACCCACACCATACACTCAAGAGCTCCAACAATTGGCAGCAATATTGGATGAGATTTGAATCACCGTCCATGTTATCATATAGATGGAGTTGTTTGCCTTCCAGAGAAGATACACGAGGTCAACTGATGCAGAAGTTGATCCCAATAAGAGATTGTTTCCACAACCATCTGAGAGAGCAGGATTGTACTCTGGAGCACTGGGTTCAAGTCCATGAACCCTTGCTTGCAGAAGTATGGGCTGTTAGGGAGCTGTGTATATACTTGATTCCTGGAGACACTCAAAATGGTGAGTGATGGGTTCTTTGATGTCATTAGTTAGGGGACAGAATACCCTTTCATCCCCTATCTCCACATTGATCTCTCTATATACACCTGGATATCTCTCTAGACCCTGCTATCATTAAGTGGAGAGTGTTCATCAGAGAGGGATGCACAAGTGGCAAGTGCAGGGAGGACCTCATCCTTACAGCCCTTGGGTACAATCTCTGGACCAAGGTGGCCAGGATCCTGCTGCTCTACCTGCAGTGCAATTGATGAAAATAAAAGCTGCTCTTACAGGCCACAGCAAGGGTAAGCTGTCTTGTTCCACACCTGTCTTTTAATATTGCCCACTCACGCTATCATTTTCTGTTTGCTAATTCACTTCATATACCAGGCTCCTATAGATGACGCTTTCCTGTGGAATGGATCTTGTTGCTGCATTGATTGAGTTATAATCCTTCAATTTCTGTGGCTCCTGACTCTTTCCTGGGACTTGATTCCTGTTTGCAGTTAAATCCAGGAGATTTTGATGTCACATTAGACAATGAAGTCGCACTTGCTCATCTACAATTGAACCCCACTTAATGGGTGGAAGCTGAAGTGGCTGCCATAGCATCAGGGATCAATGCACAACTGAACATTTTTGCACTGCACACACAGTTTGCAAGTCATGTCAAAGTCAGGCAAAATATGAGAAGACAACACTGAGTTTTTCAACAATTTGCCTTGCCAAACTTGGCATCAAGAAAACCACTTTCACAAGCTTTGCTCATGTGCAGGAACACACAAAATGCAATTTCCAGCTTTTTAGCAAGCTGTGTTTTGGGTTGAACCTTTTGCATCTGATTCGATTATTGCTATTCTCTTGTTTTGTGGATTGTGGTTGACCAGAGGCTTACTTGCAAAGATGAACTTTGCTAATGTTGAGGCAAATACACAAATTAGAAGGTTTTGGGAAGCAAAAATTTTGTATTCAATGTTTTTAGTCATCAATTGTGTGCCTGGTTGCGTTGTATGTTGAATCTTTACGTAAATGGTAAAACAGTTGTAGTGAGTGTTTCATCTGTGAAGGGTGGGCGTTTCAAAAAACGTAATGCCCACTCCTACAGGCGTTTCATTTTTTGAAACACCCATCCTCCTTTAAAAATTTCCATGTGATATCCATCAGGTACCCACCAGGTATCATGGGGAAAAAAACAAAGAATAAATGTGGAGCAGGTCTTAACTGGAATCAGGCCAGCATGAAGTGGAGGCCTGGGCTTGGCTTTGCCTTGCACTGGCCCTCGGTTGTTGAGCACCACAAACAAAAGCAAAGCATGGATGTTTTGTGAGTGCCAACAAAAGGCACAAGTAGAGAAGTAAGTAGAAGAAGGGCAAGATCCAAACAATTGCCAAGCTTTGCCAATTGCAGTGTGAGTTTTCAACTTGAGGAAACAGATTTTGAAGCCACAAATGACTAGACTTTCTTGTAAATCCAGAGCAAACTCTTGATCAACCAAGCAGCTCATCACCAGCAAAAGCAAACCAGCAAACCAGCAACAGTGAAAATAGGAAATGTTCCATGAAGTCCCTGCACTAATGCCTCATAAAGCAGTCCTCAAAATGTGGCACCTCTACAGCAGGCTAGTAAACTAGGAAATATCTATGAACTCCCCAAAAAATGAAGCCTGTAAAGCAAACAAACAGAAAAAATAACTTGGACAAGCTTCAATTTTCCCATGATGAACCAACTCCAAAAGAAAACGAAAGGAAACTAATAGCCACTTATGCTTGTAAAGGAAGAATTGGATAAAATGAAAAAATCCTAAGTAAATAGCTCTAACCAGTGTTGGACTTGGTATTGGATGTTTAACATACCACATTGGTACAGGTATTAGCATAGAAAACTGAGAATGCAACTAGGTGGTATCAAATACATACATGATTCAAGAATTATACATTATGGTATGAATATCAAGGTATAAAAAAAAATGATATCAAAGAGGTACGAAGTATGAATATGAGTATATTGATTTAGTGTGTGATGCCTGAAAACAAATGCAACTTTTTGCACAAGTTGAAGAAAATAAATCATTTGAATGAACTAAAGGTAATCAGCACAAACACAAAATTGATTTGCAAAGGTTCCAGGTTGAGATATAAAAAAATTCATTGATGAATCACTGCCAAGCTGAAAGAAAACATTTGATAAAATCACAGCCATGTTGAAGAACAGAGCTTGCAGCTTACACCATAATGCACCTTATACTCATATCAGTAGCAACAATGCTCAAAGAGTGAGGTAGGTGAAATGTTGCTACTATTCAAATCTGGTATGAGTCCAGGTAAGAAGTTTTCACATACTGTGGCAACCCAATCTTAACCATAGTATGATCAACAGATAGGGCCTCAATGGTTAGGTATCTTCATACCCATGTCGATAACTGGATTGGTACCCAACTTCAACCTATATACTAGTCCAACATTGCCTTAACCTCCTAAATGGATTTCAAATTGTTTTTGTATTTTTCTTGTGGAATTTTCACAATGTGGCAGCAAAAGTTTTTGCTAAAACTTTGGAAAAACTTGCCAAACTTTTGAAACACAAAATTGAAGAAAAAGCCCTTGGTTCTATTATCAGAATCCTCTTTTATTCTAGGTCCAATTCTTTTATTTTAGATTGCAAATTCTGGCCAATGTGAACAAGAATCCAAAAAATAGCTTAAAACTGGAATTTTATTTGATTCCAAGAACAGGACAAGCCAAGTTTCCTCATGGGCATTTCACTGGGGAAAATGTCATCTATTTGGACTATTTCATTGCACAATTATTCAAATGTCATCTATTTGGACTATTTCATCACATAATTATTCAAATGTCATCTACCTGGACCGTTCCGTCATGAAATTATTTTAAAGTAGTGTTGGGAAAATAGAACCAAGGTTCAACAGAGACAATGCTTTATGAATATGATGAATGAATGCATGAATACACTTGAGAGTCTTAAAGTAGGAAAGACCCTGCTTGAAGGTGAAACGTCGGAACAATAAATTAAAAGTCTAATGAATCTAGATAATTAGGTTATCTATCAATACATCCCCTTAATTTAAGTCTAGATTAATCACGGAGTTCAATGATTCCCATAATTGTCAAACATTTCATGTGTTTAGGTTTAGGTGGGGCTTTGGTTAGCACATTAGCAACCATGTTTTTTTGTAGGACAATATACAATCATAATATCTCCATGTTCTATTTTCCCAGGAAGATAATGATGTTTTATGTCCATATGTTTAGATCTATTGTGATGACGAGGATTTTTAGTCAAAGTTATGCATTATTGATTATCATAATGCAAAAGGAATGGTCCTAGTTGATGAAATCCAATGTCCTTCATTATTTGTTTGATCCATATTGCTACTCTAGTTCTTGAAGTTCTTGCAATATATTCTACTTTAGTTGAGAATCATGCAATTGTTTGTTGATGTTTACTTTGCCATGATATTGCTTCACCAACTTTAAATACAAAATTTAGGCACTTCTTTGCTTGGGTTCTATATCTTTGGAATCCATTGGGTTCATATTCCTGTTTAATTTTAACATAACTTCAAGAGGAATAGACATTGCAATCAAACATATTAAATGTTTTTTAAATGCTTGTTAAGTACTTGGCTTGAAAAATATTTATGGATTTAATGTCCGTATTTCTTTGGACAACCATCCTTAAACACCCAACACCATCTTCTCAAGGTTATTAACGTCATGTTTGTCATGTCACATCACATCAATCATGTTTGTTTTGATCTTGACATAGCCCAACATCACATCAATTTCAGG
>Ga0209611_10004516_pt1 | contig 23769 bp, 16 predicted proteins | sample S1TSphgellanicum_3_FD_187693 | JGI IMG/M metagenome (GOLD analysis project Ga0209611, IMG submission 187693) | Host-associated microbial communities from peat moss isolated from Minnesota, USA - S1T2_Fc - Sphagnum magellanicum MG (SPAdes) (version 2) | ecosystem: Host-associated > Plants > Peat...
CCCCCCCCCCCAACAAAAGAATCCAAAGCGTAATTGCCCCAAAAATCCTAATATCAAGTCAAAAGGTGAGGGCATTCACATGTTGTGTATGCATGGTGACGGTCAGTTCATTACCTCTTCCTAAATTTATGAAAACCATAACATTATTCATATTGCTTGCCAATGGTACTACAAGATCTCTGTTCAATAGTTTGCATGAAACTTTGAGCAGATTACTCATCTGCATCCACAATAACCAGTCTCAGAGTTAATAGCTGGTAGGTTGTCACTGCTGCTGATGACAAAAATAAAGTTCTGGTATTTTGTGAATGACATTCAAGAAGGTTAAAGAAGTTCATGATAATGCATTCTGAATATGTTCATTTTGGTTTTGTTGGAACTGATACAAATAGTTAGTTACCTTTGAATTTGTCTTTGGGGAGTTTTATCTGCAAGCTCGTAGATTTGTCCCCTTCTCCAACACTGCACATATTAAACATTTTGGGAAGCACTCTCTGCCCCAAAAAAAGGTCTTATTGACTCCACCTGTTAGGGCCAAGAATTCTGCTTCTGCTATGCTCAGAACTTCACATCAAATGCAAGGAAAAAAAAAAATGCTTCCCTGTAAGCTGCCTCTTCCTATGGGTGCAGTGCAATCAAATTCTACTTGTACACTCAAAACTCAGAGGAAAGAGATCCAATACCTGATGCAATCACAGGTCATGGGATCTTTGAACAGAAGGAGGGTTTAAGAGCAATTCAGTCACCAGGGCTGGTGCCAAGGACCTTCACCATTGACTACTGATGTGTACAGCATTGCGAGTTGGAGTAGTAAGAAGAAGTCATCAAGATACCAAAATGCTAGAAAAGATACAATAGGTACCAAACTGCTACCAAAGACAGCAGCACAAGGTTTAGGGTTTAGGTTTCAATGTTGAAGAATTAAACTTGTGAAAAACAATACACTCAGCATGCTGCTCCTCCTCCTCTTGATGGGTGTGAGCTTGTTTGATTGCTGCACAAGTTTCTCACCACACTGTGATGCTATACATGGTGGTGGATGCAGCAACATACTTGAAGACAAGTCTACAAGGAGCCTGAGAAGGAACGTTCATAGAATCTGAGCAATTCCAAAGAAAGAATGAAAACTAGGGTTATGATAATGCTAAAGCTTTTGCAATGAAGTCTACAAGAAACCAGGGAAGGAACCATCCATAGAATCTGAGCGATTCCAAAAGAAAGAACTACAACTGGAGCTAGGGTTTTGCTGCTAAAGCTTTTTCAATGAGCGATATAGTGAGGTCTTTAGGAAGTCCCATAACACTATCAATACTCCCTACCATGGCTTCAACCAACGGTGACACCAGAGGATGCTCCACAAGAAGTCCGCCCGCAGCGTAGAACACCTCTCCTTCAGCCACCAGAGCCTCGACGACTTCTTCAGGAATGGGATGGAAATAAACCTCCGTCTTGTCCACCCCGCTCACGCTCACCCCAGTTGTCAAATTCTTCACCATCACAGCTCCCACAGTGCTGGCCGGAGCTCGCGAGTAGCCACGGATGAACTCTCGAGCTTGTTGAGCGTCTCGAGGCTTCTCGAGAATCAAACCCTGGTGTAAAACCACCTGATCCGCTGTGATAAGGAGGACTAGGGTTTGGAGATTGCGACTACTGGACTCATCAGAATGTTGTTGTGCGGTTGCGAGCTTGGCAAGGATTGCTTCCGCTTTGGCTTCTGCCAAAGCCAGCACCAAATCCTCTGCTGATTCTCGGCGGATGGCGCTCTCGTCGATGTCTGCTGTCAGCACGTCGAAATCGTAGCCTAGCTCGCGTAGAATGGCCTGCCGCGTCTTGGAAGAGGAGCCCAAGATAATCCTCCACGACGCAGGCATCATCGTTACCAACCTACAACGCTCCTGAAAATTCCTCCTCCGCCTCTTCTCCTTCGGCTTCTTCGTTGACTGCAGGGTTTAGGGTTTTATGGGCTTCGCGGGTTTAGGGTATCAGAAACTTCACCCATATCCCCTTCCGGTACCAGGGCCGCTCTTAGGGTTGCTAGCCACAGTCCCTTGTCGAAGGAGCCATCGCCTTTGTCTACACTTGTCCAAGTAGCAATAGCCCTTGTTCAAGGAATGTGATTGAATTTTGTTTGTCCCGATGAGCAATTGTGCTTGTTTAAGTTGCTCTTTGGAGAGGTGCTGATCGAATTTCAGTCATGTTAAAATGATGGAAATCGCTGTTGTGATTAAACTTTTGTGCTTCAATCGAACCAAACCTGAATATCAATTGACCATTGCCATCTTATTCTATTATGTTTTTGATCTTTTTATTGTGCCATAGTGGGTTCCTAGTCTTTGGTTTCTTTTTCCAATTAGTGTGACAAAATTCAGTGTAGCACGAAAGGTTGGAAAGAAAGGTGAATATAGTATCTATTACAGGGTTCCATTGCCTAATTATTTTAACCTTGCAAAAATGTGATTGTTTTTGGCAATTGTCGCTTAGGATGTGAGAGTTAGGGGTGAAGAATTCAAAATGTGTGGGCAACATGTTTGAACAATGTTCAAGCATCCTATAGAGGACTCTTTTTGAGACTTTACATTCAAGTGCCTTCAAGAAGAATCTTCAAAAGATAAAAAAAATTGGAATTGGGTCGAATTTTGAAAAATCTTCTCATAAGAAACTAAAGGTCCCAAAAGAAAACTAGCTCAATCCAAAGGTCCCCATGGTAGTGCAAAAGCTATGATGGACTTCTTTAATAGAAGTCCATAACCACCTTGATGGTGTCATATGTTAATTTTCAATTGAAACTGATTGATAGATACAAGATCACCATGCAAAAAACATTTTGAAAAGATTTGGAAAGCCCCGAGTTTGAAGGGGATCATAATTGTAAGGATTATTCAAAATGAGAAGATTTGCAACTAAAGGATGTTATTTTCAACTTGGTCCAATGGGTGTCAATAATTTACCCATTTTCAATGAGAATTTTTCACTTGAAATTCATTTGTTGCACTAGAAGATGAAATGATGGATGGGTTGGTCCAATTTTTTTGCCAAAAATAAAACACAAGTTCTTTCATGGGTGGAGAAGGGGCAAAAGGTAAACTTGAGTCAAGCACAAGGATGAGGGGTCATTTCAGCCATCATCAACCAACATTGTGTTTGTTTTGAATGGTCCAAGTTGGCAAGGTGAACATGGCAAAATTCACAAAATGCAAATTGAGAATTTTGCTAATTATTATAAGTAATCCTAGGTATTAAAATTTTATTATAATTATTATAACATATGAACTTTTATTATTTATAATATGCTTAATATAACTAGTAGGTAAATTAGGTTAGTATGGCATAGGTAGCATGTAGTAATTACATGTAGGTTGTAACTACATTATTTGCACTTGCAACTAAATTTTGTATCCCATATATTTTGTCATGCCTTCCAAATGTGCACACTATATAAAAGGCATACCTCATTAAAAACAATGAGTTGGTAGTATACCAACGAGTTGGCATTGGTTGTGTAGGTTAAGAAGAAATAGTGATAAGGTAGGTTGAAAAATAGTAGTTTCATGTTTACCACATTAAGACACATGAAAATCAAGAAACTGTCATCCAAATTTTTTCTTTCTTTTATTTCAATAATGTTGACCATTCCTTCACTTCTAGGAAACAAGAATATGACTTTCGATGTTGCTCCAACAATTTGTAAAAAATACCAAGCAAAGAGATAGTAGTATGGTTGAAATCATCAAAAAGAGAAAGTGAAGAAAAAAAACGCGATGACAATAAATCACATAATAAGAACAACGTAACAAAAAACTTTCATTTCCTTGGAAATCCTATTTTCCTAGGTTGCCATTACATCATAGCCACCTTGGCACCAACCTATATTTTCCACTAAACTTGTTTCTGGTAGTGTAGTATATCAATTTGTAATTCATTATTCATTTACCCAAATCATGTGGTCCCATCCAAAACCATTTCCTTCTTAGTGCATTTATTTCAGTGCCTTTAGTTCAGTGCCTTTAGTGAGGTAGCACCCCAAGTAGGTGCATTTTTTCTTGTTTGTAAACCAAATACCAAATTTGGGATGAGCAAATGAAAAAGGCTTAACCTTGAAAATTAAACCCAAACACAAAATTGGATTATTTAAAACCTACCTAGCTAGCCTAAACCTACCATCTTACCTACCTATGACCTACCTATCTAATTAATTAAAAAATAATAATCAGTGGGGTTTTAAAGTTGCCACACATCACCATGTAATTGTCCTTCACAAATGGATACATGTTAAAATCTAATCATTACAAGAAAACCATGTCCTTTTCATTAGTGAAATTTAACTAACATGATTGTAGAGTCAAAAAAATTTTAACCACATAATTAACCATGTTCATTTTGACAAACCACAAAAGAAGAATTGTCTATTATAACTAATTTGAATTTCATTTTAATCAAAACAAACATTGTAACTTCATATGTGGACTTTACATAGTGATTATGTGTAATCAACCTACTAGCAATATGACTAAAATTAATCATTTATCTAACACGTGTACAAATGTCAGTAAAGTCAGTCACTTTGATTACACATGTATTATTGACATAGGTTGACCTCACTCCAAAAAAAAAAAAAAACATATAGATTCCCCTCACTTTCAAATTTTATATCTTTCTCATTACTTTTCCATTCTCAATGATTTAAAAAGCTCCAAATGCGTTATCTTAAACTTCAAAAACTTTCTTTGAAGTGTAAAAACAAAAAAAATGTAGGAAGAGTTTAAAGTAAAAAATGCAAGCTGGATTAACATGTGATCAATTTATGCAAATCACCCCTTTCATTTTCAATGAGCATAACTTGCTCATTCCTTTATTAAATTAAGATTTTTTTTCACCTTTGGATTTCTCAAGAGGAGAATTTTTTTTAAAAAAAAAACATGAAAAACAATGGAACAATGTACAAAGAACTAAAACTCAAAAAAAGGGAACTACATTTTTAAGTCATTAATTTGTGCTTGAATCACCTCACTTCACTTTCAATGAACATATCTTTTTCATTTCTTTATCAAATTGAAAAAGATTAATAAAATTGGATGTGCCAAGAGTAGAAATAAAAAATATTTTGGAATGTCGAAGGCAATGGAGCAATGTAAAAAGAGTTTAAACTTAAAAACACAAACTGAATTTGTCGCAACCCTACTTGGGAGAGTGTGAGGATGAGATTCCCACTCCTGAAATGGGGACTTGGGAGTCCTTCGGGACTCCCGAAATTTTAGAGTTCGATTGCAGGGGTCAAAACGCATCGCATTGGGGTGTTCTTTATATCATTGGAAAACTATTGAAGTGTAGATGTTGAAAATGGCCTCACATGGGCCATTTGGACATCTTCAGCACAAGTTATGGCAAAAAGAAAGGTTGGGAATCAAATTGACAATTTGACTCCCGACCACTCAAAGTCGGGAATCGACCTGACCCTGATGCGTGCAGATGAAGTGTGACACACTATTGGAAAGCTTTCGAAAAGAGCTACAAGTTTGTTTCAGACTTCATCTCAATCAAAAGTTTGAGCAAAAAGTTATGATCGCTCAAAGTCCCGGGAATCCAAATTGGGACAGTTTCAAGATTCCTCCTTAGGAGTCCCGAGACAAAAAGCCATTCGGTGTGGGTGCCGCAGAGAGGCACAAAGTATACTATATGGGGGAAGGTAGTGGCTTTCCCCAAGTCCAGGTCATGGTGAATCAAGTGAAACCAGAATTGCCTGTGGCTTGTCCTAACACCAAAGGTGCTCCATAATGTGAACTAACCAACTTGTTGGTTAGTTTGATGTAGGTTCGAGTAATTGAATAGCTTGTCACTCTTTTTAGTCCCATCCCGGAGCTTCAGCACGCCCCTCTACCCCTTTTAGTGCTGAGAGCTGGGAGCGTGTTTTGAGTCCCCCACAATTCTGCAACTTGAGTAACTTAGGCCCAACTTGGGGCTAATTAAGGACTTGGGAGCACGTCAAAATTGTTATGTTCAATTTTTGCAAATCATCCTCTTCATTTTCAAAGGGCATAACTTGCTCAATTTTTCATCAATTTCAACATTTTTTGTACCATTGGATGTGCCAATAAAAGAACAAAAAAAATTGTTTGAATTTCAAAAGCGATGAAGCAACATACAAAAAGTTTAAACTCAAAAACACAAACTGAATTGTTATGTTTAATTTTTGCAAATCATCCTCTTCACTTTCAAAGGGCATAACTTGCTCAATTTTTCATTAATTTCAACAATTTTTGTACCATTGGATGCGTCAAGAACTACAAAGTTTGTTTGAATGTTAGAAGCAATGGAGCAACATACAAAGAGTTTAAACTCAAAAGCACAAAGTGAACTGTTATGTTTAGTTTTTGCAAATCACCCTCTTCACTTTCAAAGGGCATGACTTACTCATTTCTTCATCAATTTCAACATTTTTCATACCATTGGATGCACCAAGTGGAGAACTACAAAAACAATTTCAAGCTTAGAAGTAATAAAGCAATATATAAAAAGTTGTAAATCTTATTCTTAAATGTTTGGTGGTAGGTCTAATAAATTGAAAACTTCATGTGATCAAGTTGTTCCTTGAAAATATATATCTTATATTGTTTTGTCATCAATCTCATTTTGAAAAGTATATAACCAAAGGCTTTAGCCCTCAAAGGCACATCTTAAAATGTTCAAGTTTTTTAGGTTGAACCTATTACAAGGTTTAACTTTCAAAAAAAAAAAATCAAATTAAAAGTATTTGATTTGAATATAATCCAAAAGGGAATTGATATATTGAAAATACTTTTTCTAGAAATAAAAAATATTATTTGGATTATAATTATTCTATAGAATAATCATATTTAATCACATATTTACTCACAATGAACATGCCATGTCATTACATTCATTCACACAATTGAACAAAATGGACATGTCACATCATCAATTTAGTCACAAAATTTGTTAGAATGGACATGCCACATCATCAATTTAGTCACAATTTGTTAGAATGGACATGTCACATCATTGCATTTAGTCACAAAGTTAGACATGCCACTATGGCATTGTGCTAATGTTTAGTCATCTTACATGTGTTTGTTTTACTAGCATTTACCCGTCTTAAATGACTTCTTTTTTAACTTGTCCCAAAAAAATTTAAGGTATGTTTTGACAAGAAATCCAGTGCAAAAGGACTACAAAATGGACACGTTATGTAGTAGTGAATTCACATTTTGTTAGATGGTTAAGATATTATTAATTTAATAATAATGATGAATCTTGAAATAATGTTCAAATGCCATGTGTCACCATAAATTCTCCTTCACAAATCAACACATGTTAAAATTTATTTCACATTTTATTCATGGATGACCAAGATGTTATTAATTTAATAATAATGATGAATCTTGAAATAATGTTCAAATGCCATGTGTCACCATAAATTCTCCTTCACAAATCAACACATGTTAAAATTTATTTCACATTTTATTCATGGATGACCAAGATGTTATTAATTTAATAATAATGATGAATCTTGAAATAATGTTCAAATGCCATGTGTCACCATAAATTCTCCTTCACAAATCAACACATGTTAAAATTTATTTCACATTTTATTCATGGATGACCAAGATGTTATTAATTTATTAATAATGATGAATATTGAAATAAGGTTCAAATGCCACGTGTCACCATGGGTAACTCTTATAAAATAATACAGATGTAAAAACCTAAATCCATACCATATATATTATCTGTATACATAATATCACATGCAATTAAAAATTAGTTACATATGACAATTGCAAAATGATAGTTTTTCGTTTAGTGGTGTAGTAATACATTCAAAATTATCAATTGCCATATGGTAAAAGTTGATCAAATAAGCTCCAGCTTAAAAGGCTAAACTCAAAATAAAATTGGAGTTTGTAATTTTAGAAGTCTTAAGACCTGAACCTATCTACCTAGTTTATCCTTAAATACCTACCTACCTAGCCTAGGCTTACTTAGCCCAAACCTACCTAAGCTAAGTGGCCTAGGCTTAACCTAGGTGTCACATGGTTTATCATAAGTGGCTTAGCCCTAATTAAGCTAAGCTAGGTAGCTTAAGCACCTAGGCTAGACTTATGGCTAGGTGGCCTAGGCGTAGTTTAGGTGCAATGTGGCATATTGAAAATGACCCAACCTTAGGTTAACCCTAGATGATTAAATGTCTCTTGTGAATATTGTTGGGTTGCCACGTGGAAGGTAGTGAATGGTGGGAAAAAAATTTCTTTAAAATATATTTAAAAACCTAGATGTTAGCAAGTGTTATCTAGTGGATGATTGTTTGTTTACATTGGTGCATCTTGTAATTGCATCATATGTATAAGTATAGTTGGAGGAACACATTCAAATATGTATATATGATCAACATACATATATTTTAACATGAAAAAGTTCATTTGTCACTTGCAACTAGTGCTTGTTAACAACTTGTCATTTGTTACTAAGTAGTATTTTAGTCGCAAGTGTCATTTGTAATTAGTAATTAACTACAAAAATGAGTTGCAAACAACAATTTTTCTATTAGTGAAAGAAACTCACCTCCAAACCATAGAAATTCAATTCAAAAATGCACAAAACACAATACACATTTTTCATGTCTGATTTGGGATTTCAAAATGCTTAGTTTTTATATATAATTATAGCATTCATCAAAAATCAAACATTCACCATTTGATACATAACTATGGTGATAAAATAAATCAAATTTTCAATGTTTTTTTTGGGAACAAATCAAAGAACTACTCCCATATGGGTACTTACCTCTACAACTAGAATTGTTCTCATATGGCATTTTCTATTTCTTTGAGGAGAAGGCTTCAAGTGCTTTCTAGAAATATTGGATGTTGATGAGGCCATGTTGCCCCATCATTATTTGAGATCTCAAACAAGATATTAAGACCTCAAGAGGGTGCCCTAAGGCCCTTATTGGTTCATTTTAGTCCCCTTTTTTTGCAAGGAACAAACGTATGGACAGGTCTTCTAAACTTTACTTGACCTAACCATTGTTCAAAATCCACATCAAGCCTATTCTACAAATTATGAAACCCATTACGACCATTGTGCAAAATCAAAACACACACGCATTATGTAAATCCACATGCCCATTTTGCAAATCATAGAAATCATTATGTTATGGAATGTGAGTAATAAAATGAATTCAAATTATAACCACAATTAGTTTTTCTAAAACATTTACATGATGAAAGAATAATCAAGTTGACTATTTTTATTATTTATTTTGGATTTTAGTTTTGTAGGGTCACATGTACGCAAGTTATTATCTCACCCAAACTAACTCCCAAGATATTTATTTTCCCATGCCTTTTTTAACACCACCACAAGCATCTTCAACAAAATAAAAATAAATGGAAAATTGAAATAATAATAATAATAAAAAAATCCAAGGAATGAATATACATGGATGTGTTGAAATATTTGATATAAATAATACATGCATTGGTTGTTGTTAACATTACATATAATCCCCCAATTTTAGCATAAACAATTGCATGCAATGGTCTACTTTTATATAGGACAATCTAAGAAGAAATAAAACAATAGAATAAAAACTCTAAAGATGGAATTTGAATCCCATTATTCTCATTTTCATATTATCAAATACACAATTCAATAATGATAATAACTTCCAAATAGGATATCTTTTGAGCATCCAAACTAGTCCTTATACACGGAGAGTTAGGCACAACTTATAGAAGTGTTGCATAGATTCTTGGGGTTCTAAAAGTCCAATTTTCTAAAAACTAAATTATGATTCCAATTACAATTCTCCTTCTTATGGAGATTCATATTATCCGCATCCAGTTGTTAGAGTTTGAAGGTTCCCACATATGCATTTTCTTGGTTGTCATTAGAATGAGGATTGAGAAGTATTTGTTGTTATTATAGTTGTTGTCCATGTAGGAGTAGTGAAAACATGTGTAGTAGCAGTGGAGGATCAAAAAAAAGGAAAGATAAGAAACATAATAGGAGTGGAGTTGCCTAGGAAAAATGAATCTTGGCTGAAATTTGTTGTAGTCAATCCATAATGAAGCAAAACCAACAATAAGGGAAAAAGGGGAAAGTAAGGGAAAAAAAAGGTTGGAGGGTTGTGAAAAATAAGGAATTAGAGAAAATTGATAGTTGAGAAGAGACGAAAGAGGAGTTAGGGAACATCAACTTGGTAGATGGGGAGGATTATAGGGATTGGAGCCACATGTAGCAATAGACAAAGAAGAAAAAATTGGTGGAAAAAATTTCAATTAGGGTTAATTTTACTTTTTTCAGCCTTCATCTAATGTTTTAGTTTTGGTTAGGGCTTTTGTTTCATTGTGAACTGGTGTTTTAGTGGAACCTTTGGGATTTCAATGAGATTGATTGTTGGACTGGAACTTGTGGGCATCAACTTATTAGAAAGAATTTTGGACTTTTTGTAGGTTCTTTTTTTGAAGGTCTAGGTTCTCGTACAAGATGAAAAAGTAGAGTGGCTTCTTAGGTGTGTGGGCCTAGAACTTGATGATAATCTTCCTAATTGAAGAGTTTGTCCCATAAATAAATAAATAAACATTTATTTTTACCAATGTACATAGTTACTTTATCATGTGCCACCATAAACCTAATTTCCACCCCATCTCCCATTAGTTCCCCCTCTCATTTTAACAAACCACACACCACCTATTAGTTCCTTTTACCGACCCAACCTTTTGGGTGAATGCAAAGCCCCAACCCTACACGTTCCCAAACCCCCTTGATCATGCACATGTAGGACCTTTTCCCCCTTTCACTTTACTAGCCCTTCTAGTTGCACATGATCAGGCCCTCCAACCTATTTTCATTTCCTCAACATGTTTGCAACCTCCACTTAAAATCTTTTGCCCCATTTGTTAGAACCAATTTACTAGTCGAAGGTTAGTTCGTCATTAGCGTTCCTATTAAGCACCCCAATTCATTTAATCCAAACCCCCATGACCATCCCAACTCAATACCTTCCCTTGTTCCCACCTCGCCTACATCAACTTAGACATGGGTTTTGTCTTTGGATGTCCTTGGGTCCTTTCATTTAGGCTTTCGTCATCTTTAATTGTATAACCACATCCTTGTCGTTCTATAACATGACATACAAATGGCATTTCATTTTACATTGGATAAATTAACACAAGACCCTTATGATGTGGTAGCATAACACTTGTTTTTCTTATTACCCCAATGGTGTCTTGTTTTGCCCCCTCATGGCGAGGCGATGAAGCATAGGGAAACATAGATTTGATTCAAGTGTTTTCTAGCAAACGATTGGGAAAACTTGTAGGAAGAGTTTTATTTGCAAGCCCAAGCTTTGGCAACAAGTTCAAGTTCAGCGCCTATTCCCCAACATAATCCTTTAATTCATAAACACCTTTTTCATAGTCTAGTTCTTGGACATGTAGGGGAATACTTAGAGCAATTCGCACCTAAGCACCATTTTCCTTTGCACCCATGTCCTTTGACGCCACCTTAATTCTCATTACACTACACCCTGAATCAGATGGCTACTTCCCATTTAAAAAAAAGACTACAAACTAGATCAAAACCTCAAATTTTCTTTTGATTATTTCAAACTGGCATTCTAACGCATGCCCCATTTGTCAGCAAATGGTCCTTTTGGGATGGTTTTTGAACACCTTCGGGATTGTTTTCACCTAGAAGACTCAATGAATGGATTCCTTTAATTATTTCAGCTTTGTTTTCATATTGGTAAAGGTCACATTCCACTTCAAACTACATGTGTTATTGGCGTGGTTCACCTTTTACCCATGACCAAGCTTTCAAATGGAATTCATCCCATTACAATGGTGGAAACATTATATTGATTGACAAGTTACGCCTTATGTTTTCAATTTTGTGACATTTTTGCAACACATTTTCCCCACACTAATTCGAAGTTACAACTAAAGGTGGTTGTGAAGTAGTAGTCCACAGCATTAGGTGCACCTTAGACCTTCACCATGACTAGGTTATTTTCAAGTTAAATGTGGCAAACATTTTCAATTGGGTGTCAAAAAGGGTCATATTTCAAGAACTTTGTACAGAAGTGGAGACTTATGTAACTCATCCCCTTTGTTCATGCATTTTATGCATTTGAGTTTCCTTTGTTTTACAACCATCATAAATGTGAAGGTGATTTCACCGTCATCCCTCTGCCATGGGAATTCGTCAAGGCGATCCCTTGGGAGGGGCACTATTTGCATTAACCCACTTTAAGACTTTATGTTCTACAACCAGTCATTTCCTTTTTTGTTTATTTCCATCCATTGTAAACAACACTCACATCATAGGTCCCCCTTTTATTGTATCATTTGCGTATGAACATTTTTCAGATTGAATTTTGTGCAATAGGTTTTTCTATTCAACTTCATAAATGTGTAGCATGGTCACCCTCTAGCCTACTACTTAACTTTAACACCCCATCCCAATTTACCACACCATCAGAAGGAATTAAAGTTTTGGGAATTCCATTGGGCACTTCATCATTCACATCATCCTTCATAAAAAAATGCCATGTTAAAGGATGTTTGACATGTCAATCTTTTCCTTAAAATGGGTGATTCAAATAGATTTTGGAATTATAACTCATTGTTTCATGTAATGGCATTCATATTTTTTATGTTGTACATTTCACTCCTCCCTCCTTCAAGTGTTTAAGCACCTCTTGGGTCTAAGATCCTTTCACAACTTAGAAGGACCTCTAGCTTGTAAACAAGTCTTTCTCCCAACAACTTTCAATGACATCGAGCTCTGGCCACCATTGCTTTAACAACCTATTTAAGGAATTGGACCTTTGTAGCCTTAATCATAGTTATTAGGTTTATGGTTGATCAATGTCCCTTCCCTCTTGAAGGCTTAAAATAAGTCGATAATAACACCTTCCCTTTTCGGCAACACCTTAAGGTGTTGTGTGATCTCCTACTGCCTCCAGTTTGCACATGTTTTCCTTCATTTGAACAATTCATCAAACAACAAATGGTTTGATTTCAAGATTCCATCTTGCGGCATTTGCACCATCATACCTTTTCTAGCATGTTTTCCAACAGGATGTTTGAAACCCATTGTGCCCGAATTTTTTTTGGGCCCAAGGGTGGGTGCTTGGTTTATAGTTCGACCAATCTTCATAAGCTTTCGACTAGCTTTTCCGGTCTTTTCCACAACACTTCAAATACAAACTGGATTGTCCCATTCATCAATTGCAAGTATCCCTCAATATGTGTGCACACATCCCATCAACCCTATGGGTATCCATTTCTTATGTTATGCTCATGGCAACAAACACATAGGAACCCATGATGTAGTTCACAACACCTTTGTTGCCATTGTGTGGGATGTTGGTTTCCACATGGGGTGAGAACAACTACATCTGTTTCTTTCAAACACGTTCAACTCCTCTTGTCAACGAATCGACATTGTGCTCACCAAAAATGACATTCACACCTTAGTTGATGTTGTCATTGCTAACCCAACACCATTGGATTTACTTCCCCGATCTTGTGCCACCCAAGGATTTGATGTTTTCGATGTGGTTCAAGCCAAAAAACAGAACTATTGTGACCGACACCCTGCTGATCAATTCCTCCCCTTAGCAGTGGAAGTATTTGGATGTCTACATAAATAGGCAGATGTATTTTTACACAATTGTGCCAATGTCATTTAAAGTTTGAAGGACTAGAAGGCCCTCCTCTTTATGTCTTGGTTACTTTTTTTCGATAAAAAAATTCAATCACATTACAAAGGTTGCAAGCATCCTCCATCATGTTACCTATGTCCCAATTAGGGTTGGCCAAGTGTATAGTTTGTTGGCTACTATATAACATGTTATAAATAATATGGTGTTGAGGACCATATTAGTTTGGTATCCAATGGGGTATGCAAGTACTGGGGTCAATACTTTTGGACCATGCATACAAGTATGTACACAAGTAGAAAACATTGATATTATGTACCAAACTTGTCAATAACAAGATGTAGTAAATTACGTCTTATACTCATTATACCTTCCCTTTGTGCCATTGCATGATTGGAATGAGATAAACATTATATTATATATTAGGATTTTGACATTCAGAGTATTATTGGAATGTTGAATGTTAGAAGATTAATTCAACCTTTTTGTTGGTGAATTTTATTTGTTGGTGATATATTTTCAAACTATTGAAACAAAAGAGTTTAAAAAAGTTTTCTAGTTACCATATATTGAAGAGTAATTAAAAATTTAAAAGATTGCTAGATTCTACATGAAGTTCCAATTGATAGCCAAAATTATAGAAGGATTCTTAACTTTTTCTATCTTCATATTTTGCTTAAAAAGAGATTTGGCTAAATCCTCTTATCGTTGATTGCCACTTTGCAATTTAGCCCTCACAATTTTTGTTTTAAAAACCATATTAGATGAATTAAAAAGATGGTTACTTTGATCCAAAATAGTTTTAGATCTTATTTAGTAACAATTACTTCTCTAGTTTGAAATGATTATTTGTGATTAATGAATTGAAGTTGAAATTGAGTACACTTCAAGGTATAATGTGAAAAAGACATTAGTCACATTATAAACTTTATACATATTATACCAATACCCATGTTCAAAACTTGTTCGTATCAATCTCCTCACTACTTGTATTCATACCATTATCTAAAAATAATAAATTTGGTTATACTCCTTGACAATTTGTTTAATACCAACGCCAATTTGGTGTCAAAGTGTCATTGAGAATTCCATACCATTACCATTGATATGTGATAGACCACACATACTTGCACGACATTGGTTACAACACTTTTGTAATGGAAAAACATTAATGGGGATTTTTAATATGATGACAATAGAAGAAAAGGCCTATGTTTAATTAATACTAATACGAAAGCACATGCCTTTTTACAATTATTACACACCTTAATTGTAATTGTTCAATAATAGTATTAATTTTTTTCTTTTAGCATTATGGAATAATTGTTTTGTACAATTTAGTGAACTTCTTGTCCCTTATGCCAAAGTTGGGTCAAATTCAAGGACTTTTGATACACATTAACCCACCAAATTGGAACCTTGGTCTTAGCAATGACTATTGCCTATGGACTTCTCTTTGCATTTTGCATTATAAACCAAGGATAACACACCTCAATCCATGATCTTTGTATAAAGAAAATATCGCCATCAATGTTTTATGAGTTGTTTGTATCAAATGTTAAATAACCAAAATCTGAAAAGAGGCGTCTCATTCATTAATTTGAATCAAAGCTTGTTTCAATTCAAGTCTTGTGCCATTATGATATGCACTCAGATGATAGAGATTCAATCCCATAGGTGTACCAATTTAGGTGGTGTTTTTAGGCATGAATTGTTAAGCAAAAGACAATGAATGTCTTCATATTTAAGTTGTGGTGTTTTGCATACATAATGTTGCCTAGTAAAAGCTTTCCTTTTGTTGCACAATGATATGTGCTAATAGATTCCCATCAACCATCCCAAATAGCATAATATTGTATTATATTTGGTACCAACCTTGGGCAGCTTTGGAGATTCAACTTTGGGCAGCACTTGCCCAATCCCACACAATGCAAAGCAATTTCAGGAGAGATTGCATCTGAGAAACCATATCAGTACATAATGTTCAAGTAATGTACATTCCTTCCACATTTTGTGGGAACTGTATTTTCAATTTGTTCAGAAAACCCAAACCAAGTAACAAACTCAAAGGTGTAGTCAATGAGTCAACCCAGCATTAACTGATGACCCACCATGAGTTCAACACCAGCCTACTGTTTAACAGATTTATTCCATGGAAGAGAAACCTACTTTACTTTTCCAAAGACAAACCACAACCCAAATCCCGAATATATTATAGCAAAGTGGCATTCTACACCTCCGATTGCAATGGCAGCGAATCATACCACCCAGAGGAATCCCATTGCAAAAATCCCACAACTTCTAAATAAGCGTCAGGGTGACAGTCATTGTCCACATGATAGCTTCTTTTACATCTTGTCTCACTCACCAACTCATCACCTTAAAGACTTTGTACAATTTATATTACGCTAAAAATCCTTGGATTAGCACTAAACATCATTCATTAGTTAGTTAGTCAAGCTAGGAGATCACAAACCCACACTCTAGTTATGGTGTGCAATGACCAAAGTTATGTTTCAAATAAGATCAATATGTGCAGGAATGTGCTATGTAAACCTCAAGAAGAAGAAGATGTAGCTTCCACCCCAATTGTGTATTGTCTTTTTTCTCCTTCCCTGTCGTGTCCAATTAGAGAAGGGCAAGTAATTTTTCTACGACTTCTTCACAAGCATGCAAGCCACCGCTCCAAATGCCGCTTATGCTCTGGAAAACACACATTTGTCACAGAAAACCAGATTAGTTTGCATTATGGACACATCAACAAAGATTGTCAAAATAGTGTTCTCCACCAACACCAATTTGTTTTCAACTTCTATCACAGGGCTAAGTGCTGCATCTGGTCTGATCAGCATCAGGTGCCTGCCTGGAACTTATTATCAGTCAGAGTGGTTGGTCACTATGCCAGCCATGCTTGAATCCAAGATAAACACATGCATTGACATGGTAAATTTACAGAGGACAAATGATGAAATTTTTTTTTGACTTTGTGAAATTTCTTTGTAGAGAACCCAGTTGAGGATTTGTGAAGAAATTCAACACTGGCAACACCACTGTGAGCAAAAACAAAGAATAACAAAACTGCAAGAGAGCTCAAAGAAAGAAGAAGAATTTAATTAATTAGACATGAGGAAGTAAGGAATGACCCACCTTCATCGGTTTGTCGAGCAAGGTTTGCAAGAATTGTGGCCCAGGCAGGCTCAGTTTTGGGCTCCTCTGAAGAGCCTGCAGCTGCAACAGATGGCCTTGCAGGTGAGCCATAGCAAGGCACCAGGACTGCAAAGCTGTCCTCCAACTCATTGTCAGTGAAGTCGGTGTGGTGGGGCTCAAACCAGCCCACAGACCAATCTGAATCCTCGGAGTCAGAACCCGACATGGAAATTCCATCAGCAGGGACTATTACAAGGTCAAATTCTGCATCCGTCCGCTTCTGTAGCCTTTTCTGTGAGACTCTTCTCCTTGCTCTCCTCTGCTTCTGCCATGCTGCAGCAGAGGCTGAAGAAGCGGCTCGATCTTTCACACCACCTCGAGCTATGAAGCTATGGGTATGGCGTACTTTGTGAGCGGGAGATAAAACAGCGTCTGAGAATGTGGGCTTCCTCCATAGCCCTGCTAATGCAACTACTGTTATGGCCATCCACAGGCCAGCAGCCACACCCAAGAAGAAGAAGAAGAAGAAGATGATGATGATGATGGTGATTTGGACAAAAGTTTTCACTCCAAAACCACCGGACCTAAAAAATAGTTTTCTGCAGACCTTCTTCCACAAAAAAAGGATTGTGAACCCAAGCCCCAAAAAAAGAAAATGATCATGCGAAGGTTGTATGTATGTGTGTTTATGTGTTTTTTTGTGTTTTCTGCACAGTTCTGAAACCAAAACCAGCGACACAAAAGCAAAATCTGCTTCTCAAGGTAATAGAAGACTCTTGTTGTGATGTTTCAAAAAAGCATGGGTGGTTTGCCTTCATCTGAGCACAAGTCCAAAAAAGTATTCTCCAAGCGTCTCTCTCAAACTTCAAATCCCTGTAGTAAGGTGATTTCCAAGGACAAGAGTTCTAACATGTGAAAAGATGACCCCCAAGCTCGCTCTCTCTCTCTCTCTCTCTCTCCCCGTCTCTCAAATTTTTTTTGTCTCTGTCTCTGTCTCTGTCCCTGTCCCTCTCCTGTAGTTGCTTAGGAAAGAAAGCTGCAGAAAAGGATTATTATTCTTCTAATGTCACAAGTTGCACAAAAAACTCAAACATGTGACCACTTGAGAAGAACAAGTTTGCAAACTTTGCAACAACAACATCAAACAAAACAAACAAACAAACAACCTACCTACCTAAATATCTTCCCCTAAGGAATACTAACCAACAACAACAACAACAAAAACAAGGATACCAAACCCAACAAACTAAGCAATTTGTTTGTACTATAACTTTGAAGGAAGAGGTTCACCCAAACCATGAACCCATCTTTCAAAACCCTCTCCTCCTATGGGAAGGAGAGAGTTGCAAAAAAAAGCTTTGAAAGGAAAAAACCCAAGAAGAAGAGGAAGAAGGATGAGAAGAGAAAAATAAATCTATTCAAAAACACACACACACAAACACACACTCTAGTACTAGTACATGTACTAGATTACATAGTAGAAGCACCAAAAGAAGCTGTTATGAGCATTTGAGTACATAAACAAAAAAAACACCACCTACACACACACACACACACACACACACCATAACAAGTGGTATAGTGAGGGTGCAAGGAAGCAAGGAAGGAAGGCCCACACCCACAAAAGCCTCTTTTTTGCAAGTACAAGACAACCTTCTTTTTTCTGACAAACCTTTCTTGTGATGCTACTAACTTATTATAGCTAGGGACATGGGGAATTGTGGAAGAGAAAAACAATGGAGGCCAAGAAAAACAATACACCTAGTTAAAAGCTTTGGAGGAGGAGGAGGAGGAGGATAAAAGAAATGTAGAAAAGGGCTTGCCCTTTTTAGGGGATTTTGATTCTTTCATACCCCTCCCCCTCCCTCCCCCCCTTCCTCCCCTCCCACCTTTTACCCCCTCCTGTTGTGCAAAGCCCACGAGCTTCACAAGCAACCTTTATTTGTAAACAAATCAAGGTGAGTAAGTCAAGCTTAGCCAATGTATCTCTTCTCTCTCTCTCTCTCTTTCTCACACTCTTCCTCAATTTGACCACCATCTATCCCTTGTAATGATTTCTTTTCTCTTTTTTTTTCCTTTTTGACTTGAAAATTTTGATTTTAACATTCTACAAAATTTATTTTATTTTTTGAAATGACCCAAATTTTCCAGATTTTGCAATTAAAAAATTTACAAATTGCTTGTTTAATTTTTGTAATTAGGTTTGGTTCAAATTGCAAGGTGAACAGGTTCTTATTTGACAATTACCTATTTTGTTGGCAATCATTTGGCAATTGGCCTCCCTCTCTCGCTATCTCTCCCCAATAGTTGGTTTCAGTAATTAGCCAAAAATATAAAAAGGATGCTAGATTTTTTTTGACTTTCATATATCTAGTTTTTAGCCAAATATGGATGAATCTTTTTTTGGAAGATTATGACTTCCACTACCTACATTGTAAAATTTGAAAAAAGAAAGAACACTAATGCCATGATCCCATGTGTAGTAAATGGGTAGGAGGGTAATACATACACTTTGACAAGAAATCAAATACCTAATTTAAATCTTTAGACATGTATCACTTCCCTTTTTCATTCTACAAGTGATCAAACCCATCTATAGTAGAAAATGGGTTTACAAACATCAATTAACTAAATTAGACATCCTCTTTTTAATTTGCAAGTTATCACACACACACCTATCCATCCATGTATAGTAAAATTGAGTTTACAAGTCTCAAGTCACGAATTTAGACACTACCAACCTACCTACCTACCAACCACGTCCTCTTTTAGAAGGCAAGTTAGTTACTACACCTAATAATGTGCCACATCATTGCTTGTCAGGTAGCAGCTCAGGAGCATCATTGGTTTAGAGCCTGCCACGTGTCAAAGAATTTTGCTAAAGCAGGAGGGGGGGGGGTTAGGGTTGAGGGATTTTGTCCTTACTTACTAGTGTCCTTATTTAAAAGGGCCCTGGTACCTTCACCTTTCTTGAGTGAGGCTTCTTTAGTGGCTATATTTAACCTAGAAATGTTTATTTGAGGCTCAGAATTGCTGATCTAGTCTTGGGAAGTGGGATTTTATTTTTATTTTTTCAAATTTGTGGGTTTTTTTCCCCTTCCAAATTTTGGTGAATTTCTCCAAATCCTTATCAAATTTTTTAATTAAAAAATTTACACCCAAAAAATCTTAAATCCCAGAATGTTTGTCACCAAAGTGTGAAAGTTTGAACGCCCCCCAAAAAAGAAAACACACACACATGCTGCTTGGGATGGCATGACATTCATACCTTATGGTTAGAAACACCCAAAATTCTGGGTGACGTGTTGCATCCCGTCAACATAAATGAATGACATGAAATGGAATGAACCGTGTTGAAATAGAATGGATTATTTTGGGGTGTGGCTCCAAAATGGTTTTGGTTGAGTCATCAACAACAACTCTAGAGAAACAATGAGAACAAGTAATGCAAAAGGTCAGGTGCACATATATTAAGGCCAATGTTGTGTTTTTGTTGTTTTCAATACCTATCAATTCTTATGGGGGATGCCTCCATGCTCCCTAGCCACCACAACTTTGGAAATTTGCTGACTTTGTACTTTGTCATGCAAGTAAGATTTTCTCATTTATGTAAGTCGGCTGTTGGATGTTGAATTTTAGAGAGTGACAAACAAATTATTAGTCGGTCAATTTCCATGGTTACATGCTAAACAAGTTAAAGGAATGTAAGATTTTTCTCATTTTATGTAAGTTCCTTGTTGGATGTGGAATTTCCAACCAAGAAAGACAACAATTAGTCGGTCAATTCCCATGGTTACATGCTAAACAAGTTAAAAGAAAGGCATGAGACCGAAGTGGGGGGGGTGGGGGCATTCAAGGGAAAGAAGGGTTTTGTTTCTTGGGTGGATGGCTCGTGCAATAGGCAATGGGTCACTTTTAATGGGTACTTCACAAATTTTTTTATAAAAAATTCCCCAAATAGAAAATTTGATTATCATTATGATATTGTAAAATTGTTTCCCTTTGAAAGCAAAATTTTGAGCAAAAGGATATGAGACAAACTCTGGGTGGTATTGAGGAATATTTTGGTTGCATCATTTGGTGTGCACTTGCCCCCCTCTCATTGCTGCTTGAGTAGAATTTTCGTTCTTAACCTTGTTCATCACTATTTTTTACTTACGTTTTTACAAGAACTGGAGTACCGATTGTGATTCACATTAATTAGTTTAATTAGTTGTGATGCAAAAATCCCAAAATTCTTTTTTTTTCTTTTCTTACATGAGTTTTTCCATGCAAGTGTAAAAATTGATTGGCACATAAAATAAATAAAATTATATATACATATAGTTAAAAAAATATACATCTAAAAATTTGGGCATGGGTGGAAGCTTGGAAGGCAAGAGGTGTGGTAAAAGTGTGGCCCTTTTGCACGTAAAACAAACCAGAAAAAACAAATTTGTATGACTTGTGTTGGAACTTGGGGGTGCCTAGGAAGCAATCTTCTATGCTTTGTAGTTTGGACCATATGGCTGCTTTTTGCACTTGAAACAAGCCTATTGGGACTATTGGTGTTTTATTTATATTTATATATTTATTTTGGGGTTTCATCAACTCACCTCATACCCCCCCCTCCCTTCTTCAATTGTGGGCCTGACAGATCTAGTTGTTAAAAAAAGACAAAAGAGAATAGGAGTTGTTAAAGATCCATTATTTTTAAATAGCTAGTCACTACTTATTACTCTCTAGGCTTTTTGGTGCTCCATAGTCATACCCAAATTTTGCATTTGGTGAAATTGTTGATATGGCATATTTCTATTTTGGGCGTTAAGTTCTGGATCATGAGTCAGCTATTGCCTTCAATGTTTGTTTTTCCACCAAAAATTTTGATACCCCCAAAAAAAAATTGGCTATTTTTTTTCCCATAATTAGAAAAATAGTTAGATTTGCACTAGAAAAGTGTTCACATTTTCCCCCAAAAAATCCATATACTTTGGTTGAAAAATGACAAAATTTGTCCCCAAAAAAATCATTGATTGCAATGTGTGAAAACCCACCTAGCAGGCATCTTAGGAAGAATAGATGAAAAGGTTCAAAAGTCTAGGTTGATAGGTTGTGTAGAACCTCGAAACCCCCCACAAAAAATGATGGCTTTCATTTTGGCATAAATTAAATTATTTTTTGTTTTGTCCAATTTTTGAAATTTTATTTATTAGTTGTGCCAAAATTTTCAGAATTAAAAAACCAAGTGCCAAAGTTAAGATTTAAGATTTAGTTAATTATTTGGCAATTTGTTGTGGAATCCAATAAGGGAATAGAGTACGAGAAGCCAAGTATAAGATGAAGGTTGTCACAAAAGAAGAAGCAAAGTGTAAAGCATTCTTTAGTGCTATTGTCTCTTTTGGACAAGGCGACAACATAGTTGCCCAATTCTTTTACCAAGAGGACCTGAGAAGGTCCGAAGTGGTGATTTTTTGCCATTTTGCCAAAAAAACAAAATTTTGGACAAAGAATATTCTGTTACAAATTCCCTATTTTTAAAAAAAAACACCAAAACCAAAAAGCATGTTGAAATTGTTGGCAAAATTTTCAACCCGCCAAAAAAAAAATTAAAAAAAAACTTTGATGATTTTCTTTTTTAAATAGGGAATTTTTCACAGCATATTCCTTTTGATTTTGTGACGAGAAATTTTTTACAAAACTTCTCCGGAATAAAAGACCACGGTTCCACTTGTACTACGACAACAACGTAGTGAGGAATTGCGTTCCATTCGCTTGTGCGGCGGCGGTCACAAGTTATATCAGCGAGTCTTACATCCACCACGAAAATTCAAATTCCCAACAACAGTTGTGTTTGTGCTGGAGCATCATCTGTTGGTCACGGACTTCTCCGTTGGAGGTAGGTAGGTAGGTAGGTAGTGTATGAGGCAATCATTGAATCGTCCGAACACTGTACACTATGCAACTCAAGACCTCATCAATCAGTTGCCTTTCAAGACTTTTGAAGCGGAATTTTTTTTTAAAAATTTAAAAAAATTAGTACACGATTGTTAGCAATTCCGGCCGGAGCTTGTTCGTTTTGTTTTGTATGAAGCATTTTATGAGATTCACCTGGCTCAATTCTCTCGTTGGTTTAGTGGCTTACTTTGTTTGACTTAACTTTAAAACCGTTTTCAACAACGTTCTAAACATCCTCAATCACTAAGTAGGTTCGGTTAGCCGTGGAGGATTGAGGGGCGGAAAAGGGCGGGGGGGAAGCATGACTTTCCTTTTACTATAAGAAAGAATGTGTGTGTGTGTGTGTGCGTGAGTGAATTACAACCAACATCCACTTTCACCCATGTGACTAATGAATTTATAACCGACATTCGCTTTCACCCATGTGACGAATTGTCATGAAAGAAGAGGTAACAAACGAGGGACTTATGTTCCATATGTATGGACTGCGAATTGGCTGCAACCCGGAAATTCTTGATTCCGTAATGTCATATGATGATGATGCTGCAGTGGCTCGGCCTCCCTCTTCCTCCCCACCCCCACTCTCGCCCCCAAAATTGTATTTATCTCTACAATAAATAAAGCAGAGTGTTGTCAGAAGGGGATTTTTTTTTTTTGCCCCCAATTTTGTCATCATCAGCTTTAAGCGAAATTTCCTTTTTTTTTCTTTTAAATCCAAGCTTACAAGTTTCAACTCTAAAAATTTAGCGGAATTTGGCGATTTTTCGCCAGGAAACAAAATACTGGACGTGGAAGATTTGACCATTTTTCCCCCCCCAAACAAGAGCAAAATTAGTCAAATTTACACTAGAAAAACACAATTTTCTCAAAATGTTTTTGTTGGAAGAATGATTGGAACTCTTGGTCAGAGTGTTGTCAGATGGGGATTTGTTTTTTCAATTTTGTGATGTCCAAAATTTGGGATTCCCCACCCACCCCCCCAAATAGCAAAATTAGTCAAA
>Ga0209611_10004517_pt1 | contig 23769 bp, 15 predicted proteins | sample S1TSphgellanicum_3_FD_187693 | JGI IMG/M metagenome (GOLD analysis project Ga0209611, IMG submission 187693) | Host-associated microbial communities from peat moss isolated from Minnesota, USA - S1T2_Fc - Sphagnum magellanicum MG (SPAdes) (version 2) | ecosystem: Host-associated > Plants > Peat...
TTCCATACTTCTTCTGGATCCGGTTCCTCTACACTATTGCCGTCATGCTTTGACTGGAGGAAAACACCATCGCAAATTGGAAATGCAGCAGACGATACACGCAACCCGGGAGTAAAAGAGGAAAAATAATGGAAAGAACAAAACGATCTTCCGCAAAAGAAGCCCTCTATCATCATCCCCTCCACCAACAACAATACGAGGAAAGAAATTGAAGCAGGGAGCTTACCGATGGTCGGAATGGTGGTGACGATCTCGCCGAGTTTGAGCTTATAAAGGATGGTCGTCTTACCGGCGGCATCGAGACCGACCATGAGAATGCGCATCTCTCGCTTGGAAAACAGCTTCTGAAAAAGCTTGGTGAATGTGAGCCCCATTTTTGCAAAATTCCTAAAACAAACCCCAGGTCACCCGGGCCTTGATGGTATTAAAGAAAAATTGCAACCGATCTAGCAACGGAGGCCAGATATGCATCCAAATATTAACAAGCCGTGAGCTTACGACGAGTGTAAACAACAGATCGTGCAAACCCCAGGATTCGCCTCGAAGCTCGACGGTTGAAGCTGCTTCTTCTTCTCCTTCGCTTTTGCGACGAAGCTCTCGGCGCTGCAGCAACAGGGCCCCCCGCCCCCACCTCCCAACCCCTCCACCGGCTACGGCCGGTTGCTTTGCCGTTAACGACCGGCAAACCGAAGAGAAAAAAGATGATAGGCATGCCACGTCCCAACGACCCGAATTCCACGTCCCAACTACCCGAATTCCATGTCCCGTTCCAATTTGAGATCTCGATACAATGTATTTTCTCGGAAATGCACTGAAAAAGCTATGCACTTGAAGAACCTCATCAAGCATAATGAGCATCAACATTTTGTAATAATGAATCATATTGAATAATCAAAATATAAGCATTTTCATAATAGTCAAAATATTATAAATAATAATATTATGGATATTTTGAATATTATGAATATTTACAAAATGAATATTCATCATATTGAATAATCAAAATATAAGCATTTTCATAACCTAGATACTTTACTTAGTTATCATGAACAAACTTTTGAACCTTTGATCCAACATCAAAGACAATAATCTCTTGTGATTTTCTTAAAATAATCAAACTCATGCACATAAAGGAAAAGAGAAGGATGACAAAACATCCAACAAAACAACTTCACGAGTTGCCCAACTTTTTAGAAACGAAACACAATTCTTTAAATGCTAGTGTTCTATATAGCACAATGTAATGACATTGTAATAAATTGAAGCATCCTAGAACATAACAACATGACTTACAAAATTTATAACAAAACATGACTTACAATTTTACAACAAAATAAAATAACAACATAAATCACAAAGGAATCATGATAGAGTAAATACGGAATTGAAAATCAACCATAAAAAATAGCCATGAACATTTAACCCCCAAGTCCCATTGATAACAATATTTTTTTAATGTTTTTTTTCCATCTAAATCAATAAGTTATTTTTTAAAAAATTGTTGATAAATATTGAAATTTTGACATGGTTGGAATTTTAAAAAGTGAATCCCATTACTTCCATTGTTTTAGAAAGATAGTGGATAGATCCAAGTTATAATGAGTCTTTTAGAAAACGGAGTAGGTGGTTAAAATAATGCCACTAATTTAAGGGTTAAATTGATTTTGGAACTTAATTCCATTATTTTAGGAGCTATTTCTTTAGTTTTTACAAGTTTGGTGAGTTGATTTTTCAGAGATAACAATTGCTTTAGCTGAGTTGATTTTAAAAGCTAGGTAGAGTGAGTCACAATTTTCTTACATTAAAAACAAAAAAAATATTTTAAGGAACCACTTTTAAGGTTAATTTTCGGAAAGGATTGAAAGAGTTTTTAAATTATGAACTTTTTAAAAATTGGAATACATGAAGTGTGTGTGTAAAATTTACATGTGTGCATGTGTTAATGCTTGCATGGTAGTTTTGATTGTGGAGGATATTGGCTATGGTAAAAAACAATCTATCTCCCTTGGGACAATTTGTAAATATTTACCTCCATGTATTATTGTTGTTGTTTTGTTGTTCATATTTTGTTTCCCATTATTCAATGACTATAACTACTAGAATTTAATTCAACATAATGTTAATTATAACATTATATATATATATAAAACATTAAGAGTTTTAATTTAACTACTTAAATAGGTTTCAATCATTTGATGGTGAATTAGATGAATGTGGAATAATTATTTAAGTTTAGGGTTCATCTATAACTAGTTTAATGAAACGAGGTTTCAAACCTTTTGTTTTTAAGGATATAATCCATTTGTGTGTGATTTTGTGAATAACTATTGTAAATTTTTAACTTAGTTAAAAATTTGAAAAATTAAGCATTTGTAAAAAATTATTATTTTAAACAAAACCAAATGGGCCTTTGGAGGCCATGGTAGCATGGCAAATAGTAATCTTTATTTGATTTGAGTAATCATAACAATAGAGTTATGGGAATAGGTTGAAATGAAAATATTCACAAATCTAAATCTTCATGTACCTTATTTTAAATTTGATTGTGCATGTTTCTTTATGAGTTATCTTTTCTTCAACATAAAAATACATACACAATGGGTATGTAAGAATGTATTCATAAGTGAATAATGTTTATAAAGTTCATGGAAAAGGTTAAAAAACCTAACCTTCCTCTTTGTTTACGAGATGTTTTTCATCATTCACAAAACACAAATGAAGGATTTCTTGACCAAATTTTCTCATTTTATATTTTGAGACAAAAAAACTTCAAACCAAATATGGATATTCCCCCCCCCAAAAAAAAACCCCCTTTTAATTTTTTGAATGAAAATGTAGATTTTATAAATTGGGTAACAAACTCATAGAGAAAGTGTGAAACTTTTTAATCTACCTTTAAATGAGTTTCCAAAATTAAACCTAAATAAACTACAAAAGTTAATTGTGAAGGCTTTAAATAGTTATTTCCACGCCTAAGAACATGAATACAAAAGTTTCTTGTAATAAAATTGAGAAACCCCCATAACAAGCCCCATTTTTACCACTTGTGAAAATGTTATACCTTGTTGATTTGAATTCAAAACCTTATACTTCTCAAAATGAGGTCAAAATAAAATACTCATCAAATATTTGAGCTTTTCATTGTCGCACACTACCAGTGACGATCAACTATTTTACTTCTTTCTTATGTTTTCATATATTTATTTCAATGTCAAATTTTATTTAAATTAATATACATTTCATGGACATGAAAAAACACATGTTAATTTTTTAATTTTTTTTATCCATGTTGGTGAATACAAAAAAAGAGTGATGTAGTTATTAGGAAAGGTGGGAGATAGTTATTATGAAAGTTAATAGGAAAAGGAAGTAGTTAAGATTGAAAATGAGGTAGTTATTTTTGAATTGTCCTTGGAATGGTCTAGGGACGACTATACAATCAAAATAGTCATGTAAAAATGACAGATGAGTTTTTTTTGCAAAGAACCACATATAAACCAATTCATACATCGCTAAAATTGAAATATAAGGTCTTTCACATTGAACCATTGTTTTCGTAGTTTCATGTTGTCCCACAAATGGAAATAATGCACAAATGTGAATTAGATCCAAACCTTCTAGCCCAACAAAAGGCCAAAATAAGTTGAATATCCTAAATCCAAGGTCCTCTCACAACAAAACTAATTTCTTTGATTACAATCCTACAAGTGAGGAATTATGTATTTAATGAGACTTGGATCCATTATAAAAATATCATCATTTAAAATTTTCAATTTGTGATTTAAAAAAAATTTGCAAATGATACCTACAAATAAAATTCCATTAATCACATGATTGTAATCACACACAACATGTAATCACAAATGATGATATCATATGTGATGTCATTAAAATCCATGGATGAAGCATATAATTAATAGATAAACTTTCATTAGTTGATTATTCGTATACCAATTGCCATGTTAACATGTAATTGTGATTATTTGTGACTATAATAATGACCATATAGAAGTTATCACATGTAGTTTACAAAATTTTGAAACTTTACCAAATTTGATTTAATAGGTTTAGGTAAATAAGTTTAATTCAGTAGGTTTAAAATAAATAAGTTAGTCTAAATTAGATTGGCCTAGGTTATGTCAGTCCAAATTAAATAGGTTTAACCTAAATAAGTAGGTAAATAAATAAGTTTAATTCTTAAGTAAATATATTTGAGTTTTTAAAAACCTTTTGGAAAGAATCCTATTTTATTTTGGATTTAGCTTTTAAGGTCAAGCCTCTTTGATTAGTTCATTACAAATAACATTTTTAGGATTTTTTTAGGATGTTTTTTAACACATTTACTTATATAGTTAAAAAACTTAAATAAGAAGATAAACAAATATGACATAAACTTTTAAGAAGGTTAAAACATTAGAACATTAATATCCCATAAACCATACAACAACATTATTGTAGTACCTAGGCCAATTTGACACTAATTATATTATTTTTTATTTTGTTGAAAATTTCGAAAAATGGCACACAATTAGGTTGAAAGTTTTAAAAACCTTAAGCACCATCTACCAAACATTCATGAAACTTGACTTTCTATAAATTTTGAAACAACAGTTTTTTGAATGTTAAAGGAACCTTTTTTTTGCACTAGCTTAGATACTTATTGCACTAACTCATATATTTATTGCACTAGTTCAAAAATTTATTTGCATTAACTCAAAGATTTATTACACTGGCTTAGAAATTATTATTGTTGAAATATCCAAGAATTATTTAATTTTTGTTTAAAAATAATAATTTAAAAAGGTGTCAAATTAGATTTTTGAAAATTAATTAAATATTTGATTAGAGCTTGTCGAACTAGCTTAGGTACTATGATATTTCGTATTTACTAATTAATTTACCTACTTACCTATTACCTAACCTAATTACACAATATTAATTATTCAACTTCAATTAACTTAATTTAAATTACTATGTATCATTTAGCCTAACCTACCTACCTATTCACTTAGGTTAAACAATTAATTACTTGCTTATTTACTTACCTATTACTTATTAAATAATATTTACTTTGGCTACCTATTTAACATTTAACCCACCTACCTAACCCATTACATATTCATTTATCTATAATATATCTATAAGTAAGGTAAAACTAAAAATTATGGTGTTTCACATTTTGTGTTATTATGAATTTTTTGCAAAATGTACATTATTGAAATGTTATAAATGTATGGTAAAATTATTAAAATGACAAATTTTTGTATGGGTCAAAATTGAAAACTTGAATAAGAATACATACATAATGATTAAATTCAATAATTTATATACATAAAAATACAATAATGGATTTTTGAAGTTGAATTATGGACTATGGTTTTAAATTTACATGAAAATCCAAATGCATTTTTTAATGTCATTTCATTTCAAGATATTTTATAGGGTTTCATCACTCAATATGTGATGAATTGTTTTTTAAATTACAAAAATTTGAGTCAATAAACTATTATGGAATTTTGGAAAATTATGTTTGGACCTTATTTTCAAAATACCTAATTTCAATCATTTTTTATTATATTCATGTTTTTATTTTCTTAACAAAAAAAATTCAAAAAAATCTTTGAAGAATATAGTTTTTTTTTTTTAATTTCAAAAGATCCTTGAAAAATATGATTAAAAATTTCTAGAAAATGAAATGATTTTTGAAAAAAAACTGTAAAAAAATAATTGATTAGAGATCTTAAAACATGTAGTTAAGAAAATTTTATCTTAAAAAAAGTTGATGTATACTTTTTAAATGTGTTTAGTGGAAGTTTTTGAAAGGTCATTTAATAGAAACTTATTAAATGATAGATTTTTTAGATTTTTTTAAAAGGTTGATATGATTTTTCAAAAGGTTTCACTAATATATATATATATTTTTCATATGAATGAATTTGGAAAACAATTTTTTTTGCAACTTGTTATAATAAATGCATATAGTTTCCAATTGTATGACATGGTTTTTTCTACATCATTTTTTCATAAATATGAATTTTTTAAAGTGTCCTAATTCCTTGTAAATTTTGTGTTTCGTCTTTAAAAATTATAATAATTTCAAATCATACACATTTTTATGTTTGCTTGTATAATAAAATATAAATTTTCTTAACATATCATGTACATTTTCCCCCATTTATGTGTGGCAAAAAACTTTTGAAAATTTAAAATTTAAAATAAAATTTGGAAAGTTCTTTGAATTTTTAAAGTTTTAGAATTCCACATATTTTAAGGTATGATTTTTTTTAAAAATGTGGTTAATAGGTCTTTATTGTTTTTTTTTCTTTTTTTCCCATCAAATGTGTTTTATTATATGAGTCCTTTTGATAGTCCTTTGTAAAAATTGATTTTTGTCTAACGCATTGTTGTTCACTTTTAAAGGTTTAAAATCAAAACTTATACTTAAAATTTCATCAAATTGATTTTTGCTTTGAATTCCTTAACATTCATATGAATGAAAAATAATAATTTACCATGATTGCCATGGCTTCTAAACATCCTAATTTTTCAAATTTTCAAAATGAGGGGTGTTGGCAAAAATGGCCCAAACTACATTTTGCACTTCATTTATTAAATAATTGTTAATAATATGACCTGGTTTTAACACATACATCATTTCACATGATGAATATAATTTATTCACAATTTTTTTGTTTGTGAAAATGCTTAATCACTTTAAACGTTCTTATGTGATCAAGGATGAATTCCGTGAAAAAATGTTTTGTAGTTTGTCAAAAAATGAATTAATCTTGTGTCATTTTTGAAATAAGGGACATAACATTGTAGTTATTATGGAAAATGCTATGAAATTAATCCATGCAACATCGGCGAATCTTAAACAAAACAAAATTGTAAGAGCTTGGATGGGTTCCATAAAATTATTTAAAATTCGTTATTGATTTATAACAAAAAATTTGTGCCAATTTTGTTTTTGATTTTAATTCATTTTGACAAAACGAGGGAGGGAACATTTCAAACATGTTTTCAAACCTTGAGAACATGGTGGTATAATGAAAGCACATATTCTTCAAACACAAAAATTACATCTTTCATCATCAATTTTGCCATAATGATCAAATTGTGACCATGTGAGATATCTAAACCTTGTTTAATTTATGAAATGTACGTATAACTAATCACTCATGTTTTTTTTAATCATCATAACCATGTTTTTTCCATATACTCGCACAAGATAAAACATAAAAATATGAAAGGATAAATACATCATGAACGATCTCGAGGCTTATGTGAAATAATGAGTGAATATTATTGTGAAAAAGTCATTTCATTCAACATTAATTTTAGTCCTTAATGAATTGAACGATATTTTTTCTATAGGAATTTTTATGAAATGCAATTTGAACTAACAAAACTTGTTTTTGTGTTGTAGGCTTAACAAAAAACTATAATTCCACTATACACACAATGCCGACATGAATTAATTTATGATAGTTTAGTTTATTAATGATATGATTTAATTATGGTATGTTTTTATTGCATGAAATTTATTAAAAAAAATTGTTCACTTCTATGTTAAATTATCTTTAATTTTTTGAACATGAAATTTACATGGAGAGGATGGCTTGGTAATTTTGTGTACCCAAGCTATGGTTTTTTTTTTTTCCACCCTAAAGATGTTATCATTTTATTGATGAAATCTTCGTTTTTAACCCACTATATGACATTTATCCTTAACCAAGGAATTAATCCAAATGTGTTCAAAAATAAATATTGAACGAATATGTTTTAAAATTCAAAATGTAGAAAAAAACACAAAACATATGAATGAACAATTATGTAAAGTGAATGTTGTTTAATGACAAAGTTTATCAATTAAAAAAATTAAAAAATTATGATTTTGAATTTGAAAAAAAATTGTTTGGCATGGGCATTTTTAATTAAAACTTTTAAGGATTAATCAAAATTTATGAAGCAAATGTAAATGAAATTCATTTATTATATTCATATTGTAATACCATTAACTAATGTTATCAACCAAAATTAACACTATTTTCAAAGTTTGAATACAATAACATTGATTCATAATACTATTTTTTTTTTTTTGTTATTTTGTGAATTTCAATCCCCCTTGTGTCATTTTGTTAATAATTTGTTTAAGTGCAACAAATATTTCTTCATGAACACAACCATGTTTTCTCTATAAACATCATTACAAAAATATATAAATGTGACATTGATAAAAGGTGCGGATAATTCACAACATCAATCACAATTTTTAGAAGTGAGCGATCTATAATGTCACATTTAAAAAATATATATTCACATTTAAATTCAAAATCTTAGACTTTATTGATGATAAGAACAAGTATAGGCCTGATGAGAATCTATTCAAATAGTTATGAAGACGAGAACAATGAACACGAATCATGAAAAGATAAACCTAAATTCAAACACAAAACATTATTTTTTTTTAAAACCACAAGATTAAAAACAACACTATGAAATGTGCAAATAAATATATATTGTGATAAAATATAGAAAGCATAAATACAAAAGGAACAAAACAAGATTATAAAATCAAATTATATTTCAAATTGGTGTTGATTAGACTAAAGGTAATGGGGGTTTCATGTTTATTTATACCCATTTGAAACTTTAATTCGAAGAAACTTTCATAAAAAATTTCATGTTCTTATCAACCAAAAAAATGTTTTAAAAGGCTTTCTAATTATAAGTGAATTACAAGTTAATTAATTGTGAATTAATTAAAAAATAAACTAATAGAATTGAGAATCAATTAAAAATTAATTAGATGTGAATTAAATTGAGAGTTAATTAAGAATGCATTCATTCGAATGAACTCCATTTATCATGTGAAAGTTATGGTTTCAAAAATCAAATGCCCAACCCCCCAAAACGAAAACAATTGCTGTGATTTGCTTCCATGTAAACAGAACTTTGAAGGTCACAGGACATGTATGTGAGTGATACTTCCAATTGTGCTTTCAAAATACATCATAGCAGCTGGAGGATATATTCCAATTAAGATTGAGAATTGTGGACAGTAAAAAGATCGCACCATCCAAGCTTTCACCAGGAGGTGCCTCTGGAAAATGTTGTTGTCACACAAACTAAAAGTCATGGAAAAGCAACATAGCATTATCCAACTTCAACAAGGATGCCTCTAAGACTGTCATGATAGACTGGATGCGCTTCACCTGCTCTTGCTGGCTGTTTGTGAGATTTGCATTTGGTACATGAATCTCAGTGCCCACAGCAGCTTTTGTTGTATCAATTTGTTGCAATGATCCTAACAACTGGTCCACAGTCCAAAAAAACCCACAAGGTCCAGTCAAACGTAAATGTGATGAACAATCATTTAACTAACTACTGAGAATTTTGACCTCTTGACCTCTTGACCAGTGTTGCATGGGTATTTGATTTTGTTAACAACCACCAGTTCCCATTTTTAAATGTTTCAAAATCAAAGGAACTGCTGGTTCTGGCTTTTTTTCAAAAAACCTCACAGACCCATCAGATCCATGAAAGAACTGGCAGTTTTCTGGGGCTGGCAACTTGACTTTTCTCAACAAAATTGTGAGAAACAATTTTGTGAGAAACTTTTCTCAACTGTAGTTATATATCAAAACTAGGGCTTTCTTAGGGAACCAAAGTTATGAACTACCCTCATACCCAGTGGGTGTCTGGTGCAATTTCTAATACCTGCCCAACACTGCTCCTGACCTCCTGCTACCAACATAACAAACATTCACATGTTGTAACCCAAACCGCAACTGCCTTTCCAGAAAGGGAACCAGTGGAAAAAATGGGTTCTCAACATGCAGCACATTGCTCTACAAACCACTCGTTTCATGCTCAGCTGAATACTACTATACAAACCAGTGTTGGTCTGGTATGCAGGTATGTGCCTTGTATGAAGGACCCTATGAAGCTGGTATGACCTGAAGCAACACCATCCTTGTACCAGTACCAGCCTGGTAGGGATGTGGAGCAATACCAACTTTGTACTGATTTCAATACCAGGTATAACAAAAGTCAGAAGTCAGTCTGTGACCCAATAACAGGACCAGGTTGGTAGACCCAGCCAGTATATTCAAAAGTCGATACCGGTGTTGGCCAGTTATTGAGTTTTGACCTGGTTATCAAGCTGCTTGTTGATTTTTTGATAACCAGTTAAATTGATAACCACCTGGTATTGAATTTTCAAAAATCCGATAACCTACCTGGATGACCTGATAGGTTAGGTTATCAATCTATAAACACTAAAACAAAAAGTTCAAAGAACAAGAAATAATAATAATAATAACCTTAAAAACATTATAACCAGCTCATAACTAGCAGGATAAAAGGTGGTTATCAACTGATTATTCAATACCCTGCCCAGCTGCTATTAAAACAAGAGCAATGACAGTCAACATTGGTCAATGGCAGACCAACACCGATCCAACCCCAAGTTCTAGTACCATCAAGACAGTACACTTTCAGATTTGGACTCAAGCCTGCTTGAAAGTTGTAAAGATGCCAAGGAGTCAGCCAGCCACATGCAAAACTCCATTTTACAAGTGAATGCAGAGAAACAGCTCAAGCAATGGAATTACTCTTGCAAAGTTTGACCCACTCTCAGCTGCAGAGAAATGGCACCCTGATCCTAAAAACATTTTGTCAATTCATACCTGCTGCTCCTTCTCAAGCTCATGGGCAAGTCGTTGGCTCAGATTAGAGGCAGCATGGTATATGTCATCCAGCACCTGGTGTAACACAGCTTGGTTATCAACACACCATAAATGAATAGACTTGCTTGCCACACGTTCTGCAGTTTTTGCAACTTCCTGCAAAGTTTTCATTCCCCCATGCATCAATTCTGGGTTCTTAAACTACTCTACTCACTAGCCGATGACAATTAGAGATGCACCAATGACTGACCTCCTACATTCTGCATGACAACTTAGCACAACTGATGGGCAACTTGAAGACATGCAAACATGATCCAGTACTCTCTTGTAGGGAAGGGCTGAATACCCACATGGCTAGAAAGGGAATGGAGCACAAAGGTTACTAACACATCAACATGAGGAAATTGGACAGACAGAAATTCAAGAAGAATTAAACAGACAGAAATCCTTTCAAAATGTAGGTGTCCATTTGTCTGAGTTGGACTGAAACGCACCTGGACTTGTACATAGTGGTCCTTGAGAAGCCGATAAAGTAACTCCCTCACATCCTTAGGGACCATTGCCCTCTCTCCTATCTGTCAGCATGCATGAGCATTTTAGACAGCAACCAATGTAGAATCCAAACCACCATTATGGAACTTCACAAATTCTTGCTTTGCATGCTAGGAAATCAAAATATTGTCCATACTTGCTTCTGTTCTAATTGGCCATTTAACCCCAAAAGCCTGAAGATGTGGCAGCATTCCTGTCCATATCGCTGCAGCACAATGCCTTCCACCTGCCAGACTAACAAACACAAATGTCATGGTGGAAAATCCATAGATTGTATGATTTATTAAAGAAATGTCCACTGGTGATGCAATAAAAGTACAGGCCAAGAACTGAACTGAAAGAATACTAAGAAACACTAGAGCAGTCTTGTCTCTCACCTCATTTTGTCGAAGAAGCTCAATGATTTTGTGTAAATCTGGAGAGAGTGAGGCTAGTGAAGGAGTTCAATTTAGTTATTCTCAAATTGCAGCTTTGTGTGTCAATCTAATGTACTTACTTACAAGTGCCTACGCTCCTTTCAGACTACAAACAGAGAGAAAGAAATCATCTTGCAACTGTCCAAGGTTTATATATTTACCTCTTCACATACACATCTCCCAAGTTAGTTCTCTAGCCCTCCTTCACAAATTCTTCACAAATTGTTCAGCTATAAGACCTCTGCTCAGTAATGTAAGTGTGCAAGAGCAATTTCAATTTACAGTAAAACAGATACAATATGGATACGGACAACATACTGGCTGCCTTCTGCAAGTCCCCCTTGCTCCCCAATTCTGGAGACATAACCCGCTGAATCAGACACCAGTTGTTGCAATCCCACTTGAAGACGCTCTACAGTCATCCCTTGACCCAACTGCAAATTCCGCACACTGTCCATGATAATCTCAATTGACATGGGAACTGCACCATCAACAATCACATCAACTTCATGACAAGATTGGTAAAACTGGACTCACCAGGTAATGTTACCCCTGGTTTGACATGTAGTGGGTCTTCTCCAAATCTTCTCTCTTTAGCAATAGACATAATTTATGGATGTTCTCAATGAAGGAATACCCACATAACCCACGCACCTGAACTGTGTTGCTTCACAGAGGTTTCATGCCTGCATGTGGCATCAAGCATCCCCTCCAGGACTGTACCAGCCATTGCATCTATCCTTGATCTGACAAATGCAACACACGCCTGCCATTGCCAATCCCAAACTGATCAAGAAACCCAAATTCAAATATCTGGATAGGTACTTCATGGTGTTGATGTTAGGAACAAGAAAAGGGTTCAGGATTTTAGAACATTTTAGACATTCACAGAGGCTAGATCATTGTTCACAAAGAGAAGCAATCTGCAATTTTGAAAGTGGGTTAAAAAAATTCAAATGAGCTTTGGTGCTTCTCACCTGATGTCTCAACCTGCATACAAACTCTTCATAGTTCACATGCCAGAGAACCTCTTTTTCATCCATGGCAGCAGCAGCAGCAGTTTTTGCATCAATTTGAAGAGCCTCTCACTTTCTCTGCATCAACATGAAAGCCCACAAATTTAAAAATTTCAGTTTCAACCAATGTGTTAGTCAGTACAGAGAAGTAGTACTGTTTTTTTCTTCTTGCACATTCACCACTGTGTACATAAGAAGCTTCACTAACCTTCTGACCAACAGGGTTGGAATCACCCATTTCTGTGTGTGTTCCACCCATGCTGATTAAAGAGACTGGGGCTTGAAATCTCTCTGCATCTGTGGGAGCTGCTGCTGACATTATTCTTTGCTCCTCAGAAATTGCTCCATTGGCAACCAGTAAAGATGCTCCTTGACCCTGCTGTTTTAGAGATACACAGCAGAATGCTTTGGAAACTAAGTATTTGCAAGGTATCACTAGAGGTTGCTGAAAATGCAATAGAGTTGACCAAAGTCTATGACAAATCATAAGAAACATGTTTGGTATCTGCCAAACACACTTGTTGCGTCCAAGTTACTATCTGGCCAGCTGGCCCACTCTCTATTTGGTCCACAACCTGGAGCCAGATCACTTACTTCAGCACCACGTGCCGTCTTTCTGGCAGGCTCTACAGCAATATTTGGACAAAAAGATGGTTCAGGTACTGGGCACCGTTCAATGTAGTGGTTTGCCAGTAGCCTTCGAAAACAATCCTTCACCACAGTTGCCACCTCTCCCTCTGCTATTTTTTTCAAAACACAGAAAATGAAAATAATCTGAGAGACACACCCACCCATCTGCTGCTACTCTTCATGTTAGCAAAGACTAGTTCACCACTGCATCCAAGAATCAAAAGAATGCAGATGAAATTGCTCAAAATACACATCTTAAGATGAGAGGATCAGATGACACACATTTACCTTTGCCTGTGCATGCAGCAGCTCGTTGAATAAGCTGCTCCAATGTTAATCGTCCATGTTCAAGAAGCCCTTCAACAAGCGCATCTGCCTGTTCCCCCCCAACAGAATCTCTGCATGTTCAAAAATCACTCTAATCTGCAGGTTTCAATTTTTTGCCTTCACAAAGAAGAAGAGTTGGAGAACATCACAGATACCTGATCACCCACATCTCCCTTGACAAGTACCAAAAACTTTGGAAAGTGCATGCGGTGCAGAATGTTGTCAGTTAAAGCAATACACAGCATCAATACCCTTGGAGGTGCTGAGCCAATACCTATAAACCAACTTGAGTGTTACAGATTAGAGGAATGGACTACAGAATTTTTCCATCAGATTTTGCAACTAATTATTTCCCAATCTCACAGTAAACATCAGAAATAAATTTTTAAATTGGAGAATATGCAAACAATGTTACCCCCATGCTCGACTTTAAAGGCCTGAACGCAACTGTGCTGAACTAGAACAAGAAGGGAGTTATGAATTTGGGTCGCGCTCATCTTGGTGTGCAATTTCTGGGAGAGACAACTGCCCATGGTAAACCAAACTCTTGCAGACTTTCTGCACACATTCAAACCCAACTCCCCAGACCAGTGTCAGAATCCAAAGAGCCAAATTTTGTCAAACTGTGGCAGTGCAATCTACTGGGACTTTTGATCTTTCTTCTCCTGTGGGATAGGGTTCCATGTAGTAGATTGATTTTCCTACAACATGGAAACCCTAGAACTGGAGCAACAGTCCAAAAGGTGTAAAACTGGCCCCCTCTAATTCTATACCTGGTGAGATTTTAAGGATTCAAGACTAGCTGCACACTCCTGAATCTGTTCCAGAACTTCCCAGCAGCAATCAAACTGATCAAAATTCATGAGACCCAACACAGATAACTTGCAAGGATTAATCTGCCCTAAATTTGCACCGAAATCCTCTTTGTGACGTTCTTCTTTCACACTGTAAGCCAGAACCAAAATAATTAGGGTTTCTAAAACTTGGTTACAGCCTCTGCTTTCTGCCTCTGCCTCTCCTCTCTCCTAAAGCTCCAAAGACACACACAATGTCGTCGAAACCCATATGTAGAGACATGCAAGAAGATGAATCCACAATTGAATTCAAAAATTAACCACCAAAGTTCAAACCAGAGAAACCCAAAACCTGAACAGATTCACCAAAGTGAGAGAAGATGACCTCGCATGCCAGCTTCCTCCCAAACTGTGTCGCCGTCTTGTTGCTACCCCCAGCAGCAGCAGCAGTTAATCTAACTTCAACCCATTCCTCCAAGGTGCAAAATTCCCAAATCCTTTGTGCACAAACACTCAGACACAACTTCAAACCAGCAAATGCACAAGTCTTTTACTCCTCTAACCTTAAACTTCTGACCTAAATTCCCGAATCCTGTGTGCTGAAACAGCCTTAACCCAATTCAAACCCTAAGTAATGCACAAATGTTTATACTCCTCTAACCCTAAAATTCTGATCTAAATTCCCCAATCCTTTGAGCAATACAACAGCCAAAACTTAATTCAAACCCTAAGCGATACACAAATCTTTCTACTCCTCTGACCCTAAACTTCTGATCTAAATTCCTAAATCCTTTTAGCAAAACAACAGCCAAAACCCAATTCAAATCCTAAGCAATGCACAAACCTTCTACTCTTTTGAATCTAGATTCTAAATTTCCAATCTTAATCCTCAAATTCATATACTAAGATAGGTGTTTGTTTTTGTTCTGTGACCATGCATTAACCCTGCCAAACCATGGGGCCCCTGAACACACTTTTGGTACTGTTTGGAAAGCTCTCAATGAGGTGGTGTGCATGTTTGTCATTTCAGAATTTTCAAACCAAACAGAGCAAAAGTTACTGAATTTTAAATGATTTTCATCCTTGGAAATCAATTAACTTTTACAGAAATACAATTCTTACAAGAACTCTGAAATTAAATGCAGATCTACTGGAATTGTATTGTGATGGGTTGAGGTTTCTATTTTGTGATGCATCCAAACTGATGATCATCCCATGAGAAGATTTGGCCAAATTTGGCTATAAACCAGATAGAAAAATTTAAGAATCCTTGTATTTATGGCTACCTGAGTATGATCAGTTCTCACAGCACCCAAGGAATCCTGGAGTTGTTCAAAACCTTACTTTGTCTGGAACACCACTATGCCCCAGGCTCCATCTTTTGTCCAGATATCTTAGAACTGAATGTGCTACTTTGTTGCAAGCAATTAACTAGTGGGCTTCAGAAATCTGGATTGAGCTTTACATAACAGTTATTTGCGATAATTGGTGATCTTCAACAGGCAAACAGGAAGTCATAACCTATCTCACCACTTTGAAACCTCCAATTCTTTTGGGATGTTCAACTTGCACCCAAAGAATCACAACTAAATTCTTACTGGACACAACATCATTTCAATCACTTTGTGTGTGCAGTTCAGAGATATTGGTGATCCCCCCCATAGAAAATCGTGATCAAGGATAATGTTTAGCACATTCACCCTTGAGAGTGGAGGTCTCAAAATCCCACCTTTCGTATTATGTGACTTCCAAACAACACTTTGATTCCAAGGTATAGCTTATGTTATGTCTGTTGCATGGAGTTTGATTTCAATGTAGCAAAAGACTGCATATATCTATGAAATTGCATAGAAATCTCCACAACAACACTTTGAAGGGAACATGACAATGAGAGCAGTCATAAGCCTTACAAAAGAGTTGATCACAAAGAGTAAGACTGTAACCTGCATCACAAATAGCAGTGTCAATCTGCCATGACTACTAACCACTGACTTCACCAGTTCCTCACAGCAGGTGTAGAAGACGCGTATATGATAAGCTGCAAAAAATTTAGGCAAATTGTTATACAAACTCCACATCCTGAGTTTTCTGGAAGCAACAGGAACTGTATTTCTGGAAGCAACGGGAAGACTGAGTCAGAAAGTTGGCTCACACTCAACAGACATAGCTAATCAAGAATGTAGTAATGCTAGAGTTTCTGCAATTCAAGTATTGAGTCATACTGCTACATTCTTCTGCAATTCTACGATAAAACCAACAAAAAAGAATTTAAACTGAGGGAGAGAGAGAGAGCAAAAGACTCCAATTCTAAAGTAGAATAGGATAATGGGCTGTCATGCTGGGGCCATCAGAATCTAAACCCTAAACCCTAATGGCTTGGAATCTACATGGCAGTAGTTTTGAAATGACATAAGAATTGCATTAAGAAAACAGTTTGCTTGAAGGCAAGTAAGTAACCTGCAATATGTTACCCTGCAAGGTTTGGAAACAATGGCATTAGGGCTAGAAACGCAAGCTCTCAGGGTTGTTCTCCAAGATTTGGAAACAATGGGATATAGGGTTCCAAGCACAAGCTCTCAAGGTGGGTTTCTCTCCTTGAGAATAAAACAAAAGAAGCCATCAGAGACTGCAGGACTCCAGTGCTTTGCCTGTGAGGCGACATATTCGCCATTCAGGCAAGAGTGAAGCACCGAGGCCTTGGTAGAATTTGATGGCATCCACGTTCCAGTCCAGAACACACCACTCCACTCGGCCAGCCCCAAGCCTGACGGCTTGCTGTACTACGGTCTTCAGCAAAATGGTGCCAAGACCTCGGCCCCTGTAGGGCTTTCTGACATAAAGATCCTCCACGTAGAATCCACCTTTGGCCAGAAACGTGGAGTAGTTGGGAAAGAAGAGAACAAACCCTGCCACAATGCGTCTCTCATCGGCTGTGGATCTGAAAGAAGCGGCATCAGGATCCACTATGGGGGAACTCAGCTTCAATTCTCTCACCACTTCCTCAAACGACTGCTGCTGGAAATTCAGGTCTTTTTCTTCTTGTTCGTGTTGATATTCTTCACTCCGGGGCCCACCAACTTCGAGTATCAAAACCGTCGGGCCTTGAAACGGCGGCAAGTTCCAGAGACTCGACTCCAGCTTCGAGTCCGTTACCTCGCACGCGTGTTCCAGCTTCTCGAACACAGCCAGTTCACGAATGAGAGCAGCAATAACGCTCACGTCCTTGCCAGCGGCAAGCCGCACTGTAACAACAACGCTGCTACCATTGCCGTCCGTCGCCATCGCCAGTAGTGATCCAGATATGAAGACACGAAACTCTTCTTTGTTCTGCAAGAACCCAGTGCGCTCCAAACCCTAAAACAAACCCTAATCAGAAACCCAATCCTAACTCAAACCCTAACCAGCGCACAAATCTTTCTACTCTTTACTGCCTTTGTTAACCCTGGTCTGTAATGTGATATTACTGTACTAATATAAGGCCTAGAGGGTGTTGAATAGGTTTGAGTATTAGGTGTGAACAAAAAAATGTTAAGGCCAATGAAATTGCTGGATTTGGGGATCTGGAATTTTTTATTCTTTAAGTTCCCTTGAGTGAACTGACAGTCAAATGTGTACTCAATAATAATATGGTTTGGTCTGTTTGTGAGTATTTTAGAGGACCAATGGAAACCAATGGATTTTTTAATTAAAAAAAAAATTGCAATGGTAGAAAAGGGACCTAATACAAACAGGATTCTTGCTCATTAATCTTGAGCACTTTGTTACTATCTATGATTCTATCCAGGAAATAGGGTCTATTTTGAGATCCTTACAGGATTTGAGATAGCCAATCACAGGTTAGCCCTACCAACCTACCACTCTGGTGTGGATCACATTCTGGGAAGGTGTCAAGAGATACTCTTTGCTTGTATAAAAATTACCCATCAATTTTTTCCCTTGCAATTGATATAGGACCTTGGGCTAGGACCCTACACAATCTCCCTACCCTACCCAACCTGTAAAGCACTGCCTGGATTTTTCCTTTGTATTTTCAGCTCCCTTACCTCGCTGAAGAAACCTGTTTTCAGCAAGCCGGATCTTCTGCAGTGGAAGGTACCAGCCAGGCTGTATTGGGATCTTCTGACCAGTGGAAGGGACTAACCAGCCTGTCACTATTTCTAAAAAGTGAAAAAATCCCAGCTCTGCTTTACTTAAGAAAAGGACCTGAGTACCTGTCCTGCCGTGGTTTTCGACCTATTCCCTCAGCCTACCGGCCTTGGGCACAGATCTCAAATCACGGAAGGGCCTGTACTCAGGGCCTTCTCCTATATTTTCACACCAACCTGGTCCTGGTATTGGGTCCAAGGGCTGGTGTTGTCTCAGTCTTTTCTACCTCACCTCCTCATTACAGAATTCTAAACTAAAAAAACAACACACTTCTTCCACACTCATTTTACTCTTTTCCCAACCAAAAAAAAAACTCAGCTTCGAGAGAGCATGGCATATATTGATCAAGGAACCAACCATAGATTGAATTGTCATGACAGTTTTCTTAAGATTGAGAAAAACTGTCCCAGCAGACAAAACAAAACAAAAAAATTACAAACTCTCAAACCTCAATTTGAGCATTCTTGCAGTTCCTAGAGTCTCCAAATGCACGGAAATCTTTGGAAAGCAACAGAGAGATGAGCTCACCGGAAAAAAAAAGTTTCCTAAGATGAAAATACAGTGTCAAATGACACATTTTCATTATTAGTTATGTCAAATGATATTTGCTTTGAAGAGATCTCACATTTGAACCGAAAGGAAACAAAGCAGGAGAAAGAAAAGCAAAAACATTTTCAAAACTCAGTGCAGAATCATGTTACAAAAGATCAATTATTGTTTTTATATGAACCCACTTTTCATTCCATTTGTGATCTTCACAAGATGACCACATGTTTTCTCAAGCTTCTTTTCTGTATATGAAATTATCAATAGCACAGAAGAACTAACAAGAAGTATTCATAACAGGTCCAGGAATTCACAGTAAGGAATTATATTGAAAAGCTCACAATCCTGGCAACAACAAATGCAAGTGTGCAGCTGCAAATTTACAACTCTTCATGGCCAGCACCAGCGATATGCTTCACATGTTGACCGACATCCCCGGCAAGCTTTGATGCCACTTTTATTTGCTCATTCGCTGCTTCTTTGGCTGCTTCGTATTGCTCCCCGAGCTTCTGCTTGGTTGACTCAAATACTCCAGATGTAGCAGCTTCAGATTCCTTTGTCTTTCCACTAGTTGTTCCACCAGCAGCAGTCTCATAAGCTTTATCCACGGTTGCTTTAGCTGTCCCATGAGCTTTACTGGCAGCGTCATTGCCACTCTTCTTCACATACTCATATCCTCCTTGAGTGAATTTGTTAACCCCATCTCTGACAGCATTGTAGCGAGATCGCAGGCCCTCCCAGTAGACTGCAGCGACAAGAAAACAGGCCCAACAAACAAAAACAAAAAACTGATATACTGGCATATATGTGCAACCAGTCAGTTGATCCAATAACAAAAACAAAAACCCAGATAATAATACATTGACAGCTTTGTTCCTTCACCAAATTCTAGTTTTGATGCAGCAGCTATTGCTGCTTCTGTTCCCGAGAAGAGAAAATGGATAGATCCCATAGAAACTCTAGAAACCCATAGTTCTGATCCAAAGATCACCATGATCACAATCCAAGAGCGAACAAACAATTGTGTGATGAAGAGATAGAACAAACTACCTGAGGCTGTGTCGCTTGCCTTGCTTGCGGCTCCCTTTGCGTCCTTCGTGTTTGCATCTGACTCTCTACAATCAAACGAGCGTGTGTCAATGTCCTCCACACCCACCACCCTAAACACTAACAAATTCTTGCCGATATGGAGGGGCGTATGGCTCAGAAGTGCTTTTCCCCATCGATCAATCATCTTCGACAAGACTCCAGAATATTCAGTGCCATCGGCAATTTATACTTCTACAATTTGACATGTTTCTTCGCTGCCAAAAATTAGTCCACTCTTGAAACAAGAAGAAAAACGTCTTACTTAGATGCGGTATCAGTCACCACGCGCAGCTTCTCCTTGGCCCAATCAGTCCACGACTCCACATTCCATTGCGTCTCCCCAGCTTTGCCCTCGGCGTCAGCATTGCTCACTTCCTCAACCTTGCTGCCATAAGCAGGAGCAGCAGTAGTGACTACTAATCCCAGCAGCAACACAACCAAAACCAACAATCTAGACTTGCTGCAAATCTCCATTATCTGCTGCCGGTTTCTCTTACACTGCAGCTCTCTAATTACAAGCAACAAAAGACTTCCAGATCAAACAAAATGCAGCTTTTTCTTTCACCACCTAAATTCCAATCCACCGAGTTTCGAGTCCTGCAAAATTGGATTTGCTCTTCTTGCCCCGGCCCCCAAAAACAAACAAAACAAAACCCAACCCAATGAAAAAATCTTTGTGGGTGCAAATGCGTGTTCGATGAAATCTCTCTTTGTGGGGTGCAAATGTGAGAATTCGAGCTCAGATTTCGGAAACGGGAAGAGAGGCGATGTCCCTCCCGACTTCATAGGAAGCGCAAATGCAGGTCTTGTCCTTGGGCCACCTTTTTGCCTCCGTGTCATGTTCGGGTACGATATCCTTTGCCACCTGTCAATGACAACACGTGTCATACGATCCGCTTACAACGTGTAGTCACGTGTGCGTGATACGTCCACGTATCACGTAGGACGACTGATTTCCTTCGTCTCCGTCATCACCTCGCCATCCCACGTCAACGCCCTCATTGGTAGGTACCTATACGTTGCTAGTGGGTAGCTACGTCAGCCAAATCCCATTAACCAAGTGTTGTGCATGTATATGGTTTTTATAATACCAGTATATCATGTGTATTTTTAAAATGTACAGATTTCATGTGTGTACGTGTATTATTTCCATATACATCCCCCTAAATGTATAACTTGGGTCATGTAAGTGCAAGTTAAAGTTGTGTAACGCCCTTTCATTTGTGTAAAAGAAAATAAGTGTCAGTGTAAAAAACTCCCCCCCAAAAAAAAAAAAAAAAAACAAACAAACACACACACACACACACATACACATACATTTAGAGTATCCCCAACCCCACATTGTATGAGGATGTTTTCTGTACTCAGCTCCTTTTCCTATGTAAAGCAGAGCTGGGATTTCTTCACTTTTTAGAAATAGTGACAGGCTGGCTGGTACCTTCCGCTAGTCCGAAGACCCCAACACAGCCTCGCTAGTACCTTCCCCCCCAGAAGATCCCGCTTGCTGAATAGTCATTTTGAGACAAGGAAATAAGAAAAACAATTCATTCAAAAAATTGGTTGCCATTTTAAATCTTGAAAAAAGGGGGAAAAAGGAAATCCAATATGCACATGTATAAGGTATTGTTTATTGTGTTCATTTGTTCATTCTCCTAAATAAAAAAAGGGTTTGTAACAAAATGAGGGTATTATAGGTTGCAAGGTCATTGAAGATTGCAATTTTGTATAAAAACGAAGATGTTGTAATATGATTTACATTTACATGATGAAAAGATACATGACATTGTGCAAGTGTATTTTAGAAATATATGCATGCATGTCATGCAAGCCTTGTAAATGTAAAAACTTGGGCATGTAAGTGCAAAAGACTTACACAATTTCACATGGCATGTTACATGCCTATTTACATGTACACACACAACATTGGTAGGCACACATTGCTACTAGGTAGCTACATCAACCAAATTCCTTTGAACAAAAGGTCAAAAAAAATGGAATCATCTCACCATGTGTGAATGTGTGGAATGACATGGCATTTATTGGCAATCTTATGTCACTTCCAATCACATTTATATTTTGCTTAATTGGTAAGTTTGTACATGTGATAGGTAAGTAGACGTATCCACCAAAGTTAGTATTAATCAAAAGTTTTTGAAATGTTTGAATCAATTTGCCACATCTCACTATCGAGCCACTTGGGAACAATTTAGTACCTTATTTCAACTCCTAATCGGGAGCTTGACTTAGTTAATAGGAAAAAATAGTTAATAGGTATTTAGGTCAAACCATTGAATTTTAATTCCTTTGGGAAAAGAAAAAATTCATTATTGAAAGTAAGTTTCAAAAGGTCGTTTGTACATTGAAAAATTTCTATGTATTTTACCTATTTAATTTAATTAGTTGGATAGAACCTTTTTTTCTTATGCAAATTTTCACATTATTTTGTTCAAAAATTGGAATTTTTGCCATAAATTCAGCTACTTTTGTTTCAAATTTCAAAAGAAATCTAATTTACTAAAAAAATCACTAAAATTTTATACATGGGTCAAATAGGCAGCCAAAAATATAAGGATGTTTTTTTTCCTTTTTTATGTCAAGGTCTATACAACTTACTATGCATAATGGTTTGAAATATTTTGAAATGTCTATAAGTATTGGTATTATTGGTTTAGTTATTCATCCTTCATGTTTCACATCGATGAATTTTTTTGGCAAAATAAATGCATGTTAAATTTATGCTCATTAGAGAAGGTTGAAGGCTAGTTGCATTTGCATTTACAAATGGTTTTTAGGGTTACACTTAATAGTTTGCTATTGTTACAAAAGGTGTTGAAGGTTGCATTGGGATGGGATAAAGATGTTTTTATTGACCATTTTTTCATTGCAGAACCTCAAACAATAAGGTTTGCATATTGATGTGGGCATGTTGGGCTATTGTTTAAAAGATTTTTGTGAATTTCATTTTCAAAACAATGTTATTGCTAAGGGAAAAAATATAAGCAAATTGGTAGATGCAAAACATGGTGTTGTTGTTTTCAAAAATCATGTTCTTTTGTCACAAAACATTGTCATAAAATTTGCTTACCCATGGGCAAAATATAAAATGCCCTAGCATCTTGGGTCATGTGTAAATCATGTTTATTTTTTCCAAATACATTTTAGGTTGTTCCACTATATACAAGTGCCATGGACCATAGGATATTCAAACTTGTTGTCTGGGGATACAAGTTCAGTTGGTTGTTGATGTGGCGTCACTAATATTAACATCTATTTTTGTGTTGAAATTTTTAAGCAAACATCAATGTGATTAAAATCTTTAAAAAATGAACATTTTTTTTTTAACACTATCATTAAACTAACTTTTCCAAAACATATGAAACAATTTATTAACATTTGCAACTTCAATCATTGGTTCGATGTTTTTTTCCTTGCAATTGAATTTTTCCAAGAGCCTCATAACTTCCACGCCACAAATTTCCAACAATGTGAAGCTTTCACCATAGAACTTCAACAAAATTTAGACACCTCTTGACTTTGCACCATTTGAATTTCAACATTA
>Ga0209611_10004518_pt1 | contig 23768 bp, 16 predicted proteins | sample S1TSphgellanicum_3_FD_187693 | JGI IMG/M metagenome (GOLD analysis project Ga0209611, IMG submission 187693) | Host-associated microbial communities from peat moss isolated from Minnesota, USA - S1T2_Fc - Sphagnum magellanicum MG (SPAdes) (version 2) | ecosystem: Host-associated > Plants > Peat...
TGATCAAACATCAGTGGAAAAGTAAATGGATGTCAAAACTTCAAAAAAACCTACAATGTTTCTGCCACAAAAGTGCTGATATTGAGCAAGAACGTTATGTAGGAGATGTTTTTGAACCCTAACCCAAACCCGGCCAATCGTCCAAGAATGCAGAGAAGAGTACAGAGAGAGGACCAGCTGAAGGAAGTGATCACAAGTTCTAAAGGCATCTGCCCCCCCCGGGGCTGGACGGGAACTCAAAGAGGGCCCAATTGAGCAACATAAGCAACAACAACTATGCTATATCACGGACAATTATGCCGTTCTATGCAAGAAAAGGGAGGAGAAAGACACAGGCTGCATACAAGAGGAGGCCGGGGCAAAGAGCGGCGCGCAAGATCGTCTGGCTGCACCGTCGACCTGCTAGTCTCCATACCCGGCTGAAACTCGGAACTCAGAAGCAAATCGTCGTTACGAAAATCGAACAAGGGCTCAGTCGCTGCACTCGTGAAGCTGCTGTGTCCAGCACCACAACCACCGCCGGCCTTATTACTAGTACCATGTTCCGCGTGCAGGAAATTGAACAAGGGCTTCATGCCCGTGGATGCGTCCTCCTTCTCCATCTCCCCTCAGACAAAACCCTACCCCAAAGAAACTAAAACTGATAATAAAATATTAAAAATCCTGAAGCTTTCAAAGAGGGGGAGAAATAAAAGGACCAGAACACGAAGAAATGCTAAATCAATTCTACTGTATTGAACTTTCAACCAAGATCTAGCGCAAGCAAACAAAGCAACAATCGAGCACAACAACAAACAACAACTTTCGCTTCCTTTCACGCTCAGTAGGAGAAGGGAAGGAGGGAGGAAGGGTCCGGGAGAAAAACAAAAAGATGGATAATGAAAATAGTTAGGTTAAAGAGAGGAGGAAAATTCAAAGATACCAGATTCAAATTTCAAAACAAAAGAGAAGTGTAAGTTTTGTGGAGCGTTCTTTTCCAAGTCTATGAGCTCCTACAAAGGAAGATGGAAACTTAGACAAAGAAAAAAGCTTCCTTTTGGACACCAATTTATTTATTTTTGGTTCCCTCTAAGTCCATGTTCAATTCTCTCTTAAAATGGCTTGCTGGGTACGACTAATTCTGTGATCTCGCGAGGCACATTCCACGGAATGAATGCAGTGTCTGATAAATCGGTGAAATACTCTAATGCCAGTTTCAGTTTCTTCATGTTCTTGACAAGGTAAAGTGCGTTCTTTTCGAGATCCACTCCAAAGCTTTGTGTCACGGAAAACACTTTCACAAATGTGGTCTTGGAAGGTGATTGGAATCGAAGCGATGTCCGACCCACCATGTCTTTTGGGATGGATTTTGCAGCTTGCAGTATGAGGTGAGGTCGTCCGCTCAAGGTGATTGCATTGCCATGTGTTTCACCACCAATGTAGAAATCCATGCCTCTTGTCTCTTGGATGTGAAGCTCTTTGGGAAAACTCTAATTCCACCAAACACCACACATTTCATGATGCCAAACAAAACGATGACCATAGAAAAAATAAACTTTTCAAGATTTTCCTTTCTAATTCTTTTCACCTCCTATGCAACCAAGCTTTCTTTGCGTGAAATTTCGCCAAATTGTGACACAGATCCAAATTCACCATTGCAAGGTTCTTTCATCCTTTTAAATAATTAGCCACATTTAAACTTGTTTGGCCTGAATTTGTCAGGAGCATCAGCCCCTTCAGGTGTGTTACCCTACACGTAAAGCTCTGCCTGGATTTTTCCTTTGTATTTTCAGCTCCATTACCTGCCTGAAGAAACCTGTTTTCAGCAAGCGGGATATTCTGCGGTGGAAGGTACCACCCAGGCTCCACTGGGATCTTCTGACCAGCGGAATGTACCAGCCAGCCAGCCTGTCACTATTTCTAAGAAGTGAAAAAATAGAGGCAGTGCTTTACGGAGGAAAAGAACCTGAGTATAGGCCCTTCCCTCGATTTTTTCGACCCGTTCCCTCGGCCCACCCGCCTGGGGCACAGATCTCAAATCATGGAAGGGCATGTACTCAAGCCCTTCTCCTATACATAACCGCCTCAAGACCTGCCCTTCCTTTCTCCTACAAAGTTTTAAGAGCTCTTCATGGTTGTAATGCATGCTTCCAAACAAGGTTTTGAGATAGATTGTACTTTCTTAATGGCCTCCAATAGAATTGGCATCTTGAGAAGAGGGGTGGCCACATGCAAGCTACAAGTCTCAGGTTCAGAAATGCGAATGGTGAGGCCAACCATGTGAGCATAAAACTTATAGCATTCTTCAGCAATGTTTGGGCCAAAAATTGTGATATACCATGCCATCCTTCTATTTTCATCTAGGAATGGTTCCATATTCTGCCAATGAAGAACATAATTTCCTCAAAGTTGAATGCCAAAAAATCAATACCACAAAAGAACTCAACTGTTTTCCTTATTATTGTAGTTGCAAGTAGCCTAGTAAAACCTAACATTTGTGGGTTTTGAAACTTGTTGAAGTTGACAAGAAGTTGTGAACTATTTGATGTGTTGTTACATTGTGCAAGTGTAATGTTGAACCATTTGGATTTCAAAGTCATGAAATGAAGGCATACGAATGTTGTATGTAAACATACCTTCCTACCTTGCCAGTGGCTTTTGACTTTTGCATGCATGCCACTAAGTTGGTCACAAGGCTTTTTTGAAAATTTAAGGTATTCAACATGGTTGGCATCCTCGTCATATAACAATTTCCCAAGTTCAGGAACCCTTAATATGCACACCTAATTGGATCCAAAACCTTGTTGGTGAACACTATAAATCTGCAAACTTTTTTCATCTAGTGAAAAGGGCTACCAACATCAGAGTGAAATGTCTGAAAATATGAACTTGCATTACCTCTAAGTGACCAAAAATCACACAGTTTGAAGTTCTTGCAAGTTTACCATATGGCTTTTCTTTTGATATGTCAATAAACAATCAACTGGAGTGGGCATTTATGATGCATTGGGGGCAATCCAGTGACCCCATACAATATGTAGAGCGATTATTTTATTATTTTGAAAACAGCCATGCCCCAGGGAAACAGTAATATCGTTCACAAAAAATTAAATTAAATTTGGAAATAATGAAAATAATTTCATGTACAAATTCCAAAATAGTTAAAGTTCAATTAGATTTATTTTACTCCACTTTCTGTTGTAATACTTATACCCAAAACTATGGGTGCTCCACCTTATTTGCGATTGGTGCTCTAATCACATCATACCGTAAGGTTTGAAAATACATGCATGCCTTCTTCTACGAATGACATATTTTGGTTTGCCTTGAGAGCGGTAAGTAGGGTGAATGTATATGGCATGCGATCAACATCACCTCCATATTCAAATGATTTGCACAATACTTGCAACTTCTTGAGACCTACACAGTCTCATACACGGTAACCTAAACATTTAACCACCAACCATAATATTTACGAATCTTCAACATCATGAATATCCAACAAATCATATACTTTTATATAGGTGTCATTCATTCATTGGTGACATTAAGACTTCAACTTTCTACACATGGCAAATGTTTAAGTATCATTATTGCCACATTCTTCTATCAAATCAAACCTTGTCATGGCATGAGCTACACAAAAAGAATTCAAGAAGGTCAAAAAAAACAATTTTGTAGTGCATTAACTTGAGTTTAATATTGAATCGGCAACAATTGTGAGCTTGAGTAAAGACCTCCGATTTGCCTCAGTTTTGAGAGCCAAACGAAGATATTCTACGATGGGATGTTGAACAATTAACTCTGTGAGAGAAGTTAAAAGAATATCATTAGCTGCCACCCACAATTGCCAAACATCTTCACATGGCACATGGCATTTCTCTGTATATAAATATTCCATAATTGGATGCAATGTAGCGCATGTCCAATCGCCCTTGATGATTGTGTATGTTTCTACTGGAGGTGGGATGACAACCGTTTCAGACATGGTTTGCTTTCTGTCTTTGCATCCACCTACTTTTGATTCTGGGTTTTTTGTAGTTAATTTTTCCTTTGAATCAATAAACTCCTTTTGTGTTGAATGTATAGCTTCATATTCTAATGGGTCCCATGGTTCAATGTCCAAACATAGATCCAGTTCTCGCCTCATATTCATTGGAAACTTTCTTTTTGGAGGTTTAATGCACTGGAACATATTACACAACCCATTTCAAAATTGAAAGCTTTTAATTGTATGTTAAAATTAGATCAAATGGAATAAATCAAAACTTGTGGGAGCAACCTTGATTTATTGAAGTACAAATGATTGATTATAAGTGGTGAATGGAAAAAGCATTCCCCATAACTCTTTGGAGATGGAAAAGAAAACTTTGTCAACTTTTTACGATGCTGAAAAATGTTTTTCCATATTTTCAAAAAGGTTATGTTTATTCAAAAATGTGATAATTTCAGCCCCCCTCCCCCCAATGCATGGCTCAACTTAGAACCATAAACAAGCATTTAGCTTTCAATGAAAATGATATAAAACAATCCAACTTTTGAAAGCAAATAGCAAAAGGGGTGACCCTTTTTGAAACCCCACATCTTTCACTAAATGTTTGAAATTATTTATCATAGCTATTTCATACATTCATATGAGTTGTGACTTTCATGTTTTACCATGTAGCTTTTAGAATTGACTTTAAATAAATGCAAGTTGAAAATTCGGATCTTCTATTTTCCAAGATAAAAACCATTTGATGTCATCAATTGGTTATTTTTGGGCTTTGAAGTCCTATGGTTCACCTAGAGTCCCTCTAGACAAAACACAAGTTAGGGACATGTTGTGAATAACATGCTAGAAATGTTCCTACCGAAAAACAATCATCTTCAACTACAATCTTGTTGTTTTCATCATTGAGTTGGCTTTTTACAACATTTTGTTCTCCTCCTATTGATTGTTTCACTGTCAAAATTACCATAAGTTCACTTTCGCAAATACGTTGGTCTTTTCTTGGTGCTAAATAATCAATATAATCTTCAACAATTTTTTCAATTGTAAAATACTTTTTGGTTTCGTTCCCTTCTTCTGGAGCATTATCTTTCACCACATCATCAATCATGCCTTTTCTTGGTAATTTCTCTTTGACCACATCATCAATTGTTTCTTTAGTTGGTAGTCTTTTTTCAACTGACACATTTGATGGTCTTCTTGATGAACTTGTTCTACTCAAAGGTGCAGCAAGAATTTCAACTCCAATTTCATCCAAACTTTCTTTGGTGTCTTGAGTTTCCATTGGTTGTTTTTGGATAATTTTCCTATTGACAATAGGTATTACATTAGGCTTTGGATGGATTTGACATTCCTTGTAAATCATTCTGCTAACATCACCCATCCTCCTATGATTTTCATCTGCATTTCAACAATTTTTTTTTGGGGGTTCATTACCACATTGCATGATATATGTTTTTAAACAAATTAATTATTAAAAACAACATCCCACATCTCATCATGTTGCCTTTCCCTTGGAAATCTTCAACATTTTTGCTCCTTATATTACTCAATGAAGTTGACAAAATTTAAGTAAGAATGTCCAATTTGTTAAGAAATGGACCTAATTGACAAGTCCATGGATTAAGATTTGAAGACACATTGTAAACGTTGTGGAATTTCTAGCACCCAAACCTTTCCTTTTCCATATGATGAAATTGTCAACATGAATGGAAATGTGATCATGTTAGATGTCTAACTTGTAGTAGTGGCAAAATGAATGTCAAAATCTTCTCGCAATTCCATATCATATTGATATTTATTGAGCATTTCATAATAAACATTGCAACTTTTTTTCAAAATGTAGGAATGGCACAAAACCCTTTCAATTTCCTGGCTAACAAGAGATTTCCTCACAATGATTAAAACATCCTCTGAGCCTTCAATAGCTATTGGGGGTTGAAATGGCACATAAATGTTGGCCAATCGTGACATTACAATATCAACTGCTTTTCTTGGTTTTGTTTCCAATTCAAACTTAATTGCCAAAGGTTGAGGAGGATGTTCAATGTTTTGGAAAGGTGGTGGTGGTGTCAATATAAGTGAAATTGGAGTTGATGGAAGTGGTTTCGTTGATTCTGGTGCATCTTCTGGACATAGAGCAATCACAATTTTCTTTTTTCTAATTCATGTTTGTCAACTTCAAATGTTCATTGACCAAAGTTCACATATGGTTTTGTTAAGAATTATTATTTTGAAATATACAGTTTTTCCTTGGAATCTCTAAAATGGCATTTCTGACTTTTTGAAATAATCTTGCACGTTGCAATACTTGGTCAAATCTTACAATTTTTATTACCTTGAGAGAGATCTTCACAACTATGTATTTCTTTGATATCATAAATTGTGCTTGTTCTTCTTTTGTATTCAGCCAAGCTCATATTTCCCATGTTTGGAAACATTGCAAAATATTTTTCTATGTCTTTTGCAATGGTGTCATAGTTGTTGAAATCAAAGTGATGCGGTCGATTATTGAGGTTCACCATTTTTAGATATTTTTCTGTTTTAAAACCAAGCACACAAGGTGAATTTGTGCTTGGTGTTTTTATTAAAATGTAAGTCTTAAAAGCTTGTTCAAGAACATCAAATTTGATTTTGAGCCTTTGATTTTAATGTCCATTACATTCTAAAACCTTTTAGTTGTTAAATAATCTTGATTGAAGGATTCAACACTTCCCCTAATGTCTACCAAACATCAATGCGTAGGTGTGAAAGATTACTTGAGATTCAAAGATTTTTAATGTATAGCCACAAAGCAACTGTCACATTAACTAGGAATTGTCATTTGACATCAAGTGGAACCTTCATTTGACATCAAATGTTCTAATTAACAATGTTTTACCCAAAAGCATTTACTTAACATCATTTTAAATGTAAATTTTGTATTATTTTCAAAAATTTCTTGTTTTACATTAACAAAATAGTTTAAAATGTTGTTAAGAACTTCCAATGTATAATTATCACTCCAAGGGTTGGGATTTTACTTACTTCGTCATTTGTATGAATACATTTTTCTTCTAACATTACATACAGTGGAACTTGGAGTAGGTTATTGATGTAGAGGTATTTTAAAATGTGAATTTCCAGTTAATACATTGTGTATATAATTGAAAGGTAAAGTTTATGAAAAGAAATAAGCTGATTGCATAATGGTGAATTCAAACCAACAATACTTGAAATAGGAAATGTTCCAAAAAAAAGTCTCAAAAAATGAACTCAAAGCTCATAATAACACTTGATGAATGCTCAAAATATCCCACCAAATGGAAATTGCATCACTGTCACCCCTTTTTGTGTGCCAATTCTTGCCCGGTTGCAAACAAATATTGGTAAGTTTCTATCACAAATTTAATGAATTTTTGAGAAGCAAAATCACCAAAAATAAAATTTTTAATATCTATAAAATTGCCAGATTTCTAATACATGGTTCAAGTAGGTAGCCAACAAAAAGGATGTTAAAAAAAATTCCTTCCATAATTTTTAATAGCCAAATTTGGCAAATCAGCTCATTGAAGATCACAATCTTGGCTATACCACAAAATTGGAAATTAAAAACATAGGCATTGTGTAGTACCTCCCTTCTGACATAAAGCCAAATAAAAGTGTAAATTACAAGAACCCTGCCATAATATTTGCATTGTTTTTACTTAGTTTGGAAAATTATAATTAAAATTCAGGTTGCATTATTGTAATTTCTTCATATATAACAACTTATATTCCATGAAGCACTACTATTGCAACTAAGCAAAAATTATAGAACAAGGAAATAAATGGAATAGTTAACTAGGTAATAATTATAACAGATCTTTTAAATAAATACAATCTAAAGGCATTTGCCTACTCTTACTTACTTTTTAAATGTTAAAATCTGACCTAATAAACTAATATTAAATTACTAAATACTTATTTCTAAAGCATTAAATTATAACCTTTTAAGCTAGTTCTAAATTACATAAAGAAGTAGCAAAACAATTCCAAGTGTATATGAAGGGCTCCTTATTCTCATTGAAGTTTTTTCCTTCAAAAGACACCTCACTTAAACTTACAGTGTCTCCTCTCTTGTAAAATTCGATCACAACTATCCGTTCCAAATGTTGAATTCTACCAATTTTTTAGGTTGGGTGAGGACCTCAAATTGGGTGATTTTGGGCATTTGGTCCGCTGTACTATTGCCCATGCCAAGCCTTCATTCCCCGAATGACCCTGTTCTTGGTCATTAACATACACTAAATGTTTATTATAAGTGTGCTTATTCAAATCACCTTTCCCATGCCTCACTACGTGTTTACTTCTAGTCCTTGCCTAAGGCTTGGAAGGCCTTTTTATTTTTATAAAGCAAAATTTTACTAAAAAGAAAAATTAAAATCTTAAAATGCAGTGACTTTTGAGGGTTTCAATCACCATAAATGAGGGAAAAAAGGGTAAATATCAGTATATTTTAATATTTGGTTTTCAAGTATGTAGCCAAAAATAGAGCAAGATTATTAAAATTTTGTATTTTATATTTGATTTATAGCCAAATTTGGCTAAATCTTCTTAGGGATGATCACCATGTTGGTTGCATAAAAAATTCTTTAAAAAACCATTGGATCCCGTCATTCTTTAAGAGACATTAGGGTATAAATGGCAACAAAAATAACCATTGGATGTCACCTAACACATCTTTGTTACTGAAGCTACCCATGGTAGGACGAAGAATTAGGATTTGGTGTTCACTGTAATAATCTTTTAATGTTTCTTGGCCTTCACAACATTATGGCTCTACAACAACCTAGCACAAGGTAATCATAAGCAACTTTGTGTCCTTTGTCGTGGTGCCTGCAATGAAGGTCATTCCTACTTGTTTGTTGGCAATCTCTCGAAAGGGAACAAGGGAGGAAACAAGTTTGCTTCTATGAAGGATATCAAGTATGTGCATCACCTATATCCTTTTGTTCTCCTTTTGACACAACAAAACATGGAGCAACTTGTGATATGTTTTCGTGTTCTTTCTTCTTTAGTACCTAGTAGTCTTTATTTGAACCCCCAAGGTTGATGCAAGCATTTCATTATCTATTTGACATTTTGGTTGACAAGGTTTAGCATTATTTGCTTACTTTGTGTTGGCTTAAATCTTAGGTTGTGTTTGTTACTTGTGTTGGTGATAGATATGTGTGTATTGCATCTAAGGACGGTTGATGGGTTTTTCCTCGTGGTTAGGTCATGTAGGTAATGAAACAATGTAGCTATTTGGTAGTGTGGACATTGGGAAGTGTTAAAGTAGAGTTGATTAGTGGTTGTTTTGTAATCTTAGGCCAATGACAACAAAATGTTGCTTATGTTAAATAGACTGCCCTTGAAATATTATTTCACAACCTTTGAAATTATGACCTTTGGAACTATGGTATAGGTTTTATGACATGCCCCTTGGTTTATTTGATTTCATCTCTCTTTCACACACATAAGACATGGGTTACAACCTTTTTGATTAAGGAGTTGTGTGTCCTCTTTGGAGAGGTAGAAAGATTTGGGCAACAATTGTTAAAATGACACACCTTCCAATTGATGTCAAATCTTACCTAGATCTAAAATCTTTGAGATCTATGGTTTCATATTGTTTTCTAAATTATTCTTGATCCTTCTAAATTAATCCTAATTTTGATGTGATTAAACAATATGCTAGTTTTTCAAAACTCATTTAATTATGCATGTGACTTGCATGCTACAAATTTTGAACCTACTACTTGTTTGAGTGTGTTCAATGTATATTGATATTAGTTATTAAAGTTTTCATGGCATCAAAATAAGAGTGTTGAAATGGTCCTCTAATCACATAATGACTTCAATTGAGTAATAATTTCAAAAGTATATGATAATGTAAGTAATAAAATGAGATTCAATGCGAGCAATGTTCCATTTGTCCAATGAGGAGTTTTTTAAGGTTTATTTTTGATTTGGTGAAGACTAATGAATTTTTTAATATAAAATGTTGTAAGTATAACTTGAATCAACTGTAGCATTGATTCATTTGTGGATAATGAGTCAATTTCATATTAAGAAATCAAGACCTTCATAAGGTCCAAGATGATAAACATTATAACAAATTGGAAGGAATAAAAATTTGTAATGTTTGGTGTATTCATATTAAAAGCATTTTATAGAGAGATTTTTAGAATTTAATAGAAAATCAAACTAGACAAGTATAATTGTAGATGTTCAAACATTAGTTAAATTGAAATGTAGAGCCATGACAATCATCAAACGTAACATGTCAAGGTGAAGTATAGTTCCTTATATTCAATATTGTTAACTAATGATAGTTGGATCGTCACATCACAATATAATGAAAAGATAATTTTGGAATGGAAATGTTATTTGAACCGTTAATGAATTACATTCATAACAAAATAATTGGAAAATTAATTATAGAATAGAATTCTAATACAAGAATATTTGTTTGTGCGTAAACCTTATAATTTAGCACATTCCCTCATTATCTATTCTTTCCCATTCTATGTGTGTGATTCAAGAAAATTTGGTGTGTATGAAGTTGGAGAAGAAGATTATATTTGTGGGGAAAAAAATACAATGGATTTTGGTCCAAGGTTGTGTCACATTTTTTGTGTGGTGTTTTGCCTTGATTTCTTGGATGCAAAAAAGAATATTTAGTATTAATTTGATGTAGAATAAGGTAGATTTTAATTTAATTAAGTTTTTTTCTTTATCTTTCATTTTCTAAAATGCTTGTTGAAAATTAGTCACTAAAGATGATAATTGCAACAAGAAGATAGTTATGGTAGGAAGGTAAATGCATGCAACAAGAACGTAATTGTAGCAAAAAAGTTGTTACAACAAAAATAAACTTAGCAAGAAGGTAGCTACAATAATAAAATACCCAATAGGAAGGTAGCAATTACAAAAGATGAAGGTAAAATAACATGGTGATGTATTTTTTGTGATTGTAAGGTATTGTCCAAGGACTAGAAGGTGCCAAATTGAATTTGATGGCCTGGTTAAAAAAATGTAAATACAATGATTTTTGGATATACTCCAACAATTCCTTTCAAGGAGGTTTTCATGTAAAAAAATTGAATAGTGCAACAATTGTGGCAAAATTGGTCATTCGACAAACAAGAATGTTCAAATCACTAAGAGATTCACAAAACACAAGAAGGTGGCAACATGTTCATGCCATTCAAAATGAATTAAAGTTTGGAAAAAAAAAATGATGAAAAACCAATTGACTTTAACCCTATGGAAAATACAATTATTGAATGTAGTTATTGCTCCACTTAATGTTTAAAATCAACATCAAAGACGGTACATAGATTCATGTGCTATAAAACACATTACAAGAATTTATTATTTTGTAAATTTTGTTTAATCATTTAGATAAGGATTGAAAATGTGCATCCAATATGGGGCCATAAACATTTTGTCAAGGGAAAAGGAGTTGTAAAATTTACAATGTTCGATGGTGCAATAAAGCAAGCCTATGATGTTTTTACATTTCTAGTTTAACTATAAATCTATTTTTCTAGGTGTTAGGTCCAAATTTTTTAAGGTGTACCCCAAATTTTATCACATCATCACCTTTTTAAAAAAGTATTAGTTTTTTTTCACCATCAACATGGACACAAAGTGGATGATAATGGGTTTTTAAATTTAAAGTGGTTTAAACTATCATGCTTCAAAATATGACAAGTTTTTGTTCAGTAATGTGTATGTGAATTAATCAAAATATAAGGTAAAATTAAGGACTACATCCAAGACTATCTCTACTTCATCATGGGTGGTACACCTTAAAGAATTTGAACCTTAAATTTATATTTGGCAAAGGTTTTGTCACCATTTTCAATTTATAAAATGTGTAATTGTTCACAAAAATGAACCAAAGGTAGTTAATAGCCATAAGATTGAGAGATCTTTCAAATAATCTTTATAGATTGGAAATGAAAGCATTTCCTAATGTTCAATCACACATGACAATCACTAAGACTTCTAAAATCATCAAATTATGGCATCAAAGGATGGGTCAGTTGGATTTTCAATGTCTTCATCACCTAATTTTTCAATTTAGGTTGTTGTTGGACTACTTAATCTCCTAATACTAAATGTTGTATCTAATGGGGAAACACAACATATATATATTTCCAAAAAGTAGTTCAAGTTGAGTTCAACAACAATATAAATTAATGTACACCAATTTATGTGGACCAAAACCAATTGCATTGTTTTCATGATCGTGATATTTCACCTTTTTCATAAATTATTACAACAAGTACACATGGATTTACATTACAAAGGAAAAACTTGATATTTTGTTCAAATTCAAAATATTCAAGGGAATGACCTTGAAAACAAATTTGGTAAAGGAATCATTTTTTTTGAAATGACCATGGTGGAGAATTTGTGTTTCAAGTTTTCATTGACCATTGCCCAAAATAAGGAATACAACAACATTTGATTCAAATGCACATTCTTCAACAAAACAAAGTTTTTGAAAGGAAATTTTGAATCATCATCAACAAGGCTTGAAGTTTCATTTTCAAAACTCAAGTACTTAGAGTTTGTGGATTGAACTGTTGGCATATATTTCATGAATTATTCACCAACAATTGCAAACAAACCAAAAGTATACCTCCTTATCTATAATACTATGAAAAACAACCTCACATATCTCAAATTTATGTACCTTTGGTTACATTGCATATGTCCATGTTTATAATAACAATTGAACAAAATTAGATTTAAGATCACCAAAAAGTATGTATGTTTATAAGTTATGATGTTCCTACTAAATCTTTTGGGTGTTTTGATCTAGTGTTTAGAAAAGTGATAATTACTATACATGTTAGATTTGACAAAACATATAGTGAAGTTGCCCCTTCAAAAAAGTTTTTAATTTGGAAATTCAAGAATCACCCAATGGCTTCATGCATCAACAAGTGGTTGATTCAACCTCTTCATTCTCAATTCCTTTAACATCTCAACATGAAAAGCAATGTTTTCAAGTCCACATAATGATGATATTATTCTAACAAGTATCAACAATGGAATTGAATCCAATGTTAATGACATACACAAAAAAAACAAGTTGAAGAACTAAGTTGAAATGATACTTATAGAAGATCTATTCACACAAGGCAATTGCTTGCATGCTTCATGGACTACATCAACTTAGGGAAATTTCTAAACTTATCACATTTAAAGAAGTGTACATGAGCATTCATGGTGTTGTCATGCACTACCATATTGTTGTTTACAACTATCATTGTCCTCATAACATAAAATGACTTTAAGTATTGCATCACCTCCAAACCATAATATGATTCACTTGTAAACATACAAGAATCCAAGCCCAAAACACAAAGAGAAAAACCACACATTAATCATGTGCAAAGATTTTTTTGGCATAAACACAAAAAACCTACAATAAGCAATCTATGAGTGTTCTAAAACCTCAAATCACCAAAAGTGATTTGAAAACACAACTTGGAATTATATCATAAACATGAAATAATTCAAACTGCATTCACACTTGAACCTATTCAAAGCTCAAACAAAATCAATTACATTAAGTTGACTTAGCACTAACATAATTGGGATTTAATTAGGTAGTTAAACTAATAATCCTAATAGTTGTTGTGTGATACCATATCAACACCTATAACTATCATTGTCCCCACAATATAACCAAATAACATAAAATTGCGTTAAATTGCACATCACCTCCAAACCACCCTCCTATTTCGGGTTAAGGTCCCCCTAACTAAATAACTTAGGATTTTGTTTTTGTAAATCCACCAAAAATGAACACCTTAGTTTTAAGGTGGAGATACAAATATATTAGGTACAAATGTGAACCCCATCATTAGACACCTAATTCCAATCTCCTAAATCTTTAACCAAATGTGAATTATTCATGAAAGAAAACTCAATACATTCCTATTATCTAAGTACAAGAATAGTTACCTAAGTGTACTTAATGCACCAAGGGCAAACCAGCTTCTAACTAGTATTTCTTCCAATGGTGACATAAAGACATATATCCCATGTGTTATCTTCAAGACTGTTAATCACAAATTAACATAGTGACAACACCTTTGGATTACCCACACAAAATAAAATGTAATTTGACAAGAACAATTACCAAAGATGGGTCAATTTGGCCATCAACATGTGGAAAATGACATGGCACATAATTATGCACATGTACCTTTCAAGTTTGACCATGTCTTTTCAACAACAATAGTTCTTCAAAAGGTAGCAACTCCCATACTCACAAAGTATCATCACATCCAAAGTAGTTGGTGTTGTCTATTGTAAATAAACATAATTTCTTAGTTTGAATCTATGTTTAGTAACCACCTTCACAAATAATTGCATATCACAATATATCTTAGTGTTAAACAATTGTTGAAATTTTCATAGCCATTAACATTATATGTTGGAACAAAGATGTTTGTTGTTTTCACACTTGAAGCCACATGTTTGGATCATCCAAATTCTCTACTACCATAATATCGCATTAGATTGAGGATGGTAATTTGGGCTCATGACCAAACAATAAGAAATATGGTGAAAGTGATACGAAAGAAGCCTACCAACTATACTTATAACCCATAACTAACCATGGTAGTTGTAGAACTTAATATGTAATATGGCCCTTTTGAAACCCATATTTAAGCAACCTTCACTTCATTGGTTGCACCATCCAATATTTAATCAACGAATATACCTTTAAATGGTTGTGAAAAGTCGTGCGATGATCTATTAATGTTTTTGGTCGATGAATGTTTTGAATTCCATGGGGTCGATTTCACAAAATTCCATACTTCAATTGGTGAATATTTTCGTTAGAGTGTCAAACCTATTAAACATTCAATCCAAAAATGCATATGCAACTCCTTCACTATTATAATATGGCAATGATGCCAATCCAAACCACTTAGGAGAATGTTTGATCGTAACCAAAATGTACCAATTATGTCATACTATCAAACTCGATGGGTTGGCAAAATCCAAATTCCACGAACAACCAAAACCCATGATGGGCAATAACTATAAATTAAATGTAAGTGCATTGAATGACACCCACATTCAATCACACATGACACATTAAGAAACAAATTGTTGAACTTATAATTACATCCCTAATTCCCATTAGTATTATAACTAGAACAAATTATAAGTTTAATTAACACCAAAATGGCCCAATTCATTGTGTTCACGTTATACAACCGTTCACATTGTTTTGGGCAAAGTAGAACCTACATTCGTCCATCATTCCACACTTGTAAAAAGTAATTACCTTCTCACTTGAACCTTTTGCATAACCTAATCATGTTCCTTGGGTGTTATTCCAATTGGAATTTCTCATGTTTTAATTAAGTACAAAATAACATGTGCATCTTGATGTATATTTAAGGATTATTGCCATCTAGATAATTGTCCACATCCTCGGGATTCTCATTACTCATATGACATTAAGGTATTACTTAAAACACCCTAACAAGGTGCCAAAAATGTGAAAACATGCCATCATGAAATTGCCTCCAAATTCACATTTCCATGCCAATGAGCAGTAGTGGTATCTTCCTTGTTGGAACTTTGGTTTTGATTCAATCCATTGGCATCTTAATAACCATATGGACAATATCAAAATCATACTCATGTAAGATAAGAACCCATCTAGTAAATTTTCCTATGAAATGATTTGATTCCATCAAAAACTTGGGTAGATGGCGGTTAATAACCAAGATGAATTGGCTACCATAGATATGACATCGAATAATGAAACACCCTAAACAATTGCAAGGCACTCCCTTTCATATGAACTACATTTTGCTCTATTTTGTTGTTAAGCCGATTGGCATATGCCACCACAATATCCGACCATCATAATCAAGTTGAGTAAGTACCATTCCCAACCCTAAGGCTTTCCAATCAATATGTAATTGAAATGGTCATCTTTGAATGGGTTGATTCAAAATTGGACTTGAAATGAACCTAGCTTTCAACTTTTGAAAGGCTTGCCCCTATACCTTACCCAAATGTATTATTAATTGAACCTCATCAATTGGGTCAAAAGTTTATCTATGATGTTAAATCCTTTAACAAAATGTTGATAATAGTTACAAAAACATTAAAATGTTTGCAACTAACTAACATTTGATGGCAAACACTTCGATAAATAACATGACCCAAGGTATTTCACTTGAGTTTGAAAGAACTTCCATTTCGACCCATGTGCAACTTAAGGTTATGTTTTTTAAGTCTTTCAAACACTTCTTGCAAATGTTGCATGTGGTCCTTTGAAAATATGCTAAAAATGATATTGTCCATGTCACATTTAGCAAAATTGAAACCTATTAACACTTAATTTTCATGATTTTTTGAAATTGTGCATGGACATTCTTTAAACTAAATGAAAAAAAACCACCATTAGTATAAACAATCCTTCCCAAAAAAAATGTTATGGCCAATGAAACTATTGGATGTACATGGTTCTATAGTATCTTCCTTGTAGGAAGAAATTAAAAAAACAGAACTATGAATGTTTATATGTTGAATTGATAAAATATTGGAGGGAAAAAAGGACAATTGTGAAGTGGAAAAAAGGTGGAAAAAAGGATGCAAGAGAATAAATTTGAACTAAAAATGGAAAAAATAAAATTGGAAAATGATGTTGGTAAACTAATGCATATCAAGAATTTGAAATCATTAAAAATGGATTTGGGTGTGGGTGAAAAACAAATTGTAATCTAATGGGAGTGAACTAGTACATCAACATGGATATAAATTTATGTCAACAATGACTATGTACTTGAAATCACCATAGAAAAACATAAGATTTCACACAAGTCAACAATAACTTGAGCTTGAAATTTTTTTATAACAAAGGACTAAAAACTAATAAATAGTTAACCTAAACAACTTAAGAAGTACTTTCTTTAATCATGTTTTAAAAAATTAATAATTTGTTAAAAGAAATCTTTTCATAAGAATCACATGCATCACACATAGAAATAATTTAAAATAATAGACTTATATCAGTTGGATGGCTAGAGTAAACCAACACCCACTAATGCACCAATTGGCTATTTTGTCCAAAAGATGGGCTACATTTCTTCATCCAATTCCTAACCCTATGTTAACCCAACATTGTACCATAGTCGACCTTTCTGGGATGTTGACCTTTAACCCTTTTTTTTTGGGGTGTTTTTTTCCCAACCTTGACCATAATACCCTCCAATTTAATCACCTTAATTCCCTAGTTACATTATTGACCTAACTACATTATTGACCTACATCTTGGCTCTACCTACCAACCCTTACATATCTACCTTTTATTTTTTCATGGCGAAAGCTCTATTTTAGGCTAAACCTTTGCTTTTTGGCACAATTTCTAACTCTATTTGGCTAAATTTATATATATATATATATATATATTGGCAAAACCTCCATCTACTTCATGGCTAAAATTATACATGTTACCAAAAATTTTATATCTTCTTAGTTAAACTTCTATCTCTTCATGGTGAAACTTCTATTATTGGTTAAACATCTTTTTTTTTTGGCTAAAAATTTATCTTTTGGAAAAACTTCAATTTATTCATGGATAAACTTATACCTATTGGCAAAACCTCTACCATTTCACAAAACTTTTTGGCTACCCTATTGACCTTATTATCTTATTGACCTAGTTACATTATTGATGAAACTTGTTTTTTATTTTTGTACATACCTACTTGCCTAACCACCAACCTACATACGTACCTATTTACTTACCTACCCACCTACCCACCCACTCACTTACTAATCCACCTATTTATTTACTTACATATTTACCCACCCACCTATTCACCGACCTACCCATCATTTATACTATGCTAATGTTTGTTAATCTATAATATACAAATTATGAAAGTGTTGCATTAAATGAACTAACAACCATTTTAATCATATTTGACCCCTTGATGTCCATAAACAATAACCTTGGATGCAGGTATTACACATTCCATCAACTTTTGTGACCCACAGGAAGGTATTGCATATTTTGGCTGTTATTGTTAAAAGCTAAAATAATTGAAAATCTAATCACAAAATATAATACCCACATATGAAAACAATGTCATTTCAAATATAATACACCTTAATAATTGTTACATATTTTAAAACCAAAGTGCAAGCATTTTTTTTCTTTTAATTCTTATTTATTTTTAAAATTATTTTTTAAAAAAAATTCTTCTAAATTCTCCTTTTTTTTTCTTCTTGTTCTTAATTTTTTTCTTCTATTATTTATTGCAATTTTTTTTTTCTAATTTTCTAAATTTTTATCATCATGATTTTTGTCATTGGACATGCATATTTTATGCCCAACATTTGGGTATTGCACAAACCATCCAAAAAAACCAACCAACATTTTATGCTTCAAATGTGGGTATTGAAAATTCATTTTAACAAAACTAATGTTTATTTTGTGACCCTTATGCAAGTATTCCACATTGAACTTTATGTTTTTGAAGTTTTTAAAATGTAATAATGCAACATTGCAATAGTTCCAAACTTGTATTTTTAGGGAAAATTTCAACAAAATATTAATGCAATGCTCATAATCAAGGCATGTAAACATAATACAAATGTGAAGTTACAATTTTGCAATAAGACAAAATTTGTATGTATTGATACAAACATCACATCTATCAAAACTTTTAAAAAATGTTCAAAAAGTGGAAAACATGAACTCCATGGCATTATTTATGCCAAAGAAACCTAAGTAAAGTATATATGCTACTTTCTAACCTCAAGATTAGACTTGTTTTTAAAACTATTTTCATTAACCACCATGTCATGTGTTCACCAATAAGTTAGTGTTGTTGTAACCACCTTGTAACATGTTGATGAGTGTAAAGTTGATAATGATGCAATTGGAATTGAATGGCATAGTTACTCAAAGTTTGCATCAAACACATGATACACATTAATATGCAAGTTTGAAAAAATGTAAACCAAACCCCCAAAAAATTACATGTGTATGAACATACATCCATTGGATTTGAAAAAAAAGAAAATTTGGAATTTTTTTGAAAATGGAAAATGAAGGAAATAGAATAACAAACTTCATCTTTAGGAAATTCAAAAAAAAAAAAGAAGGAAAAAAAGGGAGAATATAAAAACATTTGGGACAAACATAAGGGAAAAAATAAAATAAAATTTGACATTTAAAAAAGAAAATTTTGTGGGAAAAAATCCAAAAAAATTCTTATTCTTAAAAAATTAGAAAAAGGAAAAAACCTTAATAGGAAAATTAAAAATAGAATTATTATTCTTGAATTTTTAAAAAAAACATCCAGAAAATCAGGAAAAAAAATCTATTTTTTTCTTCTTCTAGAGTTCAAGAAATTAAAAACTAGGAAATCATTTTTTTGGTCATTTTCTAGTTTTTTTCTTGTCAACTTTTTAAAAATAATTCATTTCCTTCTCTTTTATTTTTCTATTTTCTTTTCTTTCTTTTTCTTTTTTTTTTTTTTTTTTTTTTTTTTTTTTTTTTTTTTTTTGTTTTTGCTTTTGCTCTTATTTCATAAACCAAAACCTAAAAAGACAAGGAAAATGCCAAATACATACTTGGTGTGATGTGCATAACTAAATGATGATGCAACAAGTAATGGTAATAAGTGCAATGATGTGGTGAAAAAGTAAGAAAATGTTTGAATAAGGAGAAGGGAAATAGGAAAACCAGGATATGATGAGAAAGTTGTACCAATATAAAAGAAAAAATAAACAAAATATTTAATTAAATATAACAACCCAAAAAAATGATAAGAATTTTTTAATATAATAATAACAAAAAAAGGTAGAAAACAATAACAATAACCCCCCAAAAAAAGGGGAAAAAATGATGAAAAAAAAACTATAATATCAATGGAAAAAAATAAGATTATGGTAGAGATGCACTCCCAACTCCGTGAAAGGACTCAAATGTGAATCCAAGTAGAAGACATCAAAAGAGTGAAGAGTCGGGGCATACTCCCTGGTTCACAACACTTTGAAGGGTAGAGGGGCGTGTTGGAGCTCCGGGATGGGACTAGGAAGAGTTAACAAGCTTCATTCACTCACACGAGCCTACACATAACCCACACAAAGTGGTTAGTGCATAGTTGGAGCAACTTTGGTGCTAAGACGAACCACGGGCAACACGAACACACTAGACTCACCACAACCTGGACTTGGGGGAAGCCACCACCTTCCCCCTTATAGTATACTATGTGGCTAGTCATGGAGCTCACATCCAAATGGCTTTTTTCTCTCGGGACTCCTAAGTGGGAGTCCCAAAATCGTGCCAGTTGGGACTCCCACAACTTTGGATCCCCATAACTTTGCTAGCAGACCTTGGATTGAGATGCAGTTTGAAGCAAAGTTGTAGCTCTTGTTGAGAGTTTTCCAATGGTATGTCACACGCCCTTTTCAGCCAAGTAAATCAAATCGATTCTTGACTTATTTTGGTTGGGAGTCAAACTAACAGTTTGACTCCTGGCCCTTCTTTTGGCCATAACTTGTGTTTCAGATGTCCAAATGAGCAATGCAAGCCCATTTTAGACATTTATGTTCCAAGAGTTTTCCAATGATATAAATAACGCCACAAGCCATTGAGTTTTGACCCCTGAAATCGCTCTTTGAAGTTTTGAAAGTCCACTGGGACTCCATTTCCCAAAGTGGGAGTTGCTTGGGAGTGTGAGGGTTCACTCCCTCATACTCCCTCACACTTTCTTACACTCCCAAGAGTATGTGATGTGATTCTCGGGCTTCTTCTTGACCTGCAACCTTGTAACCCCTTTGCCTTGGTTGCGAACCCAAAGCTAGGTTTGCGATAGTGGAAGAGAAAAAGAATAAAGAAATAACAAAATAAGAGGAGAAGATGAAAGTGGAGGCCGGAAAAAAAGGGGGGAAATTTTTGAAATTTAAAAGAAGGGAAAATAATTGAAAAATAAGAAAAAAAACCACCTCAATGTTTGGTTTGGTTTAGGTTAAATGGTTTGGGTTCATCCCAAAATGCCCAAAAAAATTTCATCCACAATTGGTGCATTGGCAGGTGTTGGGTCATAATAACCCAATTGGATGAAACCATAATATACCTTCCTTGGATCACTTGTTTTATGGAACTTGCTTTAAATAACTCAAGACTTCTTGTTCCATTCCAAAACAATTCCAATTTGAAGTTATCATCCTCCATCCAACATGAACCTATGTTGTTGTTATTTGTCATCAACACAAGTAACAACTCAGTCTTCATCTATCATCAAAACCCAGCAAAATTTTATTTGTAAACACATTGCTGATTCGAAAAATGCACAAAGGTATTAGAATCAAGGGAGAGGGAGAATTTAAAGGAAGTCAAGTTAGCACAAACTAGATGTCAAAACTTTCCATCTCAATAATCGATCATTTGTAATAGGTTAGCCACAATGATGGGTGCACATCCTAAAGGGGTGGAAGTTGGGAAGTAGCTAGGCCTATTACTATTGCTTGACTTGAAATGGAAGATGTTTGCATCTTTTGCAACATAATTGAAATTATTTGACAAAGAAAAGTAACAAAAACAGAAAAGGGAGGGCCTTTTGGCCCTTTGAGGCTCTAACTGGCATTTGCACAATTGTGTAAAAACACATCAACCTACTTCTGTAGACATCCAAATACATCAATTGTTAGAGGGAGGAAGTGATCAATGGGGTGTTGGTTGTGATAGCTCCTTTCTTTGGCTTGATCTATGCTAGAGGCAACAAATCCTTGAATTGGGCAAAATTAGGGATTGTGTAAATCCGCATGCATTAAATCAATTATGACAATGTTACTTAAGGTGGGAATTTCATTTTTGGTGAGCACAATGTCAACTCACCGATGGGAGGAATTGAACATGGTTAAAAGACGCACATGTAATTATTTTTGTCTCATGTGGAAGCCAACATCTCGCACAATGGCAACAAAAGTGTTACAAACTACATGGGTCCTTATTTGTTCATTGCCATGGGTGCAATGTACAAGGTGGATATCCATAGGGTTGGTGGGACGTGTCCACACATTGGGGGACATCGAGAGAGGCTTACAATTAGAGGATGTGGTAATATTAATTGTGTTTGAAATGTTGTGGAAAATTTGGGGAAAATAATCGAAAGGTTAGGAAGATTAGTTGAACTATAAGTCAAACACCTACCCTAAGGCTAAAACATGATAAAATTCAGGCATGATGGGCTTCAAGTATCATGTTGGAAAACATGCTAAAGATGGTGAGATGGTGTAGATGCTTTAAGATGAAATCATGAAGTCAAACCATTTGTTATTCAAAGGGAAGAAAACACGTTCATGCTAAGGGCAATACAAGATCTTATGTTGCTTTGAAGTGTTACTAGAAAAGGGAAGGTGTTGTTGTCAACTCGTGTTTAGGCTTCAAGAAGGAAAGGACATTAGTTGACCATAAACCTAACAATTATGGTTGAAGTTACAAGGGCCTAGTTCTTTAAATAAGTTGTTGGGGCGATGGTGTTTGTTGATATGAGTTTGATGCCACCAAAAGTTACTTGGAAAGAGGCTTGTTTACTGGCTATTTAACAAGACCCACTATAAGAGATCTAGGTGTGATGTTGATTATGGCACATAAGGAAAGACACATGCCCCCAAAACCCCTAATTCATGGTTTCAACTTTCAAGAACCTTAAAAGCATATAGTTGGTGGGAAAAAGGTAGGTTGGACATGGTTTGAATTTTTCCAGAAACAACTCTACTTGAAATCTATTTTTTGGGAATTTTGCCAGGTACGAATGTTCTTTATTTGATCATGTGTACACCTTATTTTCTTGCCCACATCCATGATATAATGGTGTTATCACACCTTACCAAACAATGTTACATTGTTAAGGGCGCTAAACTTGGATAAGACCAAATCAATAAATTTGGTTCAAGTTGACTATGTTAGGGCGTTTCATAAGTTGGCATTGGGGCCATGGGCTTTCATAGTTGTCATTGGCCATGGGCTTTTAGACCCTAGGTCATCACTTTTTTAATAGTTGATTTGCATTTTGTAATAATTATATATGACAAAAATGCACCCATTTGCATATTTGTTGGTGAATGTTGTCCCATTGGGAGATATTTGGCCAAGGGTGTTAACAACATGGTACCAGATCAAGACTTGGATCAACAAACTTATGTAAGTGAATTTTGTAGCAATTAATTAGTTCACACACCCGTTTGTTCTATTGGATGTGAATTAACTTAACACCATTATAAGTGATCCAACAAGCATACCAATTCATTTTGAGGTCACACAAATGTTGGGTGGATGATATTTAAAATTCAAGTAATCTTTCTTGTGCAATTCATCATGATGACCAACCACCATTAGTGATCATCAATAAGGTTAGACTTTCATAATTAACCTTATTAAGATTTGTAAATTTTTCATGTTTTCATGCCTTTTGGGATAGAGGCCCAAGGATGAGTTGGAATTCCAATTCATCTCATATGGAGGAGCTTAATGTGGATGAACAAAAGTGAACCATGGTTTCTAAACTTGTATTGTTGTAGTGTTAAACATTTTAGAAAGAATTCATAGGTGGATTTTGGAACAAATTATGGACTTCAATTGTTTCACTTGGGTATTTACTTTAGCTTTGGTTGAATAAATATGTTTTACCCAATTGCACCCACCCATTGAGTCCACCCCATTTTTCACATATTGCACTTTTAATTGGGACAACTATGTTAATGCATAAAGGGGGGG
>Ga0209611_10004519_pt1 | contig 23764 bp, 10 predicted proteins | sample S1TSphgellanicum_3_FD_187693 | JGI IMG/M metagenome (GOLD analysis project Ga0209611, IMG submission 187693) | Host-associated microbial communities from peat moss isolated from Minnesota, USA - S1T2_Fc - Sphagnum magellanicum MG (SPAdes) (version 2) | ecosystem: Host-associated > Plants > Peat...
ATATGTGATCTCCATATGTTACCAAAAAAACTAAATGCAAATATATTGTATTTATGACAACAATTTTTTGGGGGCTTAGGTGCTTATGCCTTTAATGAACTCCCTCTTCACCAAATTAATAGCTTGTTCCCTTTTTTGCTTTCAAGTCCCATACACTATTGTTCACTACTCATTTCTTGTGATTTGAAAGCTTGAAGATGGTGCCAAACACATGGATTGCCTTTAATGTTTTAGGAAGTTTTGTACAATTTTTTTTTAATGGGTGAACTTTAGATTATTGAAACCTTGATAGCAAAATATCGTCATTGCAACATCATGGGATGGATTAGGGGGAGGGGGTTGAAGCTTTTTACATTTGTTGAAAACTCTAAAAGGATTTGAAACTTCAAAATTATTGTGTTTACAACTCATAAGTTTTTTGAAATAGTATATGAAAAGTTGAAAACTCCAATTTGCTCAATCTAGAACAACATATGCATCACTTTCCCACCCTTTGAACCTTTTTTTTGTTCTGGTTGTACATGCAAGTCTTATGTGTCCAAAGTTTTTTTGTTTAAGGTGTAGGGTTTAATTGTTTTTTATATGTTCACTTTCCATTTTGCTTACCATTCACCACCACAATTGCACATTTTTTCATGGCAAATAATCAAAAGCCAATACACAAAATGTGTAACCCAAGAAAAGAAGAACCATGAACATGTTTGGTATATCCTATGATTTATTTCTTATGTAAACCCTCGAAGAGAAAAAGACAAACCATGAATGTGTATAGGAAAACTTTGTAATTCCTTGCAAATGATTAATGCCATCACATAAAAATATGCAAAATATGGATTGTTCAAACAAAACATGAAAAGTTTGGGTAAAATACAAAATGTTGGGTATAATATGAAATTTTGGGCATAATATGACACCTTTTTTTTTCCAAATATCACATAATCATTGTAGGATGAAAAATGAATGTCGTCCAACTTGTCAACTTCTAGTAGGATCATTCATTCCTCTTCAAATGGATGGAGGTAGTTGGTAAAGTAGTGTAAGTAGCATTAGATGAATGTGTTAGTAAACCATTATTTCATTCATGGAGTTGTGGATTAGGGATTTCAAAAAAGTTTCTTCCTTTTTGTGCAAACAAACATCATCATCATTGCCGCATTTGGCATTTATTTAACATGATCTACTTGAATGGTTGCAGTACTTTGTCGTTTCCATACTTTTGTGTATAGTTTGCAAATTGCTAATTTGGTGCATTTGATGGCACTCTTACAATTTAAGAATTATTTTTCAAGCATGTGTGATAAGTGGTGAATATAGGAACACCACTAGTGTACCATGTGTTGTTGGCCCAAGTGTGAACACATTGAGGGCTCAATTGTTTTCCTTCCAAACCTAATTTTTGTAATTTGTTTGAATTTCCAACAACAAAATCAATTCAAAAATCAGAATCCTCCACACCTTAGTTCTAAAAATTGTGAAATAAACTATATTAAATATGCCACACCAAGGGTTTTCCAACAACACCAAAAACACCTCCAAATTCCAATATAATATTTAGTTTCAAATTTATTTAATTTTCATTCAGAAAATGGTTCAATAATCAATAGCGTCCACACCATAATTCAAAATAATTTCAAACCAAGTCAATGCACATTCATAGAGAGTTTTTTGAAGATACCAAAAGTGTGGCATGAAGCACCATTTTTTGGGAGATTTCAACACATGATAAAACAAAAAAAAACCAAAACAAACTACCTTATTTCATAGATAGATAACAAACACAATACTTTCAAAAACAATGTTGGCCACATTAACATTACATCATGGTTGGATGTTTTGTTGAAAACTATCTTTACATTGTTATCCTCCAAGAGGTGGAAAATCAAACATAATGTATTTTGTTTCCTAAGGTTGGTTGTAGAATGTGTTTGTTCTCCATAAATTCAATTCATATCAAAGGTTAGTAACCCTCTTTTGATTTGGGAGTTAGAAATGACTAAACTATAAAGAGTAAACTAACCCTTTTTTATGTTCACATAAAATATAGATTATCATAATATGATGGGGTTAATTTAATCTTATGTTGTCATTATTTCACATTGAAGGGTTTTACAAACTACGTAAAAGTTTTAACAACTTGGGGAGACGTAGTAATTTTTTCCATGTTGCCCCTAAAATTTGTGCATTGTGGAGAAAACCTAAATTACTTTTTTAAAGATGCTCAATCTTTTCTTGAAAAATTGGAAATTTTATGTTGCCCAATAATTTCAAATATATAGCTTGAAAAAAAAATCTCTTTTTTTTTCAAAAATTTAGGAACTTGGCAAATCTTGATTTTTATAAAATTAAAGAGAAATTTTATCCATAATATTTGAAATAAATTGGGGCAACTTTGGAATTTTAAACTACCTTGGAAGATTATAAAGGTTGGTTTTTTCCATTTTTGCTCAACAATTTTGGGCACTTTGGAAAAATCCCAACACTAAATGTGTTTAGTCATTTTGAGGATTTTATGATGCCCAATCATTTTGGGCACATTATAAAGGTTGAAAAAAGTTTACATTTAAGTCCAAACATTATGGGCACTCTAGATAAATCCTTGTGCTTGAAATTTTTTTGCTAGTTTGAAAATTTGTATGTTGTTTGATAATGTTAAGCAAATTGTAAAAGTTGAATTTCTTTTGGGTTGCTACCCACCATTCCAAGTGTTCTCTCACATGAAAGAGAATATGTTGGTGAGGACAACGTTAGAAGTTCTTATGAACATGAAGAGGTACCTTTAACCCTTTGAAATTGAGGGGTCAAACGAACCTCCTCATTCCACCCTAACTTGATCCCAAATGTAGTAAAAATGAAGATATTTATTCTTGGGGTTAAAATATCCCAAAACATTTATCCCTTTCTTAATGCCAGTGCTATGTCATTTGTCAAATCAATTTTTACCCCTTTTGTGTGAATGTGATAAGGTGAAAGCACACTACAAGGAGGTTGTTTTAAATAAGAAAATGTATTGTTTTGTTAGTATATTTTGGGGGCAATTTTTCTTTGATTTCATATAGTATTTTAATAATCATAGACACATTTTGATACAAAGGCCTCCAATGTAATTTTTGTCATCTTTCAAATGAAAGTAATTTTTCAACAAAATGTTTTTTTTCAACACACTTATCCTTGTTTTAATGAAAAACTTGTCCAAATGTTTTGTCATGAAATTGCATAAGTCAAACTTTTCAATTATAATTGAAATGGTACAATCAATTCATATTCAATATATGATAAAATATTTCATTAAATATTGCAATTATTTGAGTCATTTAAAAAGTACATTTGCACTTTACAATATATTGTGACAACATCTATTTTCTCACAAATATACTTTTTAATCATTTAATATTAATAAAAATGTAGTTTCCTTTAAAAATTGCATTATTTTGCAACTGAATTACCTTATTTTGAGTATAATTTGTGAAAACCTCTTTTAATATTGGCTTGGTGGAAGTTGAAAGTTGGACGATTTCAAAAATATATATTTATTGACAACATTTTTCAGCCATAGTAATGTGTTTTCACCCAATAACATTAAAGCAAGTTTATTATTTTATTTTATCCTTTTTACAACTTTAATGTGAATCCAACAACATAGGTACAAAGGAGTAAGGTTTGCAACTAACCATCTTGTTTCAAGTTAAGGTGAGGAAAATAATTTTCATATTATTAAAAGAAAAGTGATGTTTCACATAATCATTTTCTCACTTACGAGTTACTTTTTGAGTTTACGCTTGTGTTTTTGATTCAAGAGGTTGGAAAAAAATCAAGAAAACTCTTGGGACCAATATTTATTTAATACATTCATGCATCTCATGTGGCCATGAGTACCTAAAAGGAATCCAAGAGAGGGAGAAATAGAAGCATAGAGAGCCACCATGGGGGTTCTTATGTGTATAAAGTAAAAACCTCCACCTAGATTTTATCATACGTGCATGTTCTTTTATAGAATGGAAAAACCTATGGGGCATTTTGGAAAACAATTTTTTACTTTCCAAAATGCTTCATGTCATTTTTTTTCATGTGATAGATACAAGTATCCAATCGATATTTGCTAAATATCATGGGAATAAAAATCATCAATTTTTATGTTGCGTAACATCTTCAATCATGGGCATTATTGGTATTAGGGCCCACTTAGACTTCACCTTTCATGGGCCCTAATTTTGAATAATTACCCAATGTTTTTGTCATGTTTTGCAAGTGTCAAAAGGTGTAAATTGATGTAATTAAAGGTGTTGAGTAACATGTAATGTGGAGGTTTTTTTTTTCTTTTTTTAAGGTCTTGATCATTGCTAAATAACATGGCATATGATGGAGTTATGATGCTTATAAAAGTTTTAAAATATTGAGAAGAGCTGGGAGAATTAGGGTTGAAAGAAAATGGAACCATGTGAATGATGTTCTAGACTTTTCATGGATTGGGTATAAAACCATGTACGTGCGGTTTCATGTGAATGATGCTATAGGCTTTTCATGGATTGGGTATAAAACCATGTACGTGCAGTTTCATGTGAATGATGCTCTAGACTTTTCATGGATTGGGTATAAAACCATGTACGTGCGGTTTCAAATCACTTTTGGTGATTTTGAAGTTCCAAAACTTGCTTTGCGTTGATACAACTTTGTGATATGTTTAAGTTTTGTTTCAAAGTTTGGCACATGCGTTTGTGTGGTTTTATTTTGCAAGTTTTTGGGTGGTGAAAAAATCTTTTGAATCACCAAAAGTTTTATTTAGTTTTGTGTTATGATGCAACTAGATTCAATTATTGTTTAAGCATTGGTTTATTCATGTTTCTCATTGGAGTTTAGTGTAATAAGTTGTGTTGTGTAGTGTTGTTTTGGCAAAATTTGTGACATTTTTTTATGTGTTTTCAATTTAAAGCTCCTTTGAAAGTTGAACCCAAACGAGGTTTAGGTACCCTACAATTGGAAAGGAAAAAAACAAAACCTAAGGAAAGCCTTGCTTCTATCACAAAAACCACCCCTATATTTTTTTCTCCCTCATTTTCTACTCATTTTTCTTTATTTATTTTCCTTCTCACTTCCCATATTGTTGTTTATGGGCATGGAAAGACAAGTTGCCCCTACAACTTGGGAATAAGTGAGAGGGAAATAACATGGATACAAGGGCAAAAATGAAGGTCCATTACCACCATCGTCAATTTTTCAAGCTCCCCAAATCTTCCTTAAACCTATGAGGTTCAATGGGTTGAGAAGTTTGTGAAGCTCAAGGGAGGCTAGGGATAAAAAGGGAAAGGGGTCCAATTTGGACATCCCCTTTTTATTTTTATTTTTTTGTGATTTTTTGAACCTAGGGGATAGGTTTGACATTAATCCAAACCTACCCCATGTGGCAAGTTTTTAAATTTTTTATCCTAATTTTTTTCATCAAGGTGGAAGTTTTTTTCATCCACAATTTGAATGTTTTTTCATCCATCCACTTTTCATCTAGCTAATAGTTGAACATTGGATTAGTGAACAGAAAGGTAGGTTAGTTGAGAAACATCTTATTTTAAACTAGACATTGGATAGTTAAAAACCTAATATTGAACAATTTTTGGACACACTAATATTATGCATTGAAAACAAATTTGACAAATGGATTTATAGGAAGATGCAAAATTCTTGTGACATTCATTCATTCATGGGTTCATATTTCATTCATCTATAGATTTATCCTTGTGTTAAACATATTTTGAATGCATGATATTTGTGTGTAGAATGTATGAAACCGTGAATGAACAAACTTCACATGATTTTCATTATTAATTTGTTGCATGCTAAATTTGTGATGTTGTGATTGGATGATAATTTTTAAAAAATTCAAATTCCATTTTGGAATTATTTTTTAAAAATTAAAAATTCATATTCTTTACATATAAAGTCAGATTTTAATGTTGTTTATGACATTAAAAGCCTAAAAGGGAGGCTTATGTGTGTGGGGATTTCAATTTGTTTGGAAACCAAAAAAATTGGAAGTTTTTTGACAAATGTGGGAAAATGGTGTGTGTGCAATTGGTTTTCGACAAATTTTTAACACCAATTACTTGTGATGGTAAATGTAATTAGTTGTAACCCACAAATGGTGGAATGTTGCACCATCAACGAATGTGGAAGGTTTTGAATTGATGTTGTAATTTTGAATGGAAATTACAAGAGTGGGGATTGTGTTGTATGAAAAGTTCATTTTCACTTTTTGTTGTTTTGAGGTTGCACTTTTGTTTTTGGTTTTGTTTATGGAAATGTTGGGCTTCCAATTTCATGACAAGATCTTAAGACAAGTTTCAGGTATTATGTGAATAATTTGTCATTCTATGATGAGTTTTTAAAACAAAAATATCACATTGGGGTTTATTGGTCAAAATTTACTAGTGCATTTTTCTATTGAACAATGTTGATGGGAAATGGTTAAACTATAAACCAATATTGGAGTTATTGCCAATATTTTAAATTTGATCATTAGTAATTTCATTGATTGTTTGTGATGGTGAGATTCAATTGATTTCCAATATATCATGTTTGTTGTGTTCATAATGTGCTTGAATTTTGTTGGCCTTTTGAAATGTTTTTGTGAATGCAAATGCCTTTTAAATTAAGGTTAGGTTAAGCCCATCATTCATTTTAGTTTATAATTAAGGTTTGGTTATGTTGGATTTAGGGTTAAAGTTCACCATAAGTGACACAAGATTCGATAACAAGTGATATTTTGTGGGGTACATGTGGGTTTATTAAATGAGGGGTGGGGTTCAAACCACCTACCATCATTTGCATTTTGTGAAATTTTTTAACCTTAGAAATAGGTTCACCTTCAAGTTTGGTCGTCAAATCTTTATTATGGGACATGGAAGACAATATTCATGGGTCATTGACAACATAAAGTTGAATGGTTTTATTTAAGAGTTTGATAGTTGGTGTGATATGCAATAAATGCGTTATCTTTAATGTTCACACCTTTCATGGCATGGAAAGGTTTGTTTTAACATTTGGATGATAACCATGAGTTTAATTGCACTCATGAGGTTGAAATCAAGGAATGGCGCCTTTGTTGACATTCAACTTTATCGAAGAATTCTTTTGTTTGTGAAAAATTTACCAAAGGGTTTAGATTAAAAAACTAGAGAGTTTACATGAATTCAATAAACCACATGAAAGTTTGTAGGAGGCATATGTGTGACTAAAACAATTAATCACCATTACAAGAAATGTGTCCCCTATTTGCCAAATGGTTTCATTGAATATTGAATGAATTCACTAGAGCCATTGAATAGGATTTAGTGGGGATCCAATGGATTCACTAGTCCAATGAATGGGGACTAATGAATTGCACCCGCATTGTGATTTAAAGGGTCATAAAAGCATAATCCATTTAACTATGGTATGGGATTTTGGACAAGGAATTTGGGTGTTGGGTACAAGATGTTATGTTATTTCAACCCACACAACCTACCTTGGCAAATGTGTTTTAATTGTTGAAATGAACATGGTGGGAGAACATCTAATGATTATTAAGTTCAATAAAGACAACTTGAAGAATTCCTCAGCATTGTCAATTTAACAACTACATGGCCAATTTAATAAAGCCATGCCACAAAATACCAAGGGGGTTAAACAAAAACAAGATGGTGTGTCCTCTTCATATTTTCCTAAATAGAGAGGAAAAAACAAATGTTGGAGGTGTGATGGGCCACATATATTGAAAGCAAATTTGTCCTAATCCACCTCAAGCCATCATCTCCAACTCTAACCTTAGCTAACCATCTTCCCACTATAATACATATGGGCACAATGTAGATCATTGTTTCATATTGCATCCAAAGTTGTAACAAGGCCAATCATAAATGATTAATGGTAGTAAAGTTCAAAGGTTTAAAAAAGGTTAGAAGGGGAAATGTGCAAATAATAAGGGGTTAGCCTTAAGCCAATTCCAAATTAATCTAACACCATGGAGACAAAAGTTTTTGGCTTAAAAGCCTTAGTTATAAGGATGGCAACATAGATGAAAACCAATGCACTTGTTTCAAAGCAAAAGCCAAAAAAATTCTCATATTTTAAATTTAAATGCCAATCCATGATATTTTTGTGGAGTTGGGGTTTTGAGGTCCATTGGCTTTAGACAAATCTATGTTAGATGTTTCAAGAGACCATGGATCATGGTTTCCAATCTAATCAAAATGTTCTTGATACCTACACCTAATATCTACATGTTGACGAACATAATTCTCAACTTTAAAAGAGTGTTGATTTTTAGTGGCATTGATTATGTCAAAAAAGGGCACATCATTCCATTCCAAAAACCAAGGCATCAAACAATTTATTAAAAGTAGCAATATTAATGTACTAAACATTGTTCATTATTACAAATCATGATTTTTCAAAAGGTTCAACTTGATTAAAATGTCCACATTGACCAAAAGGATGTCCACTTTGATTAAAGGTATGGGGCATGAAAGACACATGGTTCTTTTGGTTGGTTTTTTTTTACTAAAATGACCATTTTGACCAAGTGTTAAATCATACATCTAATCAAGAAGGACAAATTTTTTAAATGGTTCATCAAAATGCCCATGGCTTAGTTAAATCAGCCATAGTAAATGGCCACGTTTAGTCAAATTGACCATAATAACTTCTAGTTAATTAACTTATTTGTTATGCTTACTAGGCTACCTACCAACCTACTTACCTAACATATACCTACTAATGTCCTTCCTATTTACCTACCAAAATATATCTTACCTACCTATTTATTTACCTATTTACCTATTATTTATTTATTTGAATCCTACTTACCTATTGTCTACTTACTATCTACCAAAGTTACCTATTTATTTACCCACTTATCTGTTATTTACCTACCTACCATCTACCTATTTATTTACCTATCTACTTGTTTTCTACTTACTATCTACCAAAGTTACTTCTTTATCTACATACTTTTTTATTTACCTACCTTTTTACCTATTATCTACCTATCTTATCTATTAATCTATTTACCTACTTACTTACTTAACTACTTAACTACCTATCGATTTACCTATTTATCCACCTACATATCAATATATACCTATTTACCTATTATTTACTTACCTACCTACCTACCTACTATCTACTTACAACCTATCTATTATTTTACATAAATAGGTATATACATTTAAACATAGGTAGGTAGGCACGTGTACTTACCTATTTACTTAGTTAGGTACCTACTTATGAAAAAAATTAAAATTCAAATGTTATTATTATACATATTGACAAAAAAATTATTAAAGTTAAAAAACTTGTTAAACCCATTTGGTATCATATTATTTTACAAAATGGTGTGGTGGTTTGATGGCCAAAACATTAGTGTGAAACCAAAAAAACCAAGGTCTAATTTCCTTTATCAATATATGGAGTATATATATTCATATATATACTTTATACATGTGTGTCAATGTATAGTATCTAGGTGGGTTGTGGATAGGTAGGTAGGAGGCCATGGTGGGTCAGTGGCTAAATATTTATTATTTATTCATTTATTACATTTTATTTTTGAAAATTGAATTTATTTATTATTATTATTTTTTTTGGCTATCTAATTTTTTGTCCAATTTGACTAGTGAAAAAGACCATCTTATGGTTGGTCAAAAAAACCAATAGTCAAGTTGGACATGTTCAAATTGACTTGTCCACTACAACTAAATGATCAAATTGACCAAATGTCAAAATGACTAGTTTTTGGTCTAGTTTTCTAATAAAATAAATCATGATTTGTAGTAGTGGTTATTTTTAGTCAAAACATTAGTTATTTTCAACATTCAACTAACAACAATGTTTTGCTTGGTTCCCACCTTATGCAAAGGTAGGGGAACACCAACAATGGTGGTTACGTTAAAAGACCTTTCAATATCAACTATAGTTCTCCAACATATTTTTAAAGCTAACCAAATAATTTTTTGCAATCTTTCCATTGTATCCATTGCTTCTTCGAAAGATTTATTAATCCATGTGCCTTGTTATAGGGTAGGGGAGAAAATTTGTTTAACCTTGCTACTTTTTAAATTTGTATTGTAGGTGTAAATAATGTGTTTTCCTTATTTAATGATGGTTGGTTGGAAATCCATTTCATCACCTATGAGGTACATTGATTAATATCATGGTAACATTTTGTTTCTTAATTTAATCTTAAGCAAGTTGGTAGAGTATGCTTTAGACCTACAAGAAGTACACATTTCAACCACCTATACACATTCCAAGATTATAAAAAATGCATTAGGTCTGAATATTTCAAAGTGCATAACTTTTGAAGACTAATGTAGAAGAAATTAATTCATAAAAACTCTCAAAGTATTTCGAAATTACATCAATATCTAAAGTTGATGTCAAGTCATATGTGTGAATTGAATGTTATAATGGGTTGCAATTTGTTGAAATTTGCAAAAATTACAATATAATTTGACCTTTTAGTTATTCTAAGGATGACAAATTGTTGGATTCATTGTAGAAATGATTTACATAAGATGTTCCTATCTATTCAACTAATGCACTCCCAACCTCCTCAAGAGACACAAATGTGAGTCTAAGATGAAAACAACGAAAGAGTAGGAAGTTGGGTCATGTTCCCTGACTCGTAGCACTTCGGGGGTAAAGGGGCATGCTAGAGCTCCAAAATGGACTAGGAATATTGACAAGCATTTCAATCACTCACACAGACCTGCAAAAACCAAACAACAAATTGGTTAATGCATAGCTGAAGCACTTTTGGTGTTAGGACAAGCCACGGGCAAACTCGGACTAACAACACTCACCATGGCCCGGACTTAAGGGAAGCCACCACCTTTCCCTTTATAGTATACTCTGTGCCTTTCCATGAAACTCACATCCAAATGACATTTTGTCCCGAGACTCCCAAATGGGAGTTCCGAAATTCCCAAAGTTGGGACTCCTACAACTTTACGGCCCCATAACATTGTGTGTTGAACTCTGATTGAGATGAGGTCTAAAGCAAAGTTGTAGCCCTTGTTGAGAGCTTTTCAATGGTATGTCGCACACCACTTGCATGTAAGGAAATCTGGTCGATTCTTTACTTTTAGTGATCGGGAGTTAAATTGCCAATTTGACTCCCGACTTTTCTTTTGGCCCTAACTTGTATTTCAAATGTTCAAATGGGTCATGTGAGACTATTTTAGACATCTACATTTCAATAGATTTTCAATGATATAAAGAACTCTTCAATCCAATGGGTTTTGACCCCTGCAGTTACCCTCTAAAGATTCAAGAGTCCATTGGGACTCCAACTCCCAAAATGGGAATTCACTTGGGAGTGTGAGGGTTCATTCCTTCACATTCTTTGCACTCCCAGGAGCATGAGATGTGACCCTCGGGCTTCCCTCTTGGCCCGTAACCTTGCAAACCCTTGCCTTGGTCGCAAGCCTAAAGCTAGGGTTGCGACATCAACTCTTGCTTGTATTTTGTGATCTTATGAACTTGCCTTTACTTTTACATCTTATAAATTAGCTTCCATTTTCACATGTCCTTTGTTCTCTTTTGGTTTTAAATCTATTTGATTATCATCTATTATAGATTTCAATAATTTTTAATTAGGACAAAAAATAAATAAATTGGAATTCATGCTTGTAAGTCTTTGGCAGTGATGAAAATTTTGAAACATTGTTAAAATATTTGAGAAGTTTAGGTGCATTGTTGTTTAGCCTATTATTTGCTATAAATGTTTTTGGTAAGAGTGCAATGTAATTTTTTTTGTTTGAAATTTTCATGCTTTTTAAAACAATCGTAAATGTGCCTTGGTTTGGCATCCAAAGTTGATATTTTAGATATTAAGTTTTAGGGCATGTTTGTCATTCTAGATTTGGAGCATGAACCTTAAATATTTTATACTTGTATGAGATCACCCACATTACCAAACAATGTTTTATTTTAATGGGGGTGATTTTTTTCCTAGTTGGGTTAATTTGTAACACCTAAACCAAACACTTATTATTTTTCATGGGGCTTAGTGGGTGCCCCAAGTGACACAATTTTCTCCCCGTCACCAAACATTTGTTATTCCAAGTGGGGCCCAATGGGTTTTCGAGTGACAATATTCTCTTCATCACCAAACATTTTCATATTCTAAAGTGACATATTCCAAAAGAGAACCACATGTTCATGGGTTGAAAAAAAATTTAAACACATTTTTTTCTAAATCAAACGTTTGATCATAGGGTGCAACTTGAATGCTAATTGGGTTATACATTGAACCTTAACTAGCTTGTCCCTATTCTATCAATCCATTGAAATATTAGACATTGTTCAATGATGGGCATATCTAACCTAATTGTCCATTATGAATAGTAAACCATTTGCTTCCAATGATTCAAACCATATTTGATATATATATTTTTTAACATTTGACAAATCGGTTTGTCATTCTTTTGTTTGAAGGATTTGAAAACTTTCAAAAAAATAAAATTGTTGAAACAAAGGTATGAATTTCCAACACATTTCAAAAATATTATTGTATATTGTAAAATTTGATTTTTAAAATGGCATTAAAAGAAATTCCTAATATACTTACCTAGTAGCCACCTAATATCTATGCCATGTACTTGCCACCCTAAGTTCAGTTCTTTGTTTTTACAACCTACTTATTAACAACCCAATAACCCTTACCTATGTATTACCATAATACCTAAATGATTTCAACATTTCATTTTGCCGAATTTATGAAAAATTATTTATTGCTTGTGTTAGAAATTTTAATAAAACTAAGAATCGATAAGATATCAACTATTAGGTTTGAACCATTTTTTGTTTTGTTGAATTTATGAAAAATAATTTATTACTTGTGCTAAATTTTTTAATAAAAATAGGAATCAATAAGATATCAGTTATTAAGTTTGAACCATGAACCTTAAGGTACAAGAACCAAAGATTGAAATAACCTAAAAATACTAAACTATCTCATAACCTTGAACTAGTGATTTTTATTATTTTTAATAAACATTATTTATTGGAAAATTCAGAATTAAAAAACCAAGTGTCGAAATTAAAATTAAAATAATTGTTCAACAATTTGTTGCTGAATCTAATTAGGGAGTATGATAATCATCTACATACAACTATTTATTTAGTCACCACCTATTATTCATTTTACCTATATTTTATAAGATAGGTGTGAATAGTTTTATGTATTTGCCATCTACCTACCAAAAACCCAATAACCTTTGTTTATGTACTAACCATTCACATGAATCTAATCACCCAGTAGCAACCCAATATCTATGTTACATGTTAGTTTACTTATCATTAACAATCTTGCAAGTTCTAAGGCAAGTTTATGCACCACCACTATAAAGCCCATATTAATATAATTCATTTTTTCATTTATTTTTTAATCTCATAGAATAAGCTTTTAAGTTCTCTTACTAAAGGTTCATCAATCAATTAGAAAGGACCCATTTTCTAGTACAAAAACCCTCCCCTTCCCTTGCATTTTGTTTCATATATTTGAAATAGTTTTAGCTTTTTAAATCTTCAAAGTAAACTAAATTACTAACCCAAACTGGGCCTACCAACCCCAATTTTCCAAAAACTTGTACAAGGTATTTCATGTATATCTAGTGACATGAAATATAGTGCCTAGATACACATTTCTTTTTTACTACATTCAAATTGGGGATCAAATAGGGACCAACTTTGGTTAGGTTGCTTTGTTCAAAAACACCAAAGCTTATCAACCCATCCTCTTCATTTTGCACAATGGGCGCAAGGAAATTGCATTAGAGACCATGCACAATCCTTCTATAAAGGTGACACACACAAACTTCACAATTGCTAAACAAATTACTCTAGAGAAAGAAGGGCCTAGGTGTTGTGTTGCCTACTTGAGTACTTTCACTCTTTGTAATGAATTCTTTTCATTTGTGTCAAAAACAAATATGGATAAAGGTTATAACCCAAACAAGAAATGCATGCACTTATTACTAAAGAACTTTACTTAACCAAGGGAATGTACTTTAAATCTCTATAAGGCTTGCTAATGACTGCTTCAATGCAACTAATACCAAGATGAAAAATATGAGAAGGAACTCCAATATTCACAAACATTCTACAACATGCCAACTACATCTATGGTATTGCTAAATTATTCCAATACCACTAGTGTGGCCTGTGGCATTGGCCCAAGTGTGAACTTGTCCTCAACTGATTTTTCCTTCCAAAACCTAGTTTTTAAAATTTTATTTGAAATTTCAACAGCAGAAATCATTTAGAAACCAATATCTCCCACATTTTGAATCCAAATCTTACCAAATAAATTCCATTTAATCTTTCTCATCAAGATCTTTCCAAGAACATCAAAGATACATTCCTGTTCCTCCAAAAATTTTAGCTATGATTTAATTTAGTTTTTAGTGAAAAATCATCCAATATTCAAAAACTTTTGCACCGTAAGTCCAAATGTTGTGGAACCAGGCCCATTCACCCTTCCTTGTCGAGAGCTTTCCAAAGACAGCAAGAACATGATCTAAAGCATCCCAATTCAATGGATATCATAACTACAAAATAAAACAAGCAAAGCTACCACAAGAGGCTTTATCTTTCATTAAAAATCAAAACACATTAAGATGAAATTAGATGAATAGAGATAACATTCGTTTAAAGTGATGTTTCTTTTGTATGATCATTATAATATTTCAATTATTAACTTTAAAGTAAATATTTTACCAGTTCTAACTAATTATTTTTTTTTCAAATTTACGAAATAGTTGGGTTGGTGATTTCCCACAATAAAACTTAGCGAAATTTGGGCAAGAGGTGAATGAGGAAAGTAAATTTTTTGGGTTTCCCCTTATAAAATGGCAACTTGTTGGAGCTTATTGTGTAAATATGGAGATGTTAGACCTTTTTGTCCTCATGAAGTGGTAGTGCCTTGGATTGAAATTCTATTGGACTTTTTGGAGATTTTGTATTTTTGTCACATCTTGTTACATGCCTACTACAATTGCATATTTTGGTAGATCTTTTTTCATCTTTGCCATATTTTGCCATTGCTTTCCATCTTTCCCATATGATTATGCCATGAGATGTTTTGTCTTTTATAAAAAATTTAAATTAAAAATACATAAGATGAATGGAAATAATATTGGTTTATTACTATAAATTGGAAGGGTGGTTGCAAGGTAGGGTGGCTCATTTCTTACATCACAATCCAATTTTTTGTAGAATGGCGTGCATTTACATGTTATTAACATGGCGTAAAGACAATAAATTTTCAAATTTGTGGCTATCTTTACATTGCCAACTTAAAGAAGAGGACATCTATTATAACATATATCCACCAAATATATAGTAATGGACTTTTGAAGTTGAAAAATATGGATTGGTTTGTTGTTTGTGCCTTAATATACATGCATTTCTATGTATGAATTTTATTTGGGATATATTATAAGGACTCAATATATGATATATATATATATATATATATATATATATATATATATATTTTAAAACATGTGCAAAAAAATTGCTAGAAAAAATTTAACCCAAAAAATGTTATGAACATTTGAATGGCCTAAAATGAGCCATATTTTCATAAGTCCATATCATAATCATTTTTGGGTGAATTTCTATTTTTATTTTCTTAGTATGTACATCAAAGAATCATTTAGAATGGCTATTCTTCATGTGGATTTTTTGAATTCATTGACCACCATGTAATTTTCCACTAAATTAGTGATATCAAATAGACTGACATTTTAACATTACCGTATTGACTTTTAGGGAGTGGAGCATTTGCCGAAAATGAGCCACCTTAAACCGCATACACTTGGAAGTGTGTTTGGTAATTTGAATGTTATATAGATTGGTTTGTGAAAATCTAATGAATATGTTTCTAAGACACCTAATTTGCATTCATTCCCTGGCACATTGACCATATATGGTCTAATTGTGATCTAGCTTTTGTTGTGACATTTTTGAATTGGGATTTTAATCCGAATTTATTCAAAAAATCTATTAATTGTTGTTTATTGTTCTCATGATTGCTATCATCTAAAATGTCAATATTAAAATCTTTTAAGACAATGAATGGGCCATCATTTGGGGACTTTTGAATAAACATTTCTAATGTGTTGAAGAACATGGCAATCAAGGAGGATGACTTCTATAAACACATATTACATCATTATCAAACCATGACCATCATAAATAGAAATGTATGAATATTTTGATGCATTTATGAAATTTTGTACATCATTTGATGATTGTATTCTAATTTCCAAAATGCGTAAAACATGTGACACTTATAGGTTGTGGTCATGATTTATATCTTGGTAATGTTGTTGTAAAAAAATTGTAGTGAAGTCTTATATAATTACATGCGAATGATAAAAATATTTCAATCAAGGAATAAAAGTTGTCCAATTTGCAAAAACTTTTAATCTATTCATTTCTTCAACTACATGTTGATTAATGTGAAAGTTTTGATGTTGGAGTGGAGTTAAAAAATTTAATTGTTCTTTTGTTCAAATGTGAGAAAAAATTGTATATAATAATCCATGTTTTTTTACATTAGTAGGACTAAAAGCTAATTCATCTAATAATAATCCTTGTGATTAGTGAATGGTTCTTGTTGCTCCAATTGAATTGGAAGTTGAATTCTTTTATAATATGATCTATTGATTTTTGTTAATCCTTATGTCTTTGATAATTGGTTCAATTGGTGTCCAATTTGGTTGAATATTATCTATATGAAAGTGGGTAGATTTTTCTCTAGTTAACACTCCTATTTTTTGATTTTGGAACAAAATCCAAACTATGGTTTTGTTATGATAATATGTTGATGTTTTGAATACACCATTAGCTCCATGAACAAGGCCATCATATGTTGCAAAATTTCCAGCACACAATTCAACTACCATATCTTGTTTGATGTAGATTGTAATATGTAAACATGTAGTTTTACTTGGGTCATTCGGAAGTTTATATGATGATGGACATGAATGATGATGAATGTTTGTAGCTTCAAAATTGAATGTTGGGCCATATGTTTTGTTAAACACAAATTTATTATGTTTTCACACTAAAATATTTGTATAAAATAAATGTGGTGTAGTTAAAATGTTTGGTATTTGTCAACAACAATTTGATATATTGAATGTCTTTTGAAGTTTGTGTGTAAATACAAAATTTGTTTAAAGTTTTTATAAATTGTGTATTAGTTTGTCACATTTAACTAAAATTAATTCATAACATTTAATATTGTTTTCTAAAAGTTTGGTGCTAATGCATTTATAATGTCATTAAGGGAAGAAAAAACCCAACAATCTTTAATAGGAGGTGTTTGATAAAAGTCAACTGACATGATGACATCTAAACCACCCAAAAATTCATATTGAATATGTTTTATTGCCTTTAATTAGTGGTCTATAACATTAAACATTCTTGCACCAACTGCAATATATATTTCATCTATTATAGTTAGTGGTAATTGTTGTTCATATTGACATGTGAGTCTATTTTTAAAATCTAATGATAAATTGGACAAATTTGTTAATGTTTACTGAATAGGTATGTTCAATGAGCTAAATGTATTCATGTTTGACCATCAATATTGAATGTAATTTTACTTGTAGATGCCATAAGTAATGTTCTAATTTTTATTAAGTTTGATGATAGGTTTTTATTCTATTGTTTAATAATCTTTGAATTATCAGTTTTAAAGTAAAAGTTTTACTAGTTCTAGCACCTCTTATCAAAAATATATGTATTGGAATATTAGGATACATTTGTTTTCTATACATGATATCATCAAATAATAATAATATTTTTGTTTAATTTTTTAAAAATATTTTGATATTTTGATTCATCCATTATCATGGAATTTGATGATATTGTAAAACCATCATCTTCAAAATTTTGTGTTTTATGATATAATGTATTACATGATCGAATGATGAAATCATTTTTCAAATCATATTTCTCAATATTTAATGTATTTGTGATGGGGATTAAAGGACTTTGGTGTCACCAATGTCATCATCAATGTCATTATTCCATATGTTTTGTAGATGCGAAGAGTTTGATTGTAAATTCATAACATCACACTCTTCATTTGTATGTTTGTTTTGCATGTTATAATTGAATTTGGATCTAATTATGGATATATTTTCTTTCAATTCACAATATGCATCATGCTAGGTAACATGTGTTCCTAATAATGAATTTTCATAATTTTTAAATGGTGAATATAAAAAAAGTTTTTTTTTGACCAATTTTCTATATCTTTAGGTTTATTATGATTCACAAATCTAATGATTTTTTGTTTGGGACATTTTGATAATTTGTTGGTTTTCATGTTGTAATAGGCAGCAAATTTTCCTAAAGATAAATATTCATATATATTTTGTCAATTTAAATATTTATCAATACTTGATGCACACAATATGTTAGTAGAATTGGATTCTAATTGATTTAGTAGCGACTATGGTTTTAACACAAAAGCACATTCTTGGTATGGAGAACTATTGATAAATTTATATGTCTGTGATGAGTGATATAAAAGAATTGAAAGAATTAAATAAGCAACTAGTTAGGCAAACATTTGTTGAGCATTGAAAAAACATTACTTAATTTATGGATTCTAATGTTGGCATCAATTTGATCTAAAATGCATTTAAAAAATTATTGAATGCATTATAAGGTTATAGATTTATTAATTTTAGTCATGTATGATGTACAATATGATGCAAGTTGCATATATATCTAAAATAAATTGAATATTTGTATTTGTAAACCATAAAGGAGTAACACATATGTTAAATGCATTGGTTTTAATATTTGATGTTGTTGATTTAAGAAAAATATGTGGTTTCATTAATTTGCTTCTTAAATTTAATATATATGTTTCTTCATCAAGATGTAGTAGATTTAAAATTCAAAAAATGTAATGTTTGAACATCTATTTAAAAATCTTTTAAAAATTCAAAAACTTTTATTGTTTATTGTTGCAAATTTTTTTTTGTTAAAATGTAAGTCTTCTTCTAATTCAAGTGGTTTAATATTGTTTTACTCATGGGAGGTAAGGGCTAATGGAATCTACAAACAACATGATTTTATTTTTTTACATGTTTGAGTGTGTTGATGTTGTTGTGCATTTTGTAATGTAATGGGCAATAACGATACATTGCATTTATCAGCAAAATTTTCAATTTCTTCATTTGTATAATTCCATATGTTGATGCATCTTTAATCCATAAAAGGCCATGGTCATGCTCACTATGACACTTTTGAAATTTTGTGACAAAAAAATTATCACACATTTGTTCAAAAATAGATGGGTCTTTGTTGAATAATGTGCAAAAAATGATGTTTTATGATCATAATATCTTGCACATGTTATAGGATCATTGTGTATCAATTCTATTATATGAATAGATTGAAGGTCTTCAATTTTGTCTGGAAGATTTAGTTTTTTAGCATGCAAGGTGTGTAGGGCTTTTATGAGAGGATCCCACAATCTTTTTATAGATGTAAAAGTTACAAAACATGTTGGAGGGCTAATTTGTTTTATCTTAGCAAATAAGTTTTTTCGTAAATTTTTAAAATAATTTAATGAAGTACATAACATTCTAAATCACAATATCCTAAGTAGGATTTGAAATCTTATTTAAATTTGGTTTATCTCATACCTTATAAGCCTCTAATGATTTACCATTTAGTTTTCCTTTATGTATAAATATCCATCAGAACTTATAACTTTTTGGATAGAAACTTTAATGACTTTTAAAAAAAGGTTATAAATATTAGTTGAAAACTCTTTGGACTTGTGAAGTAATTCCCATTGTGCTATTTGTTGATATGATAAATTTTTAGAAATATTCAAACTTCATGGATGCCAATAAATAATGTTGGAAAATTTAATTCTTTTGACTAATTATCTCTAAACAAACCTAAAGGATGAAAATATCAACTTGGAGCAATAGGATATATAATGTTTTCATAATCATTAATTTTTGAAGCATTTAAAAAATTATGTATCATGGAATCTATTAATGCACAAGTAACATGGTCTTCATTTTCAAAATTAAAATCATTAGATGATGATATATATTGGTCATTTGTTTGATTAGACAAGGTTGTATGCATAGAAAACAAATTGTTCCATTGAGGGTGTATGGTAACATTTAAATTTGAGTATAATGTTGTTGAAATTAAATCCTTTAATGCCAACATTATTAAATTAGGACACACATTTCCAGACATGTTAAGTAATTTATATTCAAGTCATCGCTTTAAAAATACACCTATTGTTGCCTCATCATGTAAACATGGTAACACCAATTCTGTTTGATTAATTTTTGTTAGGATATTAATAACAATACCTTTCATTTTATATTGACCATAATCATGAAGTTTATATATTTGAGCAAAAGCTAATTATGGAGAAATAAGACATTTTTTTAAATGTGTTGATTTTGTTACCAATGATATCATTTTATTTCTTGATATATAATTATATGGAACTTGATATTGGGGTCTTTTGCCTTTGTTGATGTTATTTAAACAATTTGAACATATGTGTGTTGTTATTTTATGGTTTATCATTTCAATTTTAAAAAATGTGCTAGTTTATTTGTAACAATTTTAAGTTGTTTCGAAAAACATAATCTTTCATAACAAAAACATGGTGTTTTAAGTAATATGTAAAGGGTGTATTTGGTAACTTAATCCATACTTACACATAATTTTATTTCAATCTTTATTCCAAACATAAGTTGGTCATTGTAAATATTTAGCAATCCAAAAAATTGACGTAAAATCTCCCCATAAGCTGCCTATTGTTGCATTTTGGGACATTTTTTCAATGTATTGATGTTCATTGGAAACTTGACCATCATGTAAATCATAGAAAAAAATATTGGCTTGTTCAATTTTCTAAGACAACATTCTTGTGTTTTTTTGTATTTGATTTAAACATTTAAAAAAAAATTGCATATTATTTTGTCTTATTTGGAAGGATATTAATGAATATTTTAATAAGTAAGATATGGAATTAAATAGACAATTACCAACATCATAACAATATGATGAAATTAAATAAAGATTACATGAATATAAAACATCATTAAATGACAAAGACGGATTATATTGCATATTATCCATTTTTACACTATGGGTGGTTAAGTGTATGGGTCGGTAGTAGGTTGGCTAGCTAGTTGATTGGATGGATAGATAACTAGGTGCCTAGAGGAATGGGTGAATAGGTAGGTAGATGGATGGACGGATGGATGCAAGCTAGGTGGATGGTTAGATGGCTAAATGAATGGGGTGGATGGATGGGTGGAGGGATGGGTGGAGGGATATCAAGATGAATGGATGGATGGTGGATGGATAGATGGAAGAATGTATGTATTGGTTAGATGGCTAGATGGATATATGGATGTTTGAATCGATGACTAAATAAATGGGTGGATGGAAGGCTAGATGGTCCAATGGATATATGCCTAGATGAAGGGGTGGATGGTTCAAAGGGTGGAAGGGTGGATGAATGGGTGGATGGATGGATAGTTTGATGGATGGATGGATGGATGGATGACCATGAACAAACAAAAGATGTTTCAATGAGTGTGACCTTCTTGCAAAACCCTAACCCTAACATGAAATCATGATTTTGTAGGTTTTGTAATTTTGAATTTTTGAAAATATTGTGTATGTTGAAATGTTGTGAATATTGGAATTTCGCACATCTTGGAATTTTGTAGATAGTGAAATTTTGTAGATATTGGATATATGAATTATAAGAATAAAAAATTAAGTATTGGAATTCTAAAAAAATATATATCAATTTAATTATGGGAAAACCAAAATATGCAAATTCCAGTAAAGTGAAAGTTCAATCATAGAATGCTTTGAAAATCAAAACTAAGCTCTTTGGAAAATATTAAAACTTTGTTATCTTTGGGTTAGGTTTTTAGCCACCAAATTCAAGTTTTCATTTTGTGTTATTAGGCTCCACATTAACATGAAAATCTGATGAGGAATGTAAGAGGAACAAAAAGAGAAGAGGCCACAACCTTAGAATGTACAAAAATTCAACAATTAAACTAGTAGATGATCTAGGTTGAGGAACCATTTTTTAATATGTTATTCAAAACCCACAAGTTAAAAAGTAAGAGAGAAAAGGAATTTGCCCCATAATTTGGTTTTGGTAAGGAGCTAAACTTGTTTTGGACATGGTAGAATAAGAAAATTAGTTTTTAACATATACACCACAAATTCTAACCATTTGCCTTTAATGGCAAGAATGAAGGATCTCCGGTTGTTACAATTGAGGTGTGTAAATATCTAGCCTTCTTTATGGTTGTTTTCCCATGACAAACATTACAATTGACATCATCATTTGTTATGGAAACAACAATGTCTAGGGCGTGGCAATTTGCACATAGTTTTTAGAAAGGAGGGGTTGTTGGATTTAACACATACAATATTCCAACAACCCATAAAAAGGTCAGATTCATTAACCAAATAAATAAATTGTAAAACAAAATTTATACAATCTATAGATGGGATGGAGGAAAGTGGTAAGATTATACCTCTTTCACAAGAGGTTGGTTGCCTGTCAACTTGGTGTGTAGTTTAAACAACTGTGTTCGGACCCCTTCATCAATTACTTTGGAAAATATAGTGTAGGGTTGTGCTTATAGGAATTGATCATTTGTTGTTGTTGTAGTCACATTCTTCACCAAAACCATAGCACATTGACCAACATTTTTGATCTTTATTAATTAGTCATACTCAGTCTTAAACAAACTTCCAAAAGCAAAGACGTTTCGATTAAATTCACCTTCACCGTTAGCAACCATAAGTTGCCTTTCATGGCTACTTACTCCACCACCTCTAACTGCTATGACAATGACAACAATGGTGTTATTGGAAAATCTGGACTATAAGGATCTATATTTAAATTCCTATAAGGAATCTGTATGAAAAAATAAAGGAATTAATTGAGGTTAAAATGTTGGAATGGTTGGCACAATAGTGATAGACTCTACTGTAATGACATTTAACATGTCTCTTTTTTTGAACCTTTGTTATGACTTGGCTTCAATTTCAAAATTTTCTATATATGGCATAAAACCTTTTTTAGAGCAACTGTTCATGCACATGAATGTGAAGGGATTTCACCCTTAGGGTGATTGTGGTCAAACTTGCTACATCAAGGAGCTCACAATAGAGATAGGCATAGCTTGGATCATCTATGTGCTTTTTGGCTATTCGGTCATGAGTCCCATGTCGGTTTAGGACTTTACTCTCAAAAGCCACATCTCGAACACCACAATCTAGATCATCTACGCTAACAATGCACCTCCCTTTTTGGACAACAATAGTAGACGATGACACCCCTTTCTAGACAACAATGGAAAGTGATGACATTTAATATATTAATTCAGCAAGTATGTTTGTCAGTCAGTCAGTGACATGGCTATACCCAACTGATAACTGATGGACCTGACACAATGTGAATAAGACCCAGATGATAGAGTCCAACTGTGGGCCGTCTGGGTGGTCTTCTTGCAGTGCAAACGTTTTCTTCTTGCTCTCCTCTCCCGCTTACGTTTCTTCTCCCTCTCTCATACAGTGATGGGAAAACATGCGTTCGTGCCCTATTGGGTACGATGGGAACGTACTTTCTTTTCCTACGTGGCGGAACGGGCCATTCCAAGAAATAACTGACATAGTA